>Ga0098041_1000568_pt1 | contig 14692 bp, 14 predicted proteins | sample 8_EtaG_FD_77066 | JGI IMG/M metagenome (GOLD analysis project Ga0098041, IMG submission 77066) | Marine viral communities from the Subarctic Pacific Ocean - 8_ETSP_OMZ_AT15162 metaG | ecosystem: Environmental > Aquatic > Marine > Oceanic | place: Pacific Ocean | collected 2015-01-08
ACAGAATCATTAGTAGATGTTGCACAAGCACAAGGTCAAGTAAGTCCTCAATCTTTAGCTATAGCTGCAACACAAGAGTTAGACAATAGAGGTACAGTTCAATTTCAATTAGGAGAGCTTTATAATAGTATTGAGTCAGGTGAAGAGTTACCTGCATGGGCTGCTGGACCAGTAAGAGTTGTATCCTCAATAATGCAACAACGTGGTTTAGGTAATTCTTCAATGGCTTCTGCTGCTATGATACAAGCTTTACAAGAATCTGCTATGCCTATCGCTGTAGCAGATGCTAATAAATTTTCCACAATACAATTACAAAATTTAAACAATCAACAACAAACAGCTTTAGCTAATTCTGCTGTTTTTGCTTCTATGGATCGTGCTAATCTTGATGCACGTATGACAGCATTAGTAAATAATAGTAGAGCCTTTTTATCTATTGATACACAAAATCTTACTAATGAACAGCAAACAGCCACACTAGATTTTCAAACACAATCACAAAAATTATTTTCAGAAGCTGCTGCTCAGAACGCTGCAAACAATTTTAATGCAACGTCTGAAAATCAAGTCACACAATTTTATAATACACTTGATACAACAGTAGAACAAAATAATGTAAATAGATTAGCAGCACAAAATCAATTTAATGTTGATGAAGTTAATTCAATGAGACAGTTCAATACAAGTATTAATGATCTACGTGATCGTACTTTTGAAGCTCAACAACAAGCTATCAATCAGTCTAATGCTTTATGGAGAAGAACAATTAATACTGCTAATACTACAAACATTAATGCTTCACAACAAGCTAATGCACAAGCATTGTTAGGTATTAGTGTAGATGCACAAAATAGATTGTGGCAACAGTATAGAGATGAAGCAAACTTTTTAATGAATGTTTCTGAAAATAGAGCACAAAGAGCACATGATGCTGCAATGTTAGCAACACAAATTAATTCCAATATAAATTCCTATAACCAAGCTGTAAAAGATAATTTTCAAAGTAGTTTAGGAAATGCTATATTTAACTTATTAGATTAGGAGAATATAAATGAGTTTATTTAGTGCAATAGGAAACTTTGCTAAAGGTCTTATACCTGGATCTATTGATGATGTAATTATTGACACCATTACAAAGGGTGATACGATTGGAAAAATTAAGGAAGGATTTTTTCCAAGTAAGGGTGATGATGATGATGGTGCATCTGCTCAACCTTTTATTCAAATGAAAGGTAGAGATTTACCAGAGATAGGAGCAAGAAGAGATATAAGTAGAATAGAAAGACTTACAGGTGAAACTCAATCAAGATGGACACGTTTTATGACAGCAAGTATTATGCAAAAATTTGCAGAAGGAAATACTGTAACACCTGTTCCTAGTAGTGCTGTTAAAAAAGTACGTCCAACAAGAGCAGCTAAAGCAAGGATGACAACATGATACCACAAGATCCTTTTAGAAGACCTATACCATTACAGTCTTTAACAGATGAGACTGGTCAATGGATGTGGAATAGACCTCCAGAGTATGCAGACGTAGATGACTTTGTAGATGCTATTGAGGAAAAATTAACAACTAATGAAACAGCAAGAGATGATATTCTTGATATGTTAATGATAGGTGCAACTGTTGAAGATGTTGTAAACACACTTGCTCTTGCAGCTTTTTCACAAGGTAAGATTACTCCTGATGCTGCTGAGATAGCTAAAGTTCCTCTCGCTGCAATGATTTTACAAATGGCTATAGATAAAGAAATACCTGTAAAAATATTCTCTGACTTTCCAGAAGATAGAGAATATGAAAAAGATGTTGATAAATTATCTTTAATGCGTCAAGTAAATCCAGAGGGGTTTAAAGCAGTAGAAGAAGGTCTTAATCAAGAAATTGATATACAAGAAGAAGAACAATCATTTATGGACATGGAGAAATAAGATGGCATTGTATGCACTTGCATCAGGATTTTTAAATGCTTACAATAGTAGTGAAGCTTCAAAAAGATTATCTGCTGCTAAACGTGAGGAAATAGCAAGACAAATAGCTAGAGAAGATTTTAAAGATGACAGAGATAGAGCTAGAACTTTAGCTGATCTTGCTACACAAAGAGAGTATGATGCTGCCGAAAACCAAAAAGAGAGAGATTATCAAGAAGAACAAAATAGGCTAAAAAATATTAGAGAAGACGGTAAATTACAAGCAGCAACTACTTTAGCTAGGCAACAAGAAACAAGAAATGCAAATAGACAAAGAAATAAAGTCATATATAATGCGTTAGCAAGTGTTGCACAAAACCAAGAAAATACTCCATTAGGTAATAAAGCTTTAGAACTGCTAGGAATATTAAGTGAACCTTATCTTACAGACACAGCTTTTGATATAGAATCTTTAGGTCCTGAATTTTTTGAAGGTTTTAAAAATATAACTCTTCAAAAAATGCCTCAAATGAGTTCAGCAGGTGCTCCTATTGTTTCTTTTGGTGGAGGTTTAGGTGCTGCTGGAAACAAACCAGGCAATCAAGGTATAAATCCTAACACATACTTACCTGGTCAAATAATTAACAAAGGTCCTAAATAATAATGACTGATACAACAGAAGCACAACAACCACAACAATCCTTTGAAGGTTTTCGTGTCCTAGATGAAAGAGATGCGTGGGGTAATATGGTTGTTGAAACACCTAGCACATTTCAATTACCTATTCAAACAGATGATCCTAATATTGCATTACAAACAGCTTATAGTGTTAGTGAACAAATAAGAGTTAACAGAGATAAAGATCCTATATACTCAGACTTTCTTACAACAGATCAAAACTTTATGAATACAGTTCGATTGTATTATAAAGATAAAGAACCTGAAAGTATTAACAAAGATTGGTATAGTGATGACTTTATGTTAGTAGATAAGTATGTCTCTGATATGAGATGGAGAGATAATAATACTGTGTCTATGGCTAGAAGTTTATCGTATACATCTGGTGGTTCAATGTCTGATGAACAAAAACGTAGATCAGCTTATTTGTTTTATGTTTGGGATTCTCTTCCAGATTTTCATGAAACAGGTGGTGCTGGTATGGATGGTCTAGCTAGTAATGTATGGAGAGCATTTGCTGATCCTGTAAATATATTAGGTTTTGGATTAGCTAAAGGTGCAACAAAATTATTAGGAAGAGAAGTATTAAAATCACAAACAAAGAAACTAGCTGCTGAAGTAGGATTATCTGCTGGTGTAGATGGTTTGATAAGTGGTGGTTTTGCTTACGCAGATCAAGTAGATAGAGTTAATCTTGATATGCAAACAGAAATTAATACCAATGCTATTGCAACTGCTACTGCTATAGGTTCTCTTGGTGCTGGAGGTTTTGCATTATCAGGAAATCTAGCTACTAAAATTATTCCACAACCTATTAAAAACTTTTCTCAAAAACAAACAGATAAACTTACTGAAAAAGTTCGTAGAGCTTCTTTAGTATTACCTAGATATTTAACAACTCATGCAGGATTAGGAAGAGAAGCTCAGAATGTAACTACAAGGTTTACAGGAACAATAGATGCTAATAAACGTGAAGTTCGTGATAGAGCAGGTGTGTTAGAACTTGAACTTGAAAAACATTATGGTAAATCTTATGATGAGATTATGAGTGATGACCAGCTTCTTGATGAAGTTGATGCTTTTATTGCTTATAAACTTGATGAGACAGGACCAAATACTTTAAGTGGTTCTAGGACAGGTTTAACAGATGACCAAAGATTATTAGAAAGTATTCCTAAAGGGGAGACACCAGTAGGATTGGCTGCTCCTAAAACAGCTACTCTTATGAAAGGAACAATAGAAGAAACTATTGATCCTAATATCGCAAGAAATATCTTATCACAAAATGAGGATTTAGATCAAGCTGTAACAAAATTTGTTACGTCTACTTCTAAATTAAGAAAAAAACTTATTGATGAAGGTATTGTTGATGAAAATATAACTTCTATTTTTATGCAAAGAGGTAATAAACATTTAACTAGAACATGGGAAGCATTTCTAAGACCAGATGATAATTTAAAAAGATTAAACGATCCAAAAAATAAACAACAGTTAGATGATGCAAAAGAATATATTGCAAATCAACTTAATAAATCTGACTCTGTTAGTGAAAATAATTTTAATGTTCACTCACCAGAAGTTAGAGACATTATTGAAATGTTAGCTCAAGGTAGATTATTTGAATCAAAACAAATTGTTAGAGATCTTGGAAAAAATTTACCAGAAAATAAAAAATTAAGTGATGATATTTTAAAATTTTTAGAAGATGATCCTACTGCTACATCAAAAGAAATGATTAGTTTACTTTCTGAGTCAGGAAATTTTAATAGTAAAAAAATTACTGGTGAACAATTTTCTAAAGCTGCTTTAACTGCAAGAGCAAATATTCCAAAAGAAATACAAAATGTTTTAGGAATAGTAAAAAATCCTCTTGAAAGAGTGATACAAACTAACATGAATCTTAGTTCATTATATCATTATTCAAAATTTTCAAACGAGTTAACTTATGAATTAATAAGAACAAAACAAATTGATAGAGGATTGGTTGCAGGAAAAGGACAAGTATTAGACCAAAGTTTAAAAGATTTAGGTGTAACAAGAAGTGATATTGATACAAATAAAACATTGCGTCAAGCTGTAGAAGATGGTGATATTGCAGACAAAGATGCTTTTGCTACTGTTCTAAAAGAAAATGATAAGTATCGTGAACAATCTTTTCAACAACTAGCTGCACAAGTAGATCAAGGTAAAATATTTAATCCGTTAGGTGCTATAACTTTTCATAAAGGTTTCTATGAAGGTCTTAATCAATTAATGTATGGAGCAAGATTTGAAAAAAGTGATGGTGCTTTTGGTACTTTGCAAGAATTAATTCACAGAGTAAACATAGTTCCTCAAGCTATGCAAACAGTTTATTCAACAGTAACAACAGCAAGAAACATAACAGGTGGACTTTTACAATTCATAGCAAATGGTGGAGCTATAACTACTAAGCAAGACTTAGCGTATTTAAAAAATACTTACCTTCCAATTTGGCTAGAGATACTTAAAAGTAGAGCACAAAAAAAACCAACAATAAACGCATCAAGAAAGTTAAGAGAAAAAGGTTACACTCTTGAACAGATAGATGATGTAATAGAAGATATGAATGAGTTATATGCACAAAAAATTACAGATGCAGATATGTTAGCTGATAGTACAAATATGTGGAAAGCGCAAACAGAAACTCCTTTCTTTAAACAAATAGATCAAATTTATAGTGCAGGTACAAACAGTATAAGTATTAGGGCTGTTGATAATTTATTCCGTAGATTTTATGCTACTGGTGATGAGTTGTTTAAGGTTATACATTTTTCTCAAAGAAAAAGATTTTGGAAAGATAAGATAGGTTTTAGTAGAAGTGATGCTGTTAGTAAAGCTGGAGAAGAAACTAGAGATAGGTTTCCTATGTATAGCATGACTCCAAGAGGTTTTAAAGCAGCAAGACTTTTAGGTGTTGGAACATTTACATCTTTTACTACAGAGATTACTAGAAATACTAAAAACATATATAGAGATATTGGAAAAGATTTTTTTGAAGCTAGAAAAATGATTAGAGAAGGAAAAGTTGGAACACCTACAACTAAAGAAATTATTACTTCTACAGGAAAAACAACTGTAACAAGAACGGTTCGTGATAATCTTAAAATTAAACAGGGAATGGCACTTCAAGCAGATGCTGCAAAAAGATTTGGAATGATAACTGCTGTTATGGGTGCTGCTGCACAAGGAGTTTCCGTTGTTGAAAATGCTTTTTCCGACCAAGATAAAAAAGTTAAAGACGCTTATAGATCTATTCTTCCAGAATACTTACAAGCAGACCAACTTATTACAACAGATGTAGATAAAGAAACAGGTAACATGAGAGTTGTTAATGCTTCTTTTGTTAATCCATTTACACCTTTAGGTCAGCTTCTACCTGGAACAATGATAAGAGCAAATGAAAAAATGTCTCAAGGAATGTCTTTCGGTGAAGCTATTACAGATTCTTTTTATGATTCTGCTGGACAATCTTTTGGAACTTATTTACAACCAGGTTTAGGAAGTGGACCAGTTATTAAAGGAATATTTGCTGCGTTGGAAGGAAATGATGCCCAAAGAGAAAGAGCATATGAAGAATTAATTAATAATTATAAACCTGGTACAATGAGAGAACTTAGAAAGTTTTTTAACAGAGTATATGACCAACCAAGAGAAGCTAGAGATATTGGTCCTCTTGATACAAAAAAACAAAGAGGATTAGATCAGCTATATAGTAATTTTGGAGTACCTTTACTTAATATTAATTTACAAGCAAACGTAGAATTTAAATTTAAAGTTTTAGCAAGTGATTATAAAAAAGCTAGAAGATCTTTTACAAGCACTTTGACAGATAAAGGAATAGGTAAAAAAGGAAGAAAAGATATTGACTTACAAGACCTTGAACTTATGGGTATGGGTACTTTAAATCCAAAGTATAAAATAATTTTACCGACAGCATTAGAAGATTATACAAAAGATTATCTTAAAGCAAATAATGAAAAGTTTATAACTGAAAGAAATCTTTATGCAACTATGTTAAGTTATAGAACTATATTAGATAGACAAGCTGGACTTTCAAAAGATCAGATCTATGATAAATTAAATGCTTTATTAAAGTTACCAAGTATAAACATTGATAAGTCTACTAGAGTTGAATTAGTTAATGCTGTAGCATATAATAAACAACCACGTTTCAAACCATTTAAAATGACTAATGAAAGTTTTAAAGGATTTCGTCTAAAAGTTAAAAGTCAAAAGTATATAAGTGATGAAGAAACAGAAGTGTTTATTCAACAATTAAAAAATAACTTTGAAAAAATAGGACAAGAGTTTGAGGGTAGATCTTTAGGAATGTCAATTAGGGAAGAATAGTAAATGGAAATCAGTAAAGGTTTAACATCAGCCATATCAGAACTTGGCTTTCCAATAGTTGTTGCTTTGGTATCTATATTTATATTATATAAATTAGGAATTATAATTTTAAAATTTGTTCAAGATCTAGTTGGTAAACAACAAACAGATCGTATGAAAAATATTGAACAGATTAAAATTGATACTGTTAAAGCAATAGAACAACTTCAAGTTGAACTAGATGAAGAACAAAGAGATACTAGGAAAGAAATAGCCGAGATTAAAACAATGGTCATACGATTAATAGATCGTGTAAGATTATTGGCTGAAGAAGTTTATGACCATGACACAACTGCTAGGGCTGTGTGGGATATTGGAAATAGAAAACCTAAACATAGAACTAGAACTGAAAGAAGAGAACAGCTACAAGATGAGTTAGCTGACATAGGTAAGAACGGTGATGACCATTAGTTCTTAAATGACTTCTTGTTTTTTATATCTTTAATGTATTGTGATACCTCTTTCATTGACGCATCAAGAGGAACGTACAAACACCAAGCACAAGGAAATTCCTCTGAGTAACAGTTCTTTTCATCCAAACACACAGGCAACATATAATCCTCTGTGTTCTCAGGTGTGAATAGTATTCGTAGTTCCTCTTTCTCATCATCAGACATTATATGTCCACAACTTCACAAAAGTCAGAAGTACAGGCAAACTCCTGAGAAGATTTTGTTTCATCCTCTTTTTCATATTGTGATAATGCACTCCACTCAATTTGGGCAGGAGTGTTTTTTAATAGCTGTTCATAAGTTTGTTTATCAACAGCTTCGTATGGTGCTTGTGTATATTTACCACCATCATAAGGTAGAAAAGATATACCAGACATTTCATCAAAATGTTCATAAACCCATGCAGCAACTGTCAACCACTCATCCTCTCTAACAGTTACAGTAACACTAGGTTTATGTTCGCACCAATACCTATAATAAGATAACCATAGTTTTAATTGATCTATAGCTACCTCATCATCTCTAGTTACACAATTATCAGGTGACTTAATAGGGAAAGCAAACACTCCCATATTATCATTATAGATAGGTTTCTTTTGTTCTGCATCTTCAAAACCATTTATTGCGTGTTCAAAAGATACTCCACTATCACGTAAGAATTGTGTCAACTTATCTTTCATATCTCCACGTACTCTTCTTATATAATATTCACTATGTCTTGAATGAATACCACTAGCTGTATCTGTTAATTGACTAACAGTACCACTAGGTTTAACACAAGTAATAGCAGCAGAAACATTGATACCTAACTTATCTGCAAATTCTTTATTAGTTTCTATAGCAACATTCTTTAATGTTGTTAATGTTTCTTTCAAACCATCTTCAACATCTTTATAAGCTTTACCATTAGTTAATAATGAATCCATAATACCTGTAAGGCTAACACCTAACAATCGTTCTTCTTCTGTATTAAGTTGCCATCTCTTACGTAGATATTTAAAATCTGTAAGAGTAGATTGATACGTTCCTAATATTGTTGCAAGTCTTACTTTATTTTTTAACTCTTCTAAAGTATCAGCAGATCTTACCATCACTTCAGTCAAGTTGCAAAATTGGTTAGGACGTAAGATAATTTCTGAACATGGGTTAGTTCCATACTCCCAAGTCTTTCCATCACTACGTTTAGTATCTCTTCTACCATTCTCTTTTGCTTTATTAGTAGAAGCTTCTCTACTAAAGATACCACGTTCACCAGACAAACTATCGTATAAAGCTTTCCATTCAGATAGAAAAATACTTACATCAGGTTTTGACGAATACACAGCCGAGTTATTCGACAAAGCTCTTTGTGCATTGATAGCCCACCAATTACCAGACTTAGCATTACGAAGGCGATCATCAGATAGATTGCTGAGAGAAATAAGAGCAGACCTCCTAACACCTCCCACAACAACAACTTCAGCAGTTTTACAAACAAGATCATGGCACTCTAAAGAAGTTAATCTTCTTCCCTTTGCTTCTTTAATTAAATTTACAGCGAAAGTAAACAGTTCATTTAATGGTGCAGGACCAGATGAACGTCCACCAAAAGTTCTTAGTCTTGCACCTGCTGGTCTAAGTTTAGATAAATCCCATTTAGGTATTTGACCTGCATATAATAAAGTAATTAGTTCTCTAAATGCTTTAGCCCAACCAAGTTTACTATCAGCAACAACAATAGTAGTATCACTATTTTCAAACTCTTCATTAACTTTAGGAAGCTTATCTACGTTCTGTCTTTCAACACTAAATCCTACACCAGTACCATTCATTAGAACATATAATATTTCATCAAAGGATCTTATACTATCTACTGGAATGTAAGAACAGTTATAGGCAGCAACATTACATTGTTCTACTGCTGGTCCAGAAGTCATTAACAATCTCATAGATGGCATAATTTTTAAATTTAAAACAGAAGTTTGTAATTCATCTCTTAACTTATCATCTAAATTAAAATCAAACTTTTCTTTTAAATGTTTTTTCATATGGTCAAAATATCTTTGTACTGTCTCCGACCAAGTTTCTCTACGTCCTTCCTCCTCTAACCACCTAGCATATCTTGAGACATGAATGTATTGTTGGTATGCTGTTGGTAAATCTATTTGATCCATTGTGCTTCCTTTATTATTTTTATCCAAGTGATTTCAGGTAAAATATATAATCTTTGTTTACGGTCTACTCTAATCGTTAAAAAATCTGGCTCCTTATCAATCCAATCATAGATCTGTTTAAAACCTGACTTACGAACTTTACATTCACCAGTATAATTATTAAGTATGACATCATGTTTATAGCCTTCCGCTAGTCCAGACAGAGGAACTCGCAATGCTTTTTCTCTAGGCATCCCTAATTCTCTATGTAAATTAACAATAGCTCTTTCTTCTGATGCTCCTTTAGTCCTTTGACTTTTACCCATCAGTTTCTATCTCTTCTATTAATTGTTTTTTAATACTATGCTTACTATCTTTTTTACGTTTATCTTCAACAACACGCATTTTATATTTGGGAGTCCTGAGATCTTTAGCTATAGGATTATGTTTTAGACTAGCTTTAAGTCTCTCTCTTCTCTTAGCTTTACTCTCTGAACTCATTGTCTTCATTCCCAAAATCAATATCTAAAACGTCTTCAAACTTATTCATGTTGTCTGAGATCTTGTACCAAAGAATATCCACAAGTTCTTCTACAGATATATCTAGTATATCTAGTATATCAGTCTGATCGCATTTGTCAATTATTAATTGTCGAGTTTCCAACATTTAATTCTCTACCTTTTGGTTCTCTAACTACTTCTGTAAAATGTTTAATGGCATGAGTAAAAGCAAAACTTCTTAAACCTTTACCACCATTAGCATCAGACCAACAATGTTGTTTAAATCCACAATAGGCACATCCTATAGGTAAAACTCTATTGCCACTAACACCTTCAGCTACATCTTCATAACATCTTTCTGGAGGTGTGTCTTTATCTAATAGTTGTTTTAATTTTTTAATTCTAGGCTTAACATTTTTTGCTTTTATTCTTGATATAGTTGCCGTTCCATTCTGTTTATCAACTGCAAGAAAAGCTGGATACTCATCTCCTTCTGATTGAGCATAACCACTAATCTGATCTATGTAACCAAAAGGATCATCTTCTGCAAGGGTATTGTTTCTAAATTTTTTAAAAGCAAAAGAACTAGCAGACTTAACATCAACGACTACACCATCTATAATAGCATCCATGCGTCCTTTGATACCATCAATCTCTATTTCTTTTTGCTCTCCCTCTACTTTGTGTCCAGCTTCTTTTGCAAGAAAAAGAAAAAGCTCCTCGATAATATCACCTAATAAAAATTTAATCTGTGTATTAGGTAGCCACTTTTCTCTTGGAGCTTTATTCAGTTCGTACCAAACTTGACGATCTGGTTTACCTATATTAGACATTCTCAAACGAGGTTCCCACTCTCTGTTCTTTAACATCTTTAATCTGACAGCTTTAGCAATACCGTTTAAAAGTATTCTAATATTATTGTCTTCTGGGTAGTGACTTTCTTCACCATTAAAGAGATCGTAAATATCTCCAACCAGAGTATCAAGTTTTTTTTCCATTATGCGAACTGTTCTTCTAGGTACTCATTATTGGAAGCAGAGAAACCATCATCTCTCTTCTTAAATGTAGTAGATGATCCACCACTTCCACCTGCTCCCTCATAAGGAACAAGATCAATGATCTGAACATTGCGTATAAATGCCTTGTTCTTTCCTTTAGCTGGACCACCTGGTACTTCTAGCACAGCAAACTCTACCACAACTTTACTACCATTACCAATCAATACATCATGTGTAACATCATTCATATCACAATCATACACCTTTGGAGGTATTGCTGGTTTACCACTCTTTGTAACAGCATTGAGAACAAAACTAAATCCTTCACCAATATCATCTTTCTTAACAGAAGCTGTTAAATTTAAAGACTCTAATAGTTTTTTGTTTCGTGCATCAACATACACTTTAATAGAGTATTGTTCTTCATTAATAAAAGGATTACGTCTAGGCTGATCTAACTTAGCCCAATATGCAAATCCTTCAACTGTATAAACATCTGCTTTAACCATTGATTATTTCTCCTATAAAATTAATCGTACTATTATTATAAACTACTTCTACAACTTTGTCAAGTCTACAGGTAAGTAATTGTTTGACTTCAATATTTTACCATCTTCACGATAAATAGGTTTACCATCATCATCTAATTTTGTCATGTTAGAAGCGTGTACTAAATTAAACATAACAGATAAATCCCATCCATACCTTACAGACATAGACACACAAACATATACTAAATCTACTAACTCCTTCTTTATATTGGGTACATCTTTAGCCTCCATTAATTCATTACATTCTTCTCTAATAAGTTTTAAAGGTAATTCACTATCCTCTGTAGAAAACTTTTTACCTACAGGATGTCCAAAAGCTTTGTGAAACTTTTCTAATTTATTTTCAAACGTATCATATGTAAACAACATTTTTTCTCCTAGTGTGTTAGTGACCAATTATTACCTATCTTATATTCACCATCAAGAGGACAGTTAAGATTAAGAGCTTGTGCTGTGTTGCGTATAGATCGTATACCTATGTTCGCTACTTGTTCACAAAGTCTTGTTGGTACATCCAACTGCCACTCATCATGTATGTTTGCAACAAAGTATTTTGCAGGATTAAGTCTTTGTTTTAATAAGTCTTGATAAAAAATAGTTAAAGCTTTCTTCATTACAATAGCACCTGCACCTTGTAATAAAACATTAAGTGCTGAATGTTCAGACCTTATCGTAAGATACCTTCCGTCAGCACCCTTGATTTTACCAGTTTTAGCAGCCCTAAAGACTCTTTCTCTAAGATTTGCAAGTGCTGGAGTACGATTGAGAAATCGTTCTTTAAGTTCTTTTCCATCTGCTCTACTTCCACCAACGACAGCTCCAATTTTTGCATCTCCTGCTCCATAGATAAAAGCATAGATGAATGTTTTTGCCTGATCTCTTGATTGCAATCCTGCAACCATTTGGTTAACTGTGTGTATGTCTCCATGAACTACTTCCTTTGTATATTCTTTGTCATTCATATAATGTGATAACATTCTTAATTCTAAACTACTAGCATCTATACCAATCAAACTATTCCCACTACTAGGTATCCAACACTCCCTACATTCTTCTCCATAAGGTTTACGTGTTGAAGGTACTTGAGCCATGTTAGGTTTTCTATGTGTCATACGTCCTGTAATAGCTCCATTAGTTATAACACTACCATGTACTCTCCCATCTTTCTCTGATGCTTCAATCCAAGATTTGATTTGTGCATTACGTTTTTCTAATGTTAGATACTCTGCTATTTGTTTTGCTTCTGGTATGTTTACTCTTTCTAAAACCTTTTCATTTACAATAGCTTGTCCCTTTTCTGTAAACTCTTTTGGTTTCCATCCCAATCTTTTTAACCTATCACTAATTTGTTGACGAGATGAGAGGTTAAAGGAAACATATTTAATACGACTAAAGTTACCACATACAGTAGACATAGGATCAGGAATACCACTAAGACCAACCTTACTAAGTCTACCGTCTTTAGTGTGACGTATCTTAACTTCTTTATCCAATGCAACAACTGGTAGCCACTTCTCTGTAATTTCTTTTTGAATATCATTTGCCCTCTGCATCAGGTCTGCTAATAATAATTGTGCCTTCTGCAAATCAAAATTAAAACCTACTTTTATTTGTTTACTAATTATATGTTGAACTTCATGTTCTAAAACCATAGACTCTTCTGAAAAATCTTTACCTTCTTCTAACAAACGATAGAATGTTTTCTCTGTTACTTCAACATCCTGTTTACAATACTTAAGCATCTCTTCTGAATACTTTTCAAAATCATTGAAATGTATTTTAGGACATCCGAGATATATTCCCCATGCGTCAAGAGCATGACCCTTTTCTCTAATTGGGCTAAACAAACGTGATAATAATAACGTATCAATACAATCATTTACTTTTATCCTTGCGTTCCAAAGTCTATTTAATACAGGAGCATCAAAAGATATTCCATTGTGCATAATAAACACACTAGGAACGGAATGAATATAAGAAGTAAAATCTTTTCCATCTCTAAAACTCCGTACTTCTTTTGTATCTATATCTTTCGTAACAGCAACATGAATAACTGTAGCATCAAGACTATCTGTTTCAATATCAACTACTAACTTTCTCTTGTTCTGCTTCAACATCTGATATATTTCTCTCCATCATTCTTCCTGTTTCTGGATCATAGTATAAGTGACAAGCTGTTCCAGTCTCACCTGTCCATCTATTCTTCCATACAACTACGTCTGTAGTGTTTCTTTCAATGTCATCCTCCGCTAACCTATCTCTTTTTAAACCTACCACCATGTTAGCTAACTGTTCTATACCAGCCGTACCTCTTATCTGTCCTTGTCTATTGACATGAACAACAGCTAACAAACATATTCCTAATTCTATTGTTAGGGTTTTTAATTTTGTTGCGATCTCATCCAAGATCTTTCTTTCATCTGCACCATTACGTCCATCACTAACAACAATACTAATATGATCCAAGATAATAAACCTACAGTCTAATCCTTTAGCATAATATCTAATCTTTGCCAAGAGATTGTCAATATCCATTGACCCAAATGAGTCATAAAAATATATTCTATCATCAGCTAGTATCTGTTTTCCATATTGTTCTCTATCTTTAGGTTCTAAAACGGTCTTAAATTTATGAGCAGGTATATCTGCTTCCATAGATGCAAGACCAATACTACTAATTTTAGGTGTCTCTTCTAAAAATAAAGTACCAATTCGTTCCTTTGTATTCTTTAATAGGTAATGGCATATCTCTCTTAGGAAAGATGTTTTACCTACACCTGTCTCAGCGGTAACAACAACCATCTCACCTTCTCTCATACCATCTGTTATTCTATTTAATCCAGACCACGGATATGATATAGACTGTGTTTCATCTGTCTCACCTAACGAACTAATTAAAGAAGATGATGCTAGTATACCATCTGGAACATAGTTCTTTGCGTTCCACCAAGCATTAACAAAATCTTTTATCTTATTCTTTTGTAAATAATCATTAGCATCTTTCTCTACTAATGGAACTATCTTTGCTTTACGAGGTGAAAATAACTGAGCAACTTTTTCTG
>Ga0098041_1000571_pt1 | contig 14602 bp, 19 predicted proteins | sample 8_EtaG_FD_77066 | JGI IMG/M metagenome (GOLD analysis project Ga0098041, IMG submission 77066) | Marine viral communities from the Subarctic Pacific Ocean - 8_ETSP_OMZ_AT15162 metaG | ecosystem: Environmental > Aquatic > Marine > Oceanic | place: Pacific Ocean | collected 2015-01-08
AAAGCGATCCCCTTTATGCTTGGCGTTGTAACAATTTCTAATTAAGTCAAAAATAAAATGATTGTCATCTAATTCAAAATCGGGGCCATAAAGAGTCGAAGGAATAAAATAAACCCACTTCAACCCGTACTGTTTGCCGATAGACTGTAGGCCGGTCAGGAGCATCCTTTTCGTCATGGCGTAAGTATATAAACCTTCTTCGGGTTCACCTTTTAAGTAATTGCTTTCAACCATCGGAAGATCAGGGGAATATGAGCAACTTGTACCCATGCAAATCATTTTTGCTTGAGGTTGATAATTTTTCCAGTAGTCGAGGATATTAGTGTTGATTTTCTGATTACTTATCCATTGATCACCTTGGTGAGTTAAGCAGTAATTTCCAGCTTTAGTTACGGCGGCTAAATGAAAAATGTAATCAAACTTTTCTTCCAGACCTGTTAAGTTGTTTATGTTATCTAAAGAATTTACCTTACTGTTAGAGATAGTTATTTTAAAATCGGCAGTTTTAAGCTCTTTAATTAAGTGCCTCCCTAAAAAACCAGTTGCGCCTGTTATTAGTACGTTATACGACATAGCTTATAAACCTAATACTTTACAACCTAAATTATGTGAGTCGGCAACCGGAACTAATTCTTTGTTGATGAAAGTGATATCCGCTCCCATCATTTCAGCTTTAGCGAAGTTATTATCGCTCATAAAAGAGTATACATCTTCATGTTTAGTAGAATCTTCCCAATGCCCAGAATTAGAATTAGACATTTCCACAGTTATAAAAACTATTTTGTCTAAATATTTACCAATACTTTTTACCACTTCAAGGTCGTGGCCTTCGCAATCAACTTTAATGTGTTCTATAAAAGGAAAACGAACCCAATCTACATGATCTAGAATGCTTTCTAAGCTAAGTACTGGGACAGTCATTTCTTCTTCAATAAAATGTGGATGACTTGAAGTAGGTTTTAACAAGCTGGAAGACCCAGAAGCTCCTCCAGTTCTATCCATTTGGTAAAAAGTTCTAGTAGTCGGCTCGCTAACATTATCTATAGCGCATTCTATACCAAAAAATCTATCATTTATTTCGCATATATTTTGTTTATTTAGCTTAACAACCCCCTCCTCTAACTGAACAATAGGAAAGTTGTAAGGGTAAGGGCGCTTGCTGTTAGACGATTCAAAATTTTTTATCATCTTCCAGTGATAGGCCAAAGGCTCTACTCCTATAACAAATCTATCCGTAGTCTCAGAGAGCCAGATCGCTGAGTTAGGAGCTTCTCCCGCTAAACCCACATCAATTTTTATATATTTTTGATTATCGGGAATTAAGTAATTAGATTTATCATCCAACTTCCCTTCAGTTATTTTCATCGTTCTATTATTTTAATTTCCGGAAAAGGTATGATAAATTTCACTCCATTAAATATTAATTTCTTATTTTTATGAATTATCTCTTCTGCAAAATTATGAGAAAGTAACAGGTAATAGTCAGGAACATCGTCAGGGTCCTCTTTTACGATAGGTATATGAGAGCCGGGCAAGTAGCTGCCTATCTTCATTTCGTTTATTTCAACAGCTTTATCTATCAAGGTGTGATCTATGCCAAAATAATTTAAAAGAGTATTGCCTTTGGCTGGAGCCCCATAAGCGTATATTTTTTTAGGTTCTTGGCTCATTTCGAAGTCTGAGGCAACGTGGACTCCTTCATACTTTAGTTCTGTAAGTTTTTCTTTAAGTTTATTTCGACTCGACTCAACTCCTTTTGCGAACTCTATTAGTTTTTCTTTTGTGTATTTTTTATCTTTCTCTAAAGAGTCTTCATATCGCTGAGTCTTCTCTCTTGTACCTATGTGACTTATTTTTGAAATTATTGATCCACTATGAATTTCAGAATAGTAAGCATCGAATATTTCTAAACCGTAAGGAGATAAAAGGTTTTGAAGGCTCTGGAGTGTATAGAAACACAGATGTTCATGGTAAATAGTGTCAAAGTTTTTATTATCTACCATAGCTCCAGCGTACATAAACTGCACAACCAAAACTCCATCATCAGATAGTGAATACTTTATTCCTTCAATTACGCTATGAAGCTCTTCAAGGTGAAAAAATACTCCGGAAGCATTGAAGAGTTTTACAGTGCCTTTGCCTAATTTATCTTCAGCGCATTGTTTATTAAAGTAATCTACTAAAGTTTTTACCCCTGCTTTTATTGATATTTCAGAGACCCTCTTCGAACATTCAACATTAACCACATTAGAAATACCCGCTTCTTTATATTGCAGCATCTGCGTGCCATCATTACCGCCAATGTCTACTATCAAGTCTTCACTCTTAAGACCGAACTGCTCAACATTCTCTTTAGCTACTTTAAGAAAGTGTTCGCGAAGAGTATAAGTCGTGCCCGAAAGATAACAATGATCGCCAAACATTATCTCTTTAGGGACCGTAGCATCTATTTGTAGCAACTCACATTCTTCGCAACGAAACAGTCTAAGGGGGTACTTCTTCTCTGTGCCTATTTGTTCTTTAGTTAGAAAATCGTTGCACCAAGGCTGATCCCCTAAATCGAGAATCAATTCTAAATTTTCTGATTTGCAGCTTCTACATTTCATAGTCTTGTATAGTTTTTAAAAAGTTTTCTATTTGGTAATCTTTAGATTTTTCAAACGCCCGGTCTACAATACTTTGGTATTTACTCCAGTTATTTGTTATTTCGGTTATCTTTTCCCGCAGGTCGCGAGCATCCTCAAAATAAACAAATTCTTCATCGGGTTTATAATACTCCTCTATTATATTCCACTTGTCTTTCATTACCAAATTTAAGGTACGAGAGATGGCTGCCTCATGAATACGAGTTTTGAACTGCGGAGCTATATTAGATTTACCTACTTCAGAAAAAGCTTCATTTTTTTCCCAATCAATTTGAGACTTTATGTTTGGGACGTGGTCTGCGAAAACGTGAATTATATTATAACAAACCGATATCTTGCTTTCGGCCACTAAATTTACTTTTTCTTGAAAATTTAAATCAACATCTGTAGCAAATGGAAGCATAGCTTGAGTGGTTCCATTTATATAACTTGTCATCGTGCAATAACGATAGTTGAAAGCTTTCATAACATTAAGGCAATCAACATGTTCTTGGCCGTGAACCCCTCCGTGGTAAATTACATCATATTTTTTTTCTAGTGTGGGGGGTACTATTTTTGCATTGTAAGGATAAAAGATTGATCTATAACGATTGTCCCCTTCTTTATCATTTAGCCAGCGAGAAGTGTAGGGGCATATAGAATAAACTTCGTTAAAAAAGCTGTCGTCGTCAACGGCTGGTTGGGCAAATTCACATGGAGCCCAGTTATTAAAGTAAGCCCTCCTTTTAAAATGCGAATAGTCATTTAATAGGTTTTTATTCGCAGCAGCGTTGAAGCCATAAAACAAAACGGTTTCATTTGACTCTTTTGAATAACCTTTTAAGTCCCAATGATAAGCGTTGGTATCGGGGACTTCTATGGAGAGATCTTCTATTATTTTCATCAATAGATTCCCCTATCACTTGAATTAATTTGGTACTCAATAAGAATTGGCATAAGTTCTTTATAATATTCTGAAAGGTTCCACTTGCCTTTTACTAGAGCAGTAGCGATATGAGGGAATATAGAACAATCGTAATGGTAGATACCTCTTTTTGGCTCGTTATTATAATAGTATAAACCTTTTAATCCTAGATCTCTACATGTCTGTTGAGCGCCTAACTCAAAGTGATCATCTACTCCTTGTCCGGCTATATGAAGGTCTGGCCCATTCTGAAATATCTTTTCTAAATCTCTAGTTCTCCACAAAGTTGCAGATTGCGAGTAGAAGTAAGGATCTGTATTAGAGAGCTCGAAAAGATCTTGTGAGTTTTTATACAAGTTTTCTTGGGGGCTGATCCCTTTAAAAAGGCGAATAAAAGAAAGATCACTACTCTCGCTTAGAACATTCCTCAAATATTCTAAAGATTCTATATCTACATCTTCATAGAGGACATAGTCTTCAGAAATAAATATACAATAATCTTCGTCAACTTTTTTTATACAGCTTAGGAATTGACTCCTAAACTTTAACCCATTGTCATACAAAAATGTTTCCCCAATAAAATCGTCACTTGGTACATCGCTAAAGGTATAGATCATTACCCTCTCAGGAAAGTGTTTCGCGATCTGACCGTAAAACATCTTCCATACATCTTTATTTTTGCTCGTAGTGTTTACAACTATGGCAACATCTTCATTTAACTTCATTGTTTAAACAGATTAAAAGTCCTTAAATCTCTGTAAGGAGGATTCTCTACTTGGTCTCCGGCATGTTTGGGATAAGCCATTAATAAAGTTAATCCTCGGGCTGCTTGTTCAGGTGTCATATACATATTCCATCCACCATCCCCTAAGTCGTCGTCTTGAAACGGGACTCCTATGGTTCGACCTTCGTATCGTAATTGCTTTATCACTTCTACAGCTTTTTTATTGTCAGTTAAGATCATGCCTCCTTTACCTATTTTAAGGGGTTTCTTGTGGTGAAAGGATAAGCACATGTACGAACCGGGTATATACATACCCGAAGTAAGCCGTTTAGCAGCGTCATAAATGGGGTGCGGCTTAAGCTGATAAATTCCGCTCCATTGTATATCTTCAAATTCTACTTTAGCCCCGGCTTGCAATATAGATTGAGGGGGAGAGATGTAAGTCCTTGAAGGAATAGTTATTGTGGTTCCTTGGACCTCTAAAAACTTACAACATAAAAATATAGCGTCTGTGCAGCTATCACACGCAATAGCGTAGGGTGCGCCAGTATATTCTGCTATAGCCTCTTCAAACCATTCTACTATTTCAAAAGGATTTCTCATCTTTCTAACACATAATATTTCTTCTTAAAATCACAACTCTCAAATAAATGCAAACTAGCTTCGTTATTAAGTTTAATTTTAGCGAAAGCCTCTGGGAATTTTTTCATAAAACCTTCCACCATAAATTTTCCTACCCCATTACGCTGATGGGATTTTTTAGTAGCAAGTCTTATATCATTATCAACATGACCAATGAATCCTATAATTTCTTCATTTACCCTCTTTGACTCTTCTGTTTCCTCTACGCACAGCAAGTAGTTAGAAAAATTATTAAACATATACTTACAGTGAGCAGCTGAGTGAATTATACTTGAGTCGCCAAAACCTTCACAGTTTTCGTTCCTGATTTCTAGTATAGCGTCCCAGTGTGCTCCCGGCAAATTACTGCATTCAATTAATTCCATATATCTTCTTCGTGTAAAACTGGATGGTCAACATTACCCCAGTAAGCTAACAAATAAGTCCTACTAGATTTCCAACCTTCGAGTTGAAGTAAAGGTCCAAGAGAAGACCCTATGTCCATGTATTGATTATTGTCATAGTCCCTAAAGAGGTCATAACACAAAAAATTACTCAGTGAAGCTGCGGCAAAGAGGAATAAATGATTAGATATATCATTTTCTTTTATCCATTGTCCAATTTCATTAGGTAGGTCAAAATCATTAACCATACAATTACTCCCAATCGGAAAAAACTTTTTAACTTTAAAGGGTAATTTATCTAACTTCGAATTTTCGTTAGCTACTAATACTATGTCTCTTTCATTGAACAAGGGGAGCATCTCCTTGATAAAAAGATGATAATTTCCGTTTATCATTAGATTGCAGAAAGATAAATTTTCCCAATCGTCAGGGCCATACAATCCGGTACAAAACTTCCACGACTCTCCTCCGTCTAAACTGTTCTGACCCGGGATACCTTTTATATAGTTGGGTTTTTTGAATTTAAAAGCTTCAACAAGTTTCTCATATTCTCTTTTGTTCTCAGAGGGTACAAAGCTTTTTTGCTCTTCGGGCATGTAACCGTTAGCATAAACTTTCCCATCACCATGTATGTCTCCCTGTATAAAATGATCTTCTGCAAGAACGACAGTCTTGTTACGCAATATAGTTACTTCTCCATCTGAAAAACGAGAAAATCCAAAAGGAACCTCATTAATAATCAAGTCTCGAAGTTTATTAAATTCGTCTCTATAATTCTTCATCTATAAAATCTAAATTAAGTCCATAAAAATATTTAGGTTTCCAACCTGTGGCTTTAGTTATTTTAGTGGTGTCTACAGAATATCTAACATCTTGACCCCATCTGTCCTCTACAAACTCTATATATTCCTCGGGATCACTATTAAATTTTTTTATTACCGCTTTCACTACGTCTATATTTTTTATATGGTTGTTAGCTGCAATATTAAAACATTCATTTTTTACCCCTTTGTTTATTATACTTAGTATGCCATCAACGTTATCTTTAACGTAGGTCCAATCCCGGATATATGACCCATCGCCGTGAACTGGAATTTTTTCGCGATCTTTTAGGCAAGAAATACATTTAGCTATTAGTTTTTCTTCATATTGCCTAGCCCCGTAATTGTTGCCACTCCGGGTCATTACATAATCAATACCATATGTTCGGTGGTATGAATTGATCAACATCTCAGAGCAAGCTTTTGTCGCAGAGTAAGGGTTGCTAGGGCTTAATTTATCTATCTCTTTGAATGATCCGTCATCAATGTCTCCATAAACCTCATCGGTACTAATATGAAAAAATAAAGGTCTCTTGTATTTAGGTTTTATTCTTACTAATTCTAAAAGGTTATGCACCCCATTTACATTAGACTCTATAAAGGGATCACAGTCTGTGATGGAATTATCAACATGACTTTCCGCAGCAAAATTAATTAAAATATCGCAGGTCGGTATATGTTTTATAGTGGCGATGTTCCCTTGGGTTAAAGAATAATTCGGATGGCCATCCCAAGGGAGACGAGCATGAGAAGCATATCCCATTTTATCTATGTCGTAAACTTTCCACCCATCTCTAAGTACAGCTTCTACAAAATGACTACCAATAAAACCTCTTCCGCCTGTAACAGTTAGCTTCATAAAAGTTGGAGAATTTTTTCTGCCGCGTTCCCGCCTCCAAATGGACACTCTGAGGTTGGGATATAATCGTTTTCAACCTTGTTGAATAAATCGGGTAAATCTCCCACTTTTTTGCACAAGTAGTTAAATGAGTCGAGTGCTTCTGGCCTTTCTGTAGTTTCTCTACATATAATAACTCTTTTCTTGAGGAAAGAGGCCTCTTCTTGAAGCCCTCCACTATCGCTTATTAAAAACCTACATGAAGCGACTCTTTTTATAAAAGTTTTATGATGCATAGGGTCAATCGTAGAAACATTTGTTAAATCCTTTTTAAGTGAACACCTAGAGGCTGGATTAGGGTGAGATACAAAAATAAAATTTAAATTAGGGTTGCTTTCGGCGATTTCCTCTATTTGGGAATACCAAAAAGGAATCGACTGGTGGTTTTCCCGACGATGTAAAGTTATTAATACATCATTGTTATAACTAGTCGGGACATCTCGAAGATGATCAAGGACCGTATTCCCTACTATATGTATTTCGCCTTGAGCAAGCTCTTTTAAGAGATTTGTTTTATTGGATTTAGTAGCGCAAAGATGTATGTCTGCAATTCGAGATATACATTGTCTATACACTTCCTCGGGATAAGGGTGGCTTTTATCATAGGTTCTCAACCCTGCCTCTAGGTGGATAACTTTTAAACCTTTGTTGAAGGCAGCTAAAGCACAAGCGAAGGCGGAAGCGGTGTCCCCTTGAACAAGTACGTGAGTAAATCCATCTTGAAGTATTTGATCGAGAGAGTAAGAGCCAGTAATGCTAGAAACTATAGAATTTAAACGATTAGGGGAACACGTATGCATTTCAAACGAATAATCGGGTTTTATTATTCCTTTAACCAAGTCTACGTGCTGCCCTGTAAACAAAGTCCTCACATTGTGAAACTGAACTAATTCATTGCGAAGGATAGGCTCTATCTTGATATATTCGGGTCTAGTCCCGTAACAAATTAGTATTTTCTTCATCCGTTTAGTAATTTGAATCCTTTATTCAGTGTGGACTTTAAAGCTTCTCCAAAATGACTAGTGTGGTAGTTGACGGATATAGCATTTTTATCTACCCCGTACTTGAAAGCTAATTCAGGATTTGAACCCCACATCTCTAAATCTCCTTTAGGATGAGGGGGTACAAGGGTTGGTAAATCTAAGTATTTTTGAACCGCATAAGAAAAGTGCATATCTTCTCCGCTTATTCTTAGCTTATCTGTAACTAAGGGAGCCTCTCTCCAAAAAGCTCCTAACCACTCTCGTTTAAAAAACCAGCTGTGACCTCCCGTATCGGTTTGAACTATATCTTCATTAGGATTAACCCATCCGTACCTATCGTATTTGACATAATCTTCATCTAAAAAAGTTATACCGTTAGCGACTAATAAGCCTTCCCTTTTTTCCATGGTACTAATGCAATTTTCCAACCATTTTGAGCCGGGAATTGTATCATCGTCAAAAACACAAACGTAATCCGTCGTGGCATTAAGCGCATAAGCAAATCTCGCCCACACTCCAAAATTAGCGTTACTTACTGTTACTAGACAACTGTTTAATTGACTGTAATCAAATTTTTCATCGCTATCTTTATTTTGCCAAAACATGACACACTCAGGGGCAACTGTCTGCTTCTTAATAGCTTGGATTTGTGCAGCTAAAGTATGAGGTCTTCGGTAACCATTTAATATTATTGTTATACTTTTATTCATGACTGATATTTAGGATAGGGGTAATCATTTGCTATTTTAAAAACTTCAGAAAACTCTGAACTCCACTCACTCTTTAACAAAGACTCCTCTGGGCATCTCGGAGGTAGGTAAACGTTAATTTTATTATCAAGACAAAATTTTAGTATTTTTACCACTTCGTGGGAGTCTTTCTTTTTAGATACTTTTATGAGAGGCGGTACATTATCGTCAATAACTGAAAAATTATTGTGATTTTCCTTTATACAGGAAAGAGTGGCATTGTCACAAAGCTCCACAAAGTCTTTCATGCTGGTAGATTTAGTGCAATACTCTACATCTTTCACACTTAAAATATCTCCCGCGTCAATTTTTTCATTTAATCTCATTAAGGACACTCCCCATTTGCCGCTATTGAGCATTCTTCCCCACACTAATGAAGCCCCACCTTGAACATAAGGTAAAACAGCTCCGTGATTTCCTATAACATAGTTTTTATTAAAAAAGCGAGGAGGAAGAAATCGAGAGTCACCCATTTCGTAAACTATATCGACTTTTTCATTTAGTATTAAATCCCAATCATTAGATTGGATGTAGTTTATATTTTTTTCACTACATAAAGTCTTAAGGTCCGCGGAGTTAACCTTATTTTTAATATCTTCATCCTTAAGGCCAAAAACATATTTTATAGTTTCCCCTTTAGATAGAAGAAATTCCACTACCTTTTTAGTTAAAGAGGTATTCCCTGTAATCCCTATACTCATTACATTTCTAAAATAGTAGAAGCAAATTTTTTAGCCATTTTTTTGTATCCTGCATTGTCAAAATGTACACCGTCTAACAAGTAAGGACCAAGGTCTTGCAGATCACAGGTACGGAAATCTAACTGTGAAGACTTGGACATTTCTAATATAACCTTAGAATATTTTTTTGTATAGTTTCTGTTGGAGGCGTATGAAGGAGAAAACGTTAAAGGGGGTAATGTTCCCACTATAGGCTTCATCCCATTAGCTTTTATAGACATAATAATTTGCCTCATATTATCTCTGTAGACTGGTAGTGGGGTGGGCTGCTTAGTATCGTTTGTTCCAATAAGCAATAAGCATATTTTACTAGCTTTATTTGACCTTAATATATTCCAAGACCTCCTAAGAAGATCAGAACTAGTTTCGCCGTTTATACCGTAATTATGACAAATATAAAATTCTTTAGTTTGTTCGTATAAAATTTTCCCAAGCTCAACTGGGTAAGATCGACGGTAACAATCTCTAGCTCCGTAAGTAAGTGAATCTCCAATGCAAAGTATTTCGTTCCATATCATAATAAATATTTATTTCAATGAACCCCTTATTTTTCTAATTATATTTACCAAATCTACTTTTTTGTTCCTCATAGTGTTTATTAACTCTTTACCGTCTTGAGAAAACCATGGTTCATAACAAGCTCCAACTAGATTATTTGTCACTACTTCTAAATTCATCATTTTAGCTTCTAAGACGAGCCTGCAACATGTTTCAGGGGTAGCAGGATGAAAAACTAATTTAGAATATTTAGAAAGTTTATTTAAGAAGGATTTATAATCTGGGTCGGCAATAACATCAAAATTCCATTTTTCAGCTTTGCACAGATTCATCGAAAATTCAGTTCCTTTCTGAGGGTAGGGAGATTCAATAACTACAGCCCGACCATTCTTCTCTGCAGAAGAATGAGCTTCTAACAAATCTAAACTTTCTTCCGACCAGAGGTTGCCGGAAAAGTTTATAGTTTTTTCATGAGTGTTGAGGTTTTTATCGTAAATATCTTTTTGAAAACTAGTCTGGCATATTATTCGTTGAGAGCCGTGGTGAAACTCCTTATTAATCAGTTGGTTTGGAGGGACGATGAAATCGCGAAAAACAGCAGGATTCGTATGTTGTACAAATTTATAATCATGACAGTATAAAATGTACTTACATTTTTTTTGTATGAGGTCTCTAATTTCCGGAGTGATACCAAAAAAATTAGATATAATAAAAAAAGAATCGAGGTTCTCTTGAATGAACCCCGGATACAAATAACGACTTTTAATTTTTTTTACGTCGTAGTGGCGATTTAAGGTTTTGTATATTTCCTCATCATTTAACGCAGCTCCACCTACAAAGTCATCTATAAAAAAATCGCTAACTAATATAATGTCATTATTCAATAGTAAAATTCTGATTGTCTTTTACTCTTGTGGGATCTTTTGGATGCTTAGCTCCCTTCCTGCTTTTAGAGTAATCTTTAAAAAATTTATTTTTAACTGGATCTTGACCATGGCGCTCTTGACGTTTTTCTGAAGCTTCTGCCGATTGGTCCCAAAGGTCCCCAATAGAGCCTTTAGCTTTCTCGCGAAAATCTTTTGCCGAGTGAGGGTCTATTTTTGTATCTATTGAAGCTTGGGGTATAGTATAAACGCGGTTATAGATAACTCCTTCAATTTCATAAATATGATCTTCATGAATACTTTGGAGAACAGTCACTTGCTCTCCTGTCTCGGGATGTTCGTAAATATATTCAGGCATCTTGCATTATTTTTATAATCGAGTCGACAGTGTTAGAATAAGTAAATTGGTCTTGGAGCTTCAACCCTTCTTCATTTACGGGAGATTCTTCATAGCGTTGAATAGCCTTCTCGCAACCTTCTATGAATTCATCTTCATTGAAGTCGAATATTGACCCTTGATTGAAGTGGTTTCCTTTTTTGAAAAACATCCCATCTTCAGAATCAATTTTTCCACTAGGTTCTAGTAATACTGAATTTTTTTCGGTTGCCCATTCTTTATAAGCAGTAGCATTGAGTATAACTGAGTGTTTTCCTAAAGCTACGGATTGAAATTCGGGCAATCCCCAACCTTCAGCCCCAGACATGCCAATTACTATGTTTGCAGAATTGAGAAAATCATTATATAGACTGTTTTTCTGCATCATTCCTAAGAAATTAATATTGAAGTAATTACGGCCATCTAAAGTTTGGGCTATTAATGCCTTAAAATCATTTTCTTTAATAAAAGGATTCGCAATCGCGCACTGAAGAACATATTTAGGATTGTCTCCATATTTCTTTAACCAAGCTTTTATTACTCTCTGATGATGCTTCCTTTTCTCAAATTTCCCCGTTAAATTAAAGACTATTTTACCTTCTAAATAAGAAGAGTCTTTTTTATTAAAATTATATTTATCAAACCCTAGTGGCACAACGCTACAATTTTCCACTCCATAAGATGAGAGGATATCCCTAGTATATTCAGATGTTACTAAAAGCTGTTTTTGATTGTTGGCTATATTAACTTCAATTGAGGTAGGATGATCCAACTCATAAAAAGTTAACAGAGTTTGCTCTTTAGCGTAAGACGTAAGACTCTCGTGATTAAGATGCCACAATTTAAATACCGGAGTATTACGATTGTAATCATTAAAAGCTTTGTTAATGCATGACTGAAGCCATGAATTAAAGTCTTGTGGCAAATCTTGGCTACTTAAGTCTGGTTGCCCTATTGTAAAAATAGAAGGCTGCACCCCCTTCTGGTGAAACTCACGCAGAAGGGCAGTGCTAACCTGACCGAAGCTTACACCATTGATAGGTAGATGTAAGGCGAAGTCGGACATTAGAACATTATTTCGTCATCTGACGAAGTATTAGCCGCTGCTTCTTGTGCCGGAGCGGTAGAAGCTGGTTCGGTAGCCTTCGCTTCACGCTCTTCCCGAGACTCACTCAGAAAGATGCGAAAAGCTGGAGCCTTATCACTTTTCGTGTAAGTACCATCTTCGTTCTTTTTACCTTGATTCTTAAATACAACCAGCTGCACCTTGCCGCTAGCTCCTTTAACCTCAATGTGTCCAGTCATGTATTGAGAGCCCTTGTCGCTCTTTTTTACCCATAAAGCGCCTAATTCGCGCTCTTGCCAGTCGTTTTTCTTCTGTTCGTTTGACATAAGAGTCTGTAGATTATAGTAGTCGGAGTCACGTGTCAACATTTTTTTATACGTTATCCAACATTTTTTCACTTTTTATTTTTTTTCTTAAAATTTCTATCCCCCTATTGTGAAGATTTATAGCAGTTTGAGTGCTCACTCTTATTTTAGTAGCTATAACACACCAAGAAGGCTTTTTTTCTAAATTAGAATATCTTAAAGAAAATATCTTTTTGATTCGAGGGTCTTTAAGTTGAGACAAAATATTTTCAGTGAATTCAAACAAGTCGTCGTCAGAGTTTACCTCCACGTCTTCTTTTAAAGCATCTAAAGATTTATCTTCCGTAGCTACAAGCCTATCTTTACTTTTTTTATTTAAACAGTTTAAACAGCTGTACTTAACTTGATTAGCTAACCACGTGGAAAACTTTACATTCTTATCCTCCTTAAAACTATTGGCCGAATTCCAAATAATTAAATTTTTATCATTATACAATTCAGTAATATCTAAGTTATTAGCGTAAAAACTCTTAGAAAATCGCGCTATTATTTTAAAACACAACGCCGAGTGGCGTTTAATTAGCTCATTTAAACTTTTTTCGCAATTAATGAGTTTTATCCTATTTACTAGGCAAGTGTCTGTTATTTTATCCCCGTCTCCCTTTTCCATAGATCAACTTTTTTGTTAAAGTCCCCATATTTACAAGATTTGAAATTTTCCATATCTAATAAATAACGATGATGAGTTTTAAACATCCGTGGTAACATTATACAATACTCTATCAAATCGTCTAAATTTTTTTGTAAAAAAACATTAGCATCAAAAAATTTGTCATGACTAAATGAATCTGAAGCTATAAACATCTCCACTAAAAAAGCTGGATCGTCAAAATTTTCACTCTTAGCAGTAAATAAGAAACTATCAAAAGAAACTATCTTAATTTCATAATTAAAAGTGGTATCATAATCCTGAAAATTAAATTTATTAAAAGCAGTCATAGTAGAAGGACTTAAATTGAGCGTAGCTCCTGTGCCCCGCAATGCTAATAATGGATCACAAAAATAATCCTCTAATTTATGGTCTTCAAACATATAATTGTTTTATCCATCTTAACAATTTCTCTGTTGAAGCTATCCGTTTAGAACTTTCGGTATAAGTATCCCAACTTAATGCAAAATCAGATTTTTCCCTCATAACTGGATCGTTTTTTTTCTCTGATCCATTCATAGCTTTAATATAAACTCTTTTTTCATTTTGGGTTTCGTAGCGAGACAGATGGATTAAAACCCCATTAACATCATTCTTTAACCAGCCTATTTCATCATCTTTGTATTCCGAATATCTAACATCCGTAATGATATTAACTTTTTCTCGGTCTAGGTCTTTAGTAAGTAACCCAGTCCAATGCTTACCTTCGGAAAGTTTTCTTTTTATTTCCCCATGAGCTACTAAAAAAGGCCTGATTATATCCTTCTCTTCCCGACTACATGAATATGAATCTATTCCATAAAGTTCCTTAGAAGCCGTTGACAACTCTTTCTTAAGATTATTAGCAATAGAAAGTTCTTGGCACGGGATATCCATTCTCTCCAAGAACTTAATTATTATTTCTGCTAAGGTGTTCTTCCCTGAACCAGCAACCCCAGAGATACCAATATTCTTAAATGTATAACTCATTAGATATAATATATAATATATAAACTTTTCCCTAGAAAGTCGAAGTGAAACGGAGACTTTCCCCGTTTTAGCGGTATCTTTTAAAAAAAGACTTAACTAAAACACCGGCAATCTTTCTTTTCCCTGAGAATACTCCCCGGCTAGTCTTTTTTGGGTGTGCGGTAGTTTCCACCCATATGACATCACCTTAACTACACTCCTTAAAAAATTTTCGTTTTTAAGTTGTCTCCGGGTGCAAAGTCTCCAGAAGCAGAGCCGGACGCTAGATTACGGGGCCATCCACCTTAACAGCAGGATGACAATGCT
>Ga0098041_1000576_pt1 | contig 14527 bp, 29 predicted proteins | sample 8_EtaG_FD_77066 | JGI IMG/M metagenome (GOLD analysis project Ga0098041, IMG submission 77066) | Marine viral communities from the Subarctic Pacific Ocean - 8_ETSP_OMZ_AT15162 metaG | ecosystem: Environmental > Aquatic > Marine > Oceanic | place: Pacific Ocean | collected 2015-01-08
CTCTAATTGTTTGTTAGTTAGTTTAAGTTCTTCGTTAGTTAAATCAAGTTCTTCTTCGAGTGTTGATATCATAACTGCTTTTAAACTATCTTGGTATGATAATGAGTCTACCATATTTTCTAAATAGATAAAATCATTTTCTAAATTAATTATCTCTTCATCTGTAAATGTGGTTTGTGAAAAACCAATCGTAACGAAAAGTAATACTAATAACTTTCTCATTTAATAACCTCTTATAACTTTATCTACTTCTGACAGAGCTTGCATACCATTTGCAAAATCATACAAAAAATTTATTAAGAAAAAACCTGCTAACAAAATCAAAACAAATTCACCGACATTAAAAAAATCTTCCATTGTGAACTTTCGTGTTCTTGTTGTAATGATTCTATCTGAGGGAAACATAGGCCTATACTTTTCTTCTGTATAATGTTTGTTTCCAACCTTTATTGTCTTTTTAGATATAACATTTTTTTTCATTATTTTTTTGCTCTTGCTTTCAATGAACTTCTTGCTTTCTTAGCAGAAGTTACATTAGGTTTTTTCTTAGGTGGTGTCTTTACAGCCTTCTTAACTGCAGCTTTCTTTTTTTGAACTGTAGCTTTTTTCTTCTGTATTGTTGCTTTGGCTTTCTTGACTTCTTTTATTTTTTTATCAACCTTCTTGACTTCAGCTTTTTTCTTAGCTGTAGCTTTGCTACTTAAACCTAAGATACCTAAAATCAATCCGATTATTTTCATTAGACCTTTCATATCTAATCTCCTTGTTTTATTGTTTCTAAATATATACCTTCAATAATGTATAGTCTACCCATCATATCTCGTACTTTAATTTTTTCATCGCTATTGGCGTAACTCTCATATTGTTTATCAAGTAATACTATATCATCTTTATGTAGCATGCCATCCACACTAGGGTAATCTTTCAAAACTTTTAATTTTATAGTATTCTTTGTTGACATATTATATCCTCAAACTCAGTTGTGAAGCAACTAATAACATTTTCTCATTCACAGGAGCCCACGTACAACTATTAATATTTGTAATTATATTTCTAGCTTCAGTAGAAGTTATCTTACGATTATAAATATAATCTGAATAACTAAATGTAGTGCTGTCTGTATTTGATAATCTTTCAATTATACTAACTATAGTTTTAAAATCTTGAAAGTTATAATAATTACCTCGTAATTTATTTTTTGATTTATCAGTTAAGACTAAGTAATTAGCATAACCTGTCCATTTTGATTGTTCCATTTTATTCTCCTTAATATTAAAAATCGAGCTAGGGTGAAAGGAAAAAAACCTAGCTCGATTCGATTGATGAAGAAAGTATTATTTCTTCATTTCGTTTACTAATTTGTTTAGACGGTTTGTCATTTTACTGACATCATGTCCAGCCTTCATTCGATTGTTGATAGCTTTCTGATATGAATCAAAAATTATTTGATTCGATTTACTTTTACCAACTTTCTTTACTTCGCTCATAATTAAGCTCCTATATTATTAGATTCAATTTCTTCTTCATTAAACAAGTCATCAGAAGAACCATCATTAATGTACTTCTGTACTAACTGTTTGATAAATGTTCTTTCACTATCAACACCACCATCATCAGAATACTGAGGATAGATAGTCACTTCAGCAGCTTCATCAAGACTAAATCCATCAAACAACAACCCACTTAATTCAACAGAAGTACGAGTAGAAATTCCAGTACTGATTTTACCAGCATCAGACTTAGACTCAGTTCTCGTTAAATGAGATATCTCTGAAACAGCCTTTAATAAATCACCATCAACGTGAGGAAACATATACTGAAGTAAACCAAACTCTTCATCATCATTAAGAACATCCATCTCAACAATAATAAACCTGTCCATCAAAGCTTTGTCCATTACTCTCGTTGAAGTGTATTCATTACCAATGTTAGCCGTAGCTACAAAAGTAACACCTTCAGCCACACTAACTGTCTCAGCTCCGTCAGCCTCATCTAACCTAAGATATCTTTGACCTGAATCAAGAACAGTCATCAAGATATTCCAAGCATCTGGATGAGCTCTTGATAACTCATCAAGAAGTATCACAGCATTAGGAGTTTGAATAGCTTTCACAAATAGTGAAGCAGAAAAGTAAGTACCGTTTTCTTGATTGAAGTGAGTATTACCGATTAGTGTTGACCTAGGGTCTTGAGTAGCACCTAGATTAAAATAGAAGTCAGGTCTATCAAGTGAGTTAACAAGTGACTTAGCTGCCATTGTTTTACCACAACCAGCAGGACCAGTCATCAAAATATTCTTACCACGAACAGCAGACCTAATAAGATACTTCCATTTTAACTCTTTCATAACTAAACCTTGAGGCTTAAGTTTGTAAGAGTCGTGAATAAAATTAAGAACTTCAGCATGGTCTGTTGGGACCTCAACTGAAGATAAGTCAAACTCTGGAATAGAAGAAGATTCAAATTCACTCATTGGGACTTTCCACCAATAAGTCCTACCGTTTTTACCTTCACGTTTTTCAAGAGCCATACCTGACAAGTACGCTTTCTTTCGAGTACTTGTACTAATATCTGATGTATGTTTATTACCATCAGAGTCAAATGCATTAAACCTGTTACCAGATTTTTCTATTTTTACAACTATATTATTCATTTACTTTTTTCCTTTTTTCAATTTCAAATTTTTCTATCATTTCTTATATCTAATAATACGAATAAAAACGCGTAACTGCCAAGCGTTTTCTGCAATTATTTGCAAGTTTTTTTAAACCAGTGTAAAGTGCCATTAAATGTTTCATATACTTCATAACCACATTTTTTTATCCAAATACATTTCCAACTATACTCTTCTCTTGTTGTAGTTGGTTTCATATTGTAACCACACAAACAAGTTGGACAATGCTTGTACCATTTATTTATAAACCACTTAATCAATTTTAATATAGTCCATAATACTATCTATATCATAAACTCTATTTTTAGTTTTGATGTGTTGATTGTACGGTTGGTCCATCAAGATAAAACCATGTTCCATACCTCTTTTTTCAATCCAGTATTTATAATTGTTAGGTGAATCATCAACTAAGTAATCAACTTGAACGTTTGGTTTTTCATAACCTTTTCTAAAATATACTGTATCAAAATTTAATTCGTGATTACCTAACCAAGACAAAGTGTGATGTCTTGCGTGAGGTTTTTGAGAAGTAATACAAACAAATTGTACACCTATTTTATCACCACACGCAATTAAATCTTTCATCTGTTCAACATTTTTTTCAAACGCTGGTGACTCACCCATAATTTCTTTAGAGTAATCCTCCCAATATATCTTTTGTATTTCAGGTTTATCTACTGTAAAGTTATCGGATAGTTTCCAATTATTAATACCAGTGTAATCCTCTGGTAAATAATCTGGATAATGTTCTGTAACTACTTTTTCTAAGCCTTGACAAAAATCTCTCAAGACTCCATCTACATCTATTCCTATTTTCATTAGTTCTTCTCCAAGAATTTTTTGTTCATTGTTTTTGAAACAGACATAACAGAAGTCACATCAACAAACTCAGCATCCTTACCATACATCTGTTTAAAGTCTTGTGCAGAAGACTCACGTTCGTATTCTGAATCACCAATAAAGTAACTCAATACTTTGATACCTTTTGTTCTCATTTCATTAACCATTTTCTTAGTATGTCCAAGAGCCTCACCAGAATAGTAACTCAATTCATTATTTTGAAACATAGGCATCCCATCAGAAAAGTTTAAGAAATAAGAATCTCTGTCTTTAGTCGTAGGGACAATTTCATTTATAATAGCTTCGAAACATAAACCCTCTGGTGTAGTACCAGCAACTCTAAGATGAGAAAACAAATTCTTTACTTTATTAAATTTATCAACTCTTGAATCATAAGCTATCAATATAAGAGGGACATCATTACTATTTCTATTTCTATAACCACCAACACAATGAGTACTTCTAATCGAAACAACCACGTCAACATTTTGAATCATCGAAGCAGCTTTACAAATCGCTACAACAGAAGTCATTGTGTTAGTCCATTTGTCACCACTCATACTACCAGAAGCGTCAACTGAAATGTGAAGTATTGCATCTGAATAACTCTCAGTAAAAGTAGTATTGAAAACTCTTTCATTACCAAATCCTAACTCAGCAATTAATCTCTTATCAATTCTACCACTATCAAGTCTTGTCCACTTAGTATCTCTTGACTCACCTCTAACTTGAAGCTTTCTACCAAGTCTTGTACCAAGTGAAATACCCTTCTCAACAAAACCAGTCACCTCTGTATCATCATTGTAATTATGAATGTAACGATATTTGTAAGGTGATAAAATACTTAATCCACTATCGTAATTACCACTAGCATCAATCAAAGCCTTAGTTAGTTTTCTAATTACTAAAACCTTAGTACCTTTTTTAGTCCAGCCAATATCTTTACCAACTTCTTCATAAGTCATTCCAGAAGCCTCGATAGTCTGTAATTCTTTTGATTCTTTTTTAGTGACCTTCTTCTTTTGAATTTCACCATTCATAAACTTTTCTTGTTTTCTGATAGCGTTCTCTAATTGTTTTTTCTGTCTATCAGTAAGTTGAATATCACTACCATTTGAATGTCCTTGTTTTACATCACCTTCAGACATAGCATCTTTTAGTCTATCGAACTCTTCATCAGAAAGTGTTTTTGAATTACCACTCTCTTGTGACTCTTGACCTTCTGTAGACTCACTTGAACCATCATTAGGTTTAGAAGATTTATTACCATACTCATCAGTCTCTTCAATACCATCTTCTAAGTTATCAAGTATGATTTTGTAAATAGATAGAGCAACATTGAAAGCCATGTTAGTATTACCTATGACACTAATATTCTTTATATCTAATATATTCCAAATCTCACGAAGACCATTGAGAGCATCTAAGTTAGTATTCTTGTTAGTAAGATTGATTATCCTAAACATATAAGAATCCATCACTTCATTAGTATGTTCATCTGATAAAAGAGCTTTGTCAATAACTTTTGAGTAGAAATACTTCTCATACATTGAATGATAATAACCTTTGTAACCAGGAGAAGTAGTGAAGATATAATTATCAATACGTCTATCTTCTACATAGTTAAGTAAATTTTTAACGTGACCTAAAACTTCTGTCCTATTATAACCTTTTTTGAAACCTCTATCAAAGTATTCTTGAGGTACTTCATATTCAAGATTTTTTAAGAAGTCAAAGTCTGAAAGTTTGATATGTGAACCTTCGTGAAGAGCTAGACCAACTGAAGGGTCAAACAGTTTGTCATCTAATCTAGCACCGATAGTAACTGTCTTACCATCAGTATAAGACTGGTCATTACTATTGAAATTAACTTTAATATCTGATTCACCAGTAACGATAGTTACGAAGTTTGATATAGCCCTACGATAACCAGCTAGAGCAACTAAATCAGTTTTAGGTTTACTACTAATATCCTCTTCATCAAAAATAGAAGTGTTACGAGTATCCCAATCATTATCCATCCAGAAAGAAGAGTAATTATTACTATTGTTAACTGAGTGTTTCTCACGAAGAGTCATCGGATTAAAATGTTTAAAAGTCGAATCTTTCATATTTCTCCTATTTTTCATATCTAATAATACGAATAAAAACGCATACGGCACAAGCGTTTTCTGCAATTAATTGCAATTAATTTAGTCAATAATATCATCTAATCCGTAGTATCTTAAATCAATAAGATTAAACTTAACATCAACTTTACTTGCTTGTGTTAATTCAGTTGTGTACTTTGATGTAAGTTCAGGACCAAACCCTTCAGTTGAATCTTCAGGTTCATTTTCATTACCTTCTTTATTAGGGTCACTTACAGCAACAAGTGTGATATGATTTACGTCATCTGTTACTAAAGCATACATACCTATCTGATTAAAATCATCACGAGTTGGTGTATTGAGTTTCATTTCTATAATATGTTTATCTTCTTTAACATATAAATCAAGTTTACCACCAGTTCGTGTTGTATGTTCATTTGTTATATTCTTACTATAGAACTCTTTTAGTTCTTTAACAGTACCACTTGGACTTTTTAAATCAGCGTATAACTCTTTTAATAACGTTGGGTGATAATATTTTTTACCTGTTAGTATATCTTGAAACTGATTTTTTAAATCTTTTTCATCTACTTTCTTGTTTGATTTATAAAATTTCCTAGCTTCTCCCATTAAAGCATTTGTTGTTGCCGTATTAGAAACTACATTACCCTCACCGTCTAATAAACTTGCTTCAGATTTATCCAATATAGTACTAATATTTTTATCAATTGATTTTGGGTCACCGTTTACTTCAACAATAATTATTAATCTGTCTTCACCAGTTATCTTACGTCTACTATGAACATAACCATCTCGCTCATCAACAAATAAAACTACAGGGTTATAACCTAACTGTTCAGTTTTGTTAATAAAACTATTTGCCATAAGAGCTCTTCTACCTGGATGTTTGGCTTCAAATCTGTTATACTCATCAGTACCTTCCATTGCTCTTCTACCGATTACAATATTAAATGGTCTTTTCTTTTTACCTTGTAAACCTATATGTACAGTTGATTTGAATGGTTTTTTCTCATACGGTAAGATTTTACCTTTTAATTTAATAGACTTAATAATATCAACATTACCTTCTAATATAGTATTACCAACGTGTTTTTCTGATAATGTAAAATTTAATCTATATTTATCATCATTTAAATAATTCATAAATGTGTTTTCAACATACTGAATTAGGTTATCAAACCAAGAATATTGTTTTGCTTTAATTGTAGTTTCAATCCAAGGAGTCATATTAATGTAGTAACTAGCATAAGTACCTCTATCTCCAATCTTATCAATTGGTAAATGTGGGTATTCTTCTTTGACCTCTTCATATGTACCACCTTTAGGTTCAGTTAACCATGTTTTATTTCCAAAATCATATACAGCATATGTATATAAATCATCTTGTTTTCTTTTAGTTAAAACTTCAAAACCTTTTTCATACAGTTCATCATCACCAGCTAATCTAATATGTGCCATTGTCTCACCCATTGTATGAACACCCAATGAACTTTTACCATCTTCTTTATTTTCTTCACCTTCTTCTGGTATACTTAGATAATCATTTACTAATGTTTTATAACTCATACCTCTACCGGTACTATTTTTTTCTAACCTAGTAAACTTAAATACATTATCACCTTGATGTTCAAATTCATATTCTAATTCAACAGGATGAATTGTTTCATTTGGATAATAATGATTACCTAATATATCTGAAATATGAGTTCTATAATCGACATTTGAATTCTTTGTCTTTTTGAGTAGACCTCGGTGAGTAACCTCTGGTGTTTGTTTATATAACTTCTTCATAATATTGCTTTCAATTTAATTTGTTAATTACTAATTGTTAATCAAGTATAATCTTGACACATAAATAAGTATAACCAAAATTCCCAAAATGTAATTTATTTTCCAAAGTTTTTACAAAACTTTAAAGTTTATAAAATCTTTATAAAGTATTATTAAATCTTTATAGACCATTTACGTAATCGTTTAGGCATCATTTCTAATCCATTAAGTTCATTGATTATCTTTGACTTATCACTAATACTTATTTTATCTTCACTATATAATTCTTTTAAATAATTTATTGTTTGTTGATAACCATTGTCTTTATAATACAATACACTCTTATTATATACTGTGTTGTAATCCATATGTTTAATTGTACATACTTCTTTTATAACTTTACGTTCAGGCTTAGGGTTATATAAATCGTGATAGTATTTTTCTAACCACTTATCCCAATCACCTGATGATTTACCTACACGAGTTTTACCCGTGCTACGTCTGTCCATTCGTTTTAAGTTATTAGAGGTAGTCTTACTTACAGGTTGTACATAACCACCTGTCTTGTGAGGATAAACCGTGTGAGCAGAGTAAGGTTCTACTTCACTACAATCTAAACATTCTGTATAACCTAATTGATAACGTTGTTCACTTATGATAGTTTCACACTTCTTACACTCCATTAAAAGTCACCATCGGCTACTTGGAATGTAGTAAGTCCTAGAGACCTCCAAACTTTAACAACTCTATCTCTATCATCAACCACAAGAAATACATCATTGATATCTAAGTGTTCATCTAACATATCTTTTTTCAATACCCAATCTGGCGTGAAGTGATTAGTTTCTGAATCTCTCATAACTAATTTATGAAACGGGATATTGTGATTAGTCAACCAAGAACGTGTAGTACGTTCAGTTTTGTTAGACCTACCTGAGAAGATAACAATGTTGAATCCTTGTTCAGCAAACAACTGAGCCATCTTAACAACAGGAGGGTTAGGTTCATCTAACTTAATATTAGATGGATTAAAGAATTTTTTCCAATCTAATTTACCGTTAGGTTTAGTTGAAACTTCTCGTCTCTTATCAATAAGAGCAAGAGTTCCGTCAAGGTCGAATATTATTGTGTTTTTCATATTTGAATATACGAAATAATTTATATATAAGTCAAGTCTTTTTTTTATTTTTTTTAAATAATTCTTCTATCTCTTTTGTGGTCATATAATCCATATCCCAATGAGATGATTTAGCACCTTTAGAATGTGCTCCTAATCTGACTCGTTTTTCAATCGGTCTGACTAACTTATTACCTTTTTGGTGAGGTGGGTCATAAGGGCAATTATAACAACCTTTACCACAACAGACTCGTCTTTTTAATAACTCGTCTCGTGACATTTTAATTAAATCTTTGTTCATTTTTTTTTTGCTTACTTGATATTTATCTATGATAAAAGGTGAAGGAAAGTAAATAGCGTCAATTCAAATCAGGTTTTAATTCATACTTATCTAATAATCTAAACGTTATTATCCATTTCATATCATCACCTTCATCCCATTCTTCATAACCTTCAAATACACAATTACCTGGTTTAGTCATATTTTTAATAACCTTTTGTATTTGATTTTCTTCATTACAAATAATATCAATCTTATCACCATCAGTTTTTACATAGAGTGGAATGTCATCTTTTGATTTCACTATTACTCTGCTACATTTGTTATTTGTATCAATACTACTGCAGCTGCTAATAATAAACATATAAATGTTTTTATTGTTGGTACCTCATCCATTAACAGATAACTCATAATACCGAACGTAAGTGTACCTATCCCAAATCCTAATAGTCGTATGTTCCAGAACATACCAAAATGTTCATAACTTAATCTTGCAGAATGCCAGTAAGCTATAGATAGTAAACCACCTATAATAATTATAAAAGCGTTTGTTTTGAAAAATGGTTTGTCTGACCAATAGTGACCTTGATATTGAAACCAACTACCTATATTTGCTATAGCTGATAATATCAATGCCCAATGTAACTTATTCATTTTTTATTTTTTCTTTCGAGATACAATCCCTGCATTTGCTAATAACTGTTCAAATGAATATGACTTTAATTCATCCATATGTTCAACTGGTTTTAACGATTCAAAGAAATCTAAAATCCATTCATAGTCTTGATTATTAAATGCTATGAGTATATCTAATACATCTTTTTCATATATAATGTATTTACTATTTGGAAGAGGAATCTTCACTACGACATTGATTCTAGTATTTGTTGTTTAGGTACTGCACCCATAACTCTATTTATTTCTGAACCATTTTCTTCAATGACTACAGTTGGTACAGAACGAACATTATATTGTTGAGCTAAATCTGGTGATTTATCTACATCAATAAATTGAACTGAATGACCTTCACTTGCTATCTCGTTCATCACAGGTTTAAAACTTTTACAAGGTCCACACCATGTTGCTGAAAAGTATTTCATTGTTTTCATTATTTACTCCAATAATAATATTTAGTTGTTACTGTTGTATTCTTTGTAGCGTAAGGTACTACAATTTTATATCTAATCATATTTATACTCTTTATTTAATTTGTAATGCTTGTAACCATTCAGGTACATTTTGTTTCATATGGTATTGTACTACGAACGCTTCAATAAAATGTGTTAATAAAAAAAACAAACTTATTAATGGTATAAATATTTTAAAGTCAAGTTGAAATGTCTGTATACCTAAATACATTATAAGTAACATACCTATACTCTTAGTAATAAAACTGACACCTGTAAAAAGTAAACTCATAGTATTACCTCTCACAACCACTACATATATACTCATAACCATATGTATAAGATTTAAAAACACTGGTGCTAATACACCTAATAAAAAATACATCATTTAGTCACCTCTTATTATCCAATATACACCTGCAAACCAACACCATATAGTCACGAACGCTAAAACATAAATCATACTTCTTCACCATATAGAGAAAACTTTTTTACTGGTTGTGGTTTCTCTACACCATCTTCAATATACACTTTACCAACTTTAGCATCTATAAAGAATTGTGTTGCTTTATGTATTACGAATATTTGATTTAAACAATCAGTAAGACTACCAAACACTATATCACTCTCTTCATTTATTAATGCCCATCTGTCTCCTGGCGGTACTCTTTCTGCTACTAATTCTTTCATATATTAATCCTCTTTACCATCTGGAAAATCCCAATATCTTTTTATTTTATCATAAGTATCTTCTGTTGATATATTATCTTCACCCGTGTAATCAATACCATAGTTTATGTAATCATAAATATAACGTTGAATGTCCTTAGCGGTAATAAATAATCCAGTTAGATATTCTTGAGGATGAGTACCTTTTCTCATTTGATTTTCTTTTTGTATCCTCTTCCAAATATAATCACCTAATAGATTTAAGTTATTCACTAGCTGTTCTTCAATGAGCATATATGTTCAATAAAATACTTAGCACCATTAGTGGCATAAAATGTTTTTGGTAAGTTATCATATTGTCCACTTGGTATCTTACCGTGATTTACCATACTGACACCTTCTCTTTCAGGTGGTAAACCTTCTAAGTCACAGTAATCCCATTGTAATTCACCGTCTATACCATTTACTTCTACAATAGGTTTACTTCTATTCATTACGTATAATTGTATTAGTGGAAATCTCATTTGTTCATCTGCTCTATAAAGTAGTCGTGTTTAATAACGTGAGGTGGTTTACCTAAATGTTTAACGAACTCATCGTAGAATCCGTGTTTAATCATTCTGTTCATTAACTCTTGTATTTCATCCCAAGACATCTTTATAACATCTTCTTTAGTTGTGTCGAATAATCTAGTCATTGTTTAATTTCTCCATAATATCCTTTTTATATTTTATTTTAGTTTTTTTTTTCAAATGTACTTCAGAGTTAGTTTTCTTTCTATGACATTTAATACAAAGTGTTTGAAGATTATCCATCATATAATAACTCCAATCTAAATCTTTAGCTTTTAAACCTTTTTGTTCAACCAATGGTCTTATATGGTCAGCATGCCATCTACCACCTATTTTACCACAATGATTACATTTACCTTTATCTCTTTTGTTTAGTTGTACTCTTTGTTCACGACTATGATATACTATCATATAAAGAGTAGCACAATCTTCATGCCAACTTCTTCTTTCATTAATACTACCATCATCTTTTACAATCATCATACCACACCATCTACATTGTCCTTTTATCTTAGTCCAGTATGATTCAGGTTTAGGTGGTTTTCTAAAGTCACCATCCCATTCTTCTTTTTCTTTACCGAATGTTCTTTCGTGTCTTTTACTAAAACGACTTAATGGCATTATATTTTTTCCATAGTTTATTATATTTTTTATATTCAGTACGATTTGGTGACCAACTCACATTGTTTACAAGAAACTTTAAGTGGTCTTCAATCAGTTCGTAGTCTGTATACTTATGAGTATATAACCCATCTTTTGATTTAGCACCTTGTTTATAACCCATCTTATCATACCCGAAAACATTACAATACTTCTCAATTTGATTTTGTAGTTTTGTTAACTTATTATATATACTTCTACGAATTACATAACACTTAATAGTATCGTGGACTAATCTAAGTGATACTCGTGTACCATCTTGTAACCAATTAGGATTGTCTGATGTGTCACACCAACCTCTTAATTCTTTTATGGCACTAATCTTTGAATCTTTATTTAAATGCTCATCTATTCGTTCTTTAAGAGTAGGTGTTTTCAATATCACTTCTAGTAATTTTAACTCACCTGATGGCATACCATTTACCTTCGTTATTTAACCATACATATGGATTCTCTGGATTTTCAGACCATTCGAATTGAGAGTAATATTGATAGTCTTTACGAAGTAAGTTGGCTCTATGAGAGGAGTGAAAAGCTTCGTTACCTAACCACAGTGGATATTCATATTTATCTGTATTGATTTCATACAAAGACATAGTGTTGTTATAACCTCTGTTAATCCATTCTTCAATCATCACATTAGTATATTGTTTCAATGCCTCTACATAAGGTGTCCACATAATAGTGGCGGGATGACTTTGCCAACCTTGTTTCTCAGTATTGTTGATAGCATTAATAATCTGCATACCCTCTACACGTTGTTTACCTAATCGTTTCCAATCAAGTACAGAGGCTGATTGTTTAAAGCTTTCGTAAGGAAGGAACGTTTGCATTAGTTGTGTCTTTCTTTAGTTGTAATCGTTCTGGTAGTATCCAGGTTGAATCTACTTCTTCAGTTATGGGTGGTACATAATAAGGTACATCTTCAGTAGAGTCTTCAGGTAGTGTAGTGCGTATACCGAGACTCTCTTCAAATGCATTTAAACTTGGTTCTAGTGTATTGGTATAGTTACCAATCATTATAAGTATGGCAGCAACTACGTGTGTCCAGAACCAAGCTCCAGCTTCTTCAAACATTAGTTAATAACCTCCATTATCTTAGAGGCTTTAGCCACTTTAACTTCAAATGGATAAACAGAGTCTTTAAGATATTCATTCACTTTAGCTTCTGCTACTGTTACGGAATCACATTCTACTAAGTAGTGTTGACGGACCTTCTTTTCACGTGTACCATTCTTAGTTGCAATCTCTTCAATGAAAATAACTTGTGCTTCAAAGTAAGTCATTTATTGTCTCCTTGTTTTTCTGTACCAATCAGGTTTACTGTTGATACGTTCTTGTATTCGTTGTTTAATTAACCTCTGGTCCTCAATCGTTGGAGTCCAGTCGTTGTATAAATCATTATCTTTAAAAATCTCTATAGGGAATATACGAGTACTATCGGGATTAAAACCTCGTGACTTCATTTCATTCACAATCTCTGTATATCGTTTATCTAGGTATAAGCCTTTGTCATAGAAGAAGTAAACGTGGCCGGAATTTAGAGTAAAGCTTTTCGATATTTTTTCTCTAATGAGTCCAGCCTTACTATTGAGTGTACGATTAAGAGCTGCAGGGACCATAGTGATTTCACGATACTCAGCAATCAGATGTTGGTCGTGTAGTTCTGAAACAGGAATGATATTGATTCGTGTCATATATTGATAACTATAATGTAGAGGTTGGTAAAATGATTATTATTTGCCTTCGTGAAAATCATCGGCAAAATGTTTAGTTAGATTGCTTTGTAATACAGACTGTTCATCATATAGTTGATTTAATAACATCACAACATCTATCCTGATATCAGATATATTAGGTGTATCTTGATTTAAGCTAGATTCAATTGATTCTAATTCCTTGATAACTTGATTTAATAACTTCATAATAACTCCAGATTTAAATTATATATAATATACAACATAATAATGATAAAGTCAAGCACTTTATTTCTTTTTAAGAAATCACTTTATGGTATTAAAAATAAATTATGTACCACATCATCATAATGCTTGAATGCCTATCACAAGTGATAGTAATGTTTGTTAATCCCTATAGAGAAAAAAAATGACCTCGATATGGAAACGATGCAGACGCCGCGTACCAAAACGTCATGCGGCTCAGTTCACGACTATTTAGTGTACGTTGCCTATATACCGTTATCCAGTGAGAACATCACTATCAACAGTACGTAAGCTAGTACAAACAGTACTATACTACCTAGTAGTTCTTTTACGTTCATTTGGTACTCTTTTCTTTTTAGTTGCCAGCTTCGTTTATCGTACATCACTATTACGTGAACCAGTGCCATTACAGCCACCACCGTTGAAGTTACCTTTATATTTAGCACGGTAACTCACTTTACGACCACGTGTTTTACCATTGCTATTACTATATAGTAAGTCATTAGTATCATACATACTCAAGTTATATAGGGCACGGATTCCGGCCCTACTAGGAGGTTTAAGTTTCATATCTGTATCCTTTAGTTTAACATCATTATTCATACTAGAATATAAGACAAAAACTATATAACTGCCAAGCATTTTCTGCAATTATTTTATATCAAACGAGACTACTCTCTGTAAAACTTAGAAGACGGACTGTCTCGGGTCTCTAGTACGTAATTCAACCCTATCACGAATATCACTTTAAGTGTCTCACCACA
>Ga0098041_1000577_pt1 | contig 14509 bp, 16 predicted proteins | sample 8_EtaG_FD_77066 | JGI IMG/M metagenome (GOLD analysis project Ga0098041, IMG submission 77066) | Marine viral communities from the Subarctic Pacific Ocean - 8_ETSP_OMZ_AT15162 metaG | ecosystem: Environmental > Aquatic > Marine > Oceanic | place: Pacific Ocean | collected 2015-01-08
ATAAATAGTTCCCGAAGTTAAAGTGTCTTCATCAGACCAGCGAGCTACATAGTTGGCAACACCTGAACCGCCAACACCAGACAAAACAGATTCAATAGATTTCCAATTAACGCCGGTTGTTCCCTCGTTAGTGAGAACCATGCCTCCATTACCAATAGAGTTATTAGAATCATAAATAATTCCACTCAGAGCAATGGTATTAACCGAGAGCTTACTCCCATCAAAAGTTAAGTTAGCATTTCCGCCAAAAGATCCCGCATTATTAAACTGAACTTGAGTGTTTGACCCTCCCGGAGATCCTCCTCCGCCTCCGCCTGCAAGCTGTGTCCATTCAGAAGCCCCTGCTACTGTCCTCTTTACAAATTGTGTTAAATTACCCGTGTCTATAAGATACCCACCGTCAAGAACTCCTGTCGGCTTGGTTTCTCCAGCCGCTATTGTGAATCTGTCTCCTGCGTATCTTGTTATTGCCATAATTATGAAAAACTAAAAGTTGCACCGTAAAAAGCCCCGCTTTGATAAATACCATCATTAGTATTAAAAAACATAGTAATTGTATGGGTGCCTGCAGATAAACTCTGAGTAGTTGAAAATTGACCTCCTACTGTAGTGTATTTTCTTCGAGTACTTTGTTCTACTACATTATCTAAGGCGTATCCCCCGTTAAGGTCTGAATAATTTGCCACGTTACCTAAATCGTTATTCAAGGGCGTGCTTAGATCCTGCCTAGACGGATTCGGGTTTGGACTCTGGGTTCCACCAGCATTAAAAAATTTACACTGATCCATATCCCATGGAATGAGTGTATTACCTACCAGCCAGTTGGTGCCGTTAGCTTGAGATGCTGATACTAAAGGACCATTACAAGGCGCAATCCCTCTGCAGATAACATTTCCATTAAGATACAACTGCATTTGATCCCAATTATCTGGACTAGTCGACGGCACACTATTAGACTCCCTTTCTCCTAACCCAGAGCATTTTATAGTTAAAGTCGAACTAGAAGTAAGCGTAAAAGTCCCAACGGCTTTCCCGCTTTGTATAAACTTATTATATGACTCTTCCTTTGTTGATAATAAAGGAGTATCTATATCCGGATCTACATAAAGGTAGTCAGATAGCCACTCCCAAGTTTTTACGTCTGCTTCAAAAAGCAGATCTATTTTCCTACCTTGTTCTTCTGTAATCCACGGATCAGCACGCTGCACATCATTAGGATATTGTACATTACCATCTAAATACCAACCAAAATAAGGAGCAGGAGAAGAAGTTGTCGTACCTAAAATCTCGCTATCATAATTTGGGTTAAAAGCAGTTCCTCCATTTTCTATGTAGTCCTCAAAAGGGAAATTACGGTCAGTCGTGACGTCCTCTAAACCATCCTCTAGCCCTAGACCGTAATATAAATTAAGATCCCACGTGATAGTAGGAGGCGCGCTTTCATCAACTCTATTATCTTGTTGATTCTTCCAAAATGCTGTTGGAAAATTTACTCCCATTAGTATGCATATCCTGTGACAGAGGAGCCAAATATCCCCGTGTTAATAACCGCAAAAGTATAAATATTAGTTTTCCTTCCACTTATTCCCGGAGTGGAATTAACTACGTGTTTAACCTCTTCAGATATCGGCGGGAATAGCACGTTACCTGTATTACTCCCTGACCTAAAATAAACAGTACAAACATCACTGTCTGAAGTTCCTGCATTAGCATTCTCTATGTAGAGGGTTAAGGTCTGACCTTGTTTTGGAGTGTTAGCCGTAAAAGTCATAAGAGCATTTGAGGTGAGGCTCCTATATTGTATATTACCGTCTCTCCAATCTATAGTATTGGTAGTAAGAGCAGTCACGTTATGATAGGAAGCGCCTTGTATTTCTAGAGAATCACCAGTTATCGTTCCTGCAAAATCAGCTGACCTAGCATTTATACTCCCATTGATGTCAACCTCAGTAGTTGCATTTAATTCTATCTCAGGGGCCGTAAGAGATACTTTATTAGCTTGCTCTATATTTATAGCAGCTGTAGTGCTACCAATATTACCTCCATCTTGAAAAGTTATATCAGCCCCCACATTATTAATAAGGTTATCCTGCATATTGAGGTTAGTCGTAGCTATGCAGTTGCCCATATTATCCCCAGCAGCAGAAGGTACGGCCATCCCGCTTCCAGTTATTAATTTGCCGTCAGCTAGCCTAACTTGAATATAAGGGTTAGTTGTAACATCTGTGCTAGCTGTATCCCAAGAAGTCTTATTTAAGTAAACATCTTTAGTGCCTGAAAGTTGGCTCGCCGGGAAACCCCCTAAGACGCTGTCCCCTGTAAATATATACTCTGCTAATTCTGCGGTAGTTATTTTCTTAGTTGAGTAAGGTACGGTACTCGATCCCGCACCAACAGGTAAGTAAAACTCTCCGCTAACTCCTTCATTTAGCCCTAGCCCGACTAATTGAGATATTTTTTTATTTGCCATTTTCCTTATACCTTATCTTTAATATACACTGTTTTAGTAAGGAGAAAGTAGATTTGTTACCAGTAAGTTGTCATTTTCCTGTTGTAAGTAAAATCCATCTTGCTCCACTCCTGAAGGAGTACCTTCTAATAAAATAAAATCTTCTATTTTTTCCATTCCTAAAACGCCACTTATAAACAAACCTTCACTAAAGGTTCCATTTCCTTGATCTGCCTCGGGATAACTCTCTACAGAAAAAGAAGCAGAAAAAGCCTTATTATTGCCAATATCTGTATTGTAATCAAAACTATCGAGCTTAGCATTTAAGAAAGTATATCGCAGAGCTTCTACCTCCGTATTGAGAGGGATAGTCCCAGCGTTTATAGGAGCAGTTGTGCTTTTAGCGCAATTAGAGGGGTCAACTTTTATAGTAAAATTATATCCACTATTGATAGAAAGAAGATCCACTAAACTCCCGCTATTTCCAGATTCTACTAAGCCATCAATAGATAACTTTGCGAAAATCGAACTTGTAGCCCTATTATCTACAGGAAATTTATAAGCTAAACTCTCTAAATTTTCTTTATTCAGGTCTAAAGAAATATCATATGACTGAATAGAAAGTTTATCGAAATCTACCCCAAGGCCTGAAAAAGAGTCCGTAGCAATAGTTATGTCCCCCGGATGAAGAGCTGAATATCCTTCTTCAGCTAAAATACGAGGAATTACCGTTTTGCTTTCAGGGCTAATTTCACCACTCTTTGCTTCTATGCCCGGAGCTTGGAAACCGCTTCCGCTCAGGTCAAAATTAACATTATAAGCAGTATAAGAAACTGAGGCGTCAGGAACAGTACCTATAGCTCCGCGAGTAGAATAGTTTTGTAAATAACAATTCCCAAAAGAAATGACGTGATAATCCGGAGCGTTGGGGTCTATTGATTGATAATTATCAGGATTAATAAAATCTTCTTTAAAATAAAAACTATTAACGTCTCGACCTTCTTGGTTAACGACAACGTAAATGTTCCTGCAGTCTTTATATTGATTGACCGGATATTGCTCCCACGTGGTCTTAGCAACTCTGTTTTTGTTGGTTTCAAAAAAACCGCTCAGTAAAGAAACTGATTGATTTTGGGTATAATAAGATTCCCCACTAAATGGAAAATTATAAAGAGGATAATTTACGTCCAGACCTAGTCTAGCTTCGTTTTTGGTACCGCATAAAAGATAATTAAAAGACAAGTCTATTGTGGGGTAACTTATTATGGGCCGATCCATTGATCGACGTGTGTTTAATTGAGTAACATTAGTATGAGGGACATTAATCGAGTAAGTTATCGATTGTATCCTATCTATAGGATTTAATCGGTTTATTTTTTGAACAAGTGATGAGTCATCATTAACGGGAGGGCCACCGTTATAATTGAAGAAATTATATCCGCTTTCTGGCGCAGGCCCCACAAACAAGGCCTGAGAGTTGTAAATTACAGTTGGCCTTGCCATTACTTATCCCCTTCATAAACACTTGAATAAAGTATTCCCGCTAAAAAATCGTCTACTTGATGTTCTAAAGCTACATCTTGAATCTTTTTAACCCTTTCGTGATTCCTATCAGTGGGCTCAGCTGCATACCTTCCCGCTTTAGCTAGCCAGTTTTCTGGATCTTCATTAGCTATAACAATGTTCGTTATTTCTCGCGCCACTTCTTTTTGCTGCTTACTCAGTCTTTTCCTGCTGTGAAGCTGTCTTAAAGAGGCCTCTACCTCAATATTCAACTTATCTGACAAATTTAAATTATCTTGAATTTTAGATAAACTAAAGTTTAGAGAAGCTTTAGTTCCGATTGGCGTTTTAGTGTCAGTCCCTTTAGGTCCCTTATCCCCTGTCGGCCTTCCGGTCATCTTAGGAGCTTTTGCCCCTCCTATTAGAGGCTCGTAAAGGCCCTCGTTCTTAAGATCTTTAAATTTCTTTTGAGACTCAACAGACTCATCTGCAGTTGGAAAACGGCCAGATTCTATAGCCTGCATTCCTTCTTCGGCGGTAAGCACCCCTAACTCAATTAGTCTGCTATAAATGCGAGAATAGACTGAAGTATCTCTTAGGTCTACATCCTCAAAGTGAGCAGTAGGATAGTTTTTAAAACCGAGCTCTTTAGAAATACGCCTTATTTCAGGCATTAAGAAATTCTCAAGAAATACCCTCCTGCCCTGCTTAAGCCTCTCCATAAAGACTTGAACTTTGATACTTGTATTAGCAAACTTTTCATCACTAAGAAGAATATTATTAAGCCCCATTTGGATATCCTGATTAACTACATCGTACTTTTTAGGGTCAAGGATATTACCAATATCTGGAATTACAAATTTAGCATCTGTGGTATAGTCGGAAATTAAAACACGGCCAACTGACTCGTTTTCGAACAGTTTTTGCATAGCCATTAAGTTCTTTTGGTTAACTCCACCTTCTTCAGGTTTTGTACCCATTGTAACTAAAAGTATGGCTTGGTTAGTGGTTCGAGAAACAGCCATGTCCATCTGTTTCATTTCTTGTTTCCAGTTAATGTCTTCTAGTACTGGATACCCCATTGGAACAGCGAAGGGCTCGTAATCCTGTTTTTTATAAAAAACGGCTACTAACTTATCTGTATCTAACGGAATAGTTATCGCGGACATTCCTACGTTTTTGGTGTCTTCTATTAGTTTTTGAGTTTTTTCTGGAAGATTATCAAACACTTCCCGGTCCTCGTCTGTTTGAGGATGTCTCAGTCTTTGGAGCTCATAATCCGTGACTACTTTGTAATAAATTCCTGTGCTAAAAGAAATACTTCCTTGAAGCTGAATATCCGAAGGATTAAGAATTATATATTTAGCTGGAATTTCTAGATCTTCCGAAGCTTGAGAGATCCCAAAAGTCTGATTGATTTTAAAAACATCAGATTTCTCCATTTTGGCATTAAACCGATAAATAAAGACATTCCCTGAACGGTAGTATTCTCTAAAGAAACGACTCTGCAAATCGTCTATATTTATTTTTTTAAATAGGGTTTCAAAGAATTCTCTAGATTTTTTGCTTCCTCCTGTATAGTAAAGGTTGCTAATAGAAAACTCGGTCATTAAATCAATGGTATTCCTAAAAACCGAAAAATTGTAATATGCCTTTTGGCATAAAATGATAGTATCTCTTACATCAATATTAGAGTTATTCGCAACTCCATGGGAATACTTAAAGGGAATCATCCCGTTCTCTATATTCCTAAACCTATCGGTACGCGGTATATCCGCAGCAGCATTACGACGTGTCCTCGTCTGGGAAGCTCTGGCTTCATGCATCGCCATGAGAGGTTCCGACCCTTGTTCCGTTTTCTTCTTTACCGCCATAATTTACTTTAAATTTACACTTAACCAAGCATTCTGGGAGTAAATGTATGATTAATTTGCTCTTGCTTAGTATTTTTAATGTCATTATAGCATTTAACAGCCCAGTTTCCTAACATTAAAGTTGTGTAATTATCTTTACGAGCGCGGTTGGAAGAGGTGCTTCTTTTAAGGTGTTGAGGTAAGTCAAAAGTTTGAATGCCTTTTGCAGTAGTTTTCACCTCAACTAAAGCGCATTGCTTCCTTGTTTGGTAAATCATGTCATCTTGGAATTCTATTAAATCCCCTTTGTTTTCATAAGGCATTAATTTTAAAGGAACGGCTTGAGCCGACAACTTATCGAAAAAACTCCCACATGCTGCGCTACGCGAACCAAACCAGATTCTTTTGTGATCTATTGAGGCTTGGAGATATTCGTTAGCCTCTCGCAGAAAAGTACTAGAAAAAAGCTGCTTAAAGCAAATAGTCCCTTCTTTTTCATTATATTGACGTTTTGCGTTCAGGAGAACTTTTTGGTAATCAGTTCCTTTTTTATCACTGTTAAAATCAAAGAATTTTAAATTTATCCTAGAATCTCTAAATAACTCTGCTTCATTAGCACTGTCGATAAATTGATATCCCGCATTATCTATTATAAGCAAAATTATATGAAAATGAGTAACTAAGTAATGAAGGTATTTTATATGATCTTTTAGATCTCCTCCCGCCACTGCATAACTATGAACTAGAGTAGACTCATTCTTTTTTTCATCATCTAATTCTAATACCGACATCGCAAAATAATCAGAACTAGGGCTATTACTAAAACTCGGGTCAATAGCTAAAATATAATTTTTATCAGGCTCTCCTTTAATTAAGGAATGTTGCTTCTCTCCATCTGGGATAGTGCAATCATGCATTTTCTTAGCGCTAAAATAACTGTCACTTCCATCGGTAAATTGAGCACAGTATTCCCGCTGAAAAGAAGAGTTAGAAGAACCTCCCGCCTTCGCTTCTTCAATTACTGTACTGTCTATCATATCTGAAGGGATAGAGTCAAAAGCCATTTGAGAAATAAAATAGCTCGACTGTTGGATATCTTCAGAATAAATATTATTCATCCATTCTTTATAAGTCTTAAAAAGATTCTCGAAACTAAAACTAGCTGAAGAGAGAGCTATCATTTTAGAATTATTTTCAAATTTAATCCTATCTTCTTCTTTCATATCTCCTTTCTTAATTAATCCGTCTTCTATTTCTCTTATTTTTATTCTTTCTGCCATGTCTTGAGGAGCAACCAAAAACGGCATGAGGACTGTTTTAATAGTATCCTCTGGTAATAATAAAAACTCATCAAGCACTAGGATGTTGGCTCGAAAACCACGAATCTTTTCCCCGCTTAATGGTATGGCTGTTATTGTTCCGTCGTTTATTCTCCATTCAAATTGGTCATTACGTTTAGATTTAGCTCCAAAAGCATGAGCCAACATTTGAGCCTCTTTAGATTCAACTATTTTTTCCAAGTTGTTAAAAATAAATCTAGCTGTACGAAAAGTTGGACCGGCGATCAAAATTTTAGTTCTTGGCTCGAAGACGCACTGAAGGAAACAATAGACTGCAGCTATAAAACTTTTACCACAGCCACGGCCCCAAATACACATACTAAAATTACGATTAAAAAAAGCTTTCAAGGTAATCTCTTGGTATAAAGCTAATTTGATTCCAGACAGAAGCTCTGTAGTAAAACCTAAGTTAGAGCGCATAAATTTCGCTAAAGTTATCTTAGCTTGTCTATCCGGGAGCTCCCCTTTTAAGTCTAAAAGTTCGTCGTTTAAATTGGGGATAGGTTTTTTATATTTATCAGGACAATACCACATTTATAATAATTTTAAATCATACGCCAACTGTAAGTCATATTTTTCTTTTAAGGCTCCGGAAAGTAAAAGTTTTTTTACTATCCTTACGCATTCGTCCCTACCGTTGACAAAAAGGAACTGTATGTGAGGAAATTCTTGAATTAAATCTCTAACGTTATGAAAAATAAAATCAGGGGTAACCCTCGTATTTTTTTTATAAACATGCTTAAGTCGATTAAAAGCTAAACAGTCCGAGAGATTTCTTTCTACTAAAACGACCATGTAAGCCTTTTCTTCTGCGGCTCTATTTATCTCATTTTTAAATCTTTCAAGCCCCGAACTAAGAGTCCCTATTAAGTCAGGAACCGACTTTCTTTCTATATAAGTATTACGAGTCTTTTTCTTATCGTTTAAACAATAGTCTCCAAACTTCAACCCCTTAACTTCCGTAGGGAAATCATTTATAGGTAAAGGGTTTTGTTCGCGAGAATCGATATAAATAAGATGGTCTTTATTAAAAGTTTCTCTATATTTTTTTTTAGTAGGAATTTTTTCAAATTTATTTTTATAACCTATTTCCTCGCATAACTTGTAATAGCTCCCAAATAATTCTTCGTAAAAATGAATAGGCGGAATAGGTAAAGTTCTCAACTCTACTTCCGTGGGGGAATAAACTAACTTTTTTTCTTCCCTTCTTTTAACTAAAAGATTTCGACAATATTCTTGAGCTTCGCAAGAAGTAATTTTTTTTAACCAGCTCTTAAGATTCCTTTTATTGTTAAAGTCCGACGAAAAATATTGCTCCTTATTCTTGAATTTAATTAATTCATTTGTATGTTTATCATAACGAGGATAATAGTCGTGGTAATAATCTCCAATGGATAATTTATGAGCTTTCAGATGAAGGTGCAACCCTCTATCTTTTTCAAATTCTTTATCACAAGATGCGCATTTAACCATTTAAAACTTCTTCCTCGCTAATACCCATGATACGAGATTTAATGTCCTCCATTGAGGATAACCTTTCTATCTCAGACGAGACATTCTTTTTCCGTATCTCCGCTATCTTTATCATTTTATTCCTTGATTCCTCATCTTTCCAAAGTTCTACAAGGTTTAAAATAGAAGCCGATTCTTGGAGCACCTTGCTTAGCCGCTGACTTCTTTTTTCTTTAAGCTCATTGAGTAATTTGGTCTGTCGATTTACGCACTGATTATATTCAGTTTGAGCTGTGTTAATAGCCTCTACTAAGCTCATTGCCATTCTTCGCCCTTCAGTATCTTCAGCGTTTTGGTCTAGTAAAGTTTGAAGTCTTTCTACACGTCTTTGGATGTTAGAAGCAATTACCACTTCTGCCGAAAGAACTATATACTGATCAACCTCTTCTTGAGAGAGATCAGACTTATCCCAAGTATAACGAACGAAACTACTTTCAAAAAGTTCCCTATCAGTTTCTACTCCGTAAGTACCAATTTGGTGGAGGAATCTAAAAGTATGCATGTAAGCAATGAGAGTAGAGAGGTTCCTTTTAATCTTAGTTGTGATTTTCTCTTTATCTATTCCATTATAAACATATTTGTTTACTCTTACTGCAGCGCGAGACTCAGACTTAGGGGGGGCATATCCTCCCTCTACAGGTACGTCTTCATTGCCATCAGAGTATTTTACTTGGTTAGGTATAGTGTTTATAAATTCAGAAACGACTTTATATCTTAAATCTAACGCAGACATCTTGTCATCTTCAAAAAGCAACCGCGCCATTTCCATAGGCTTCATGGCACTGCAATTATTTGTTATAAATTCTTTTTGATCATCGCTGAGTTCAATTTTTTCTTTGGGGTAGTATTTATTGGTAACTTTAGCTTTTAAACTTTTTTCAGCTAAGAATTTTTTTACTGCTCTCCCGTATTTGGACCTTCCGTCCTTCATTTCTTCAGGAATGTCGCCAAACACTAATTCTATTAACTCTTTAACGTAAGGAGGATCGTCAGCCCTTTTATTCCACTCTTCAAGAATTGCTAGCTGTTGCTCATCGTTTAAAGTCACATTTTTAGAACTCATAATATTTCTATCTCTCCGTCCGCTATAATTTTTTTAACTTTAATAATAATAGACTTTTTAACATTTTTAATTTGTTTATATCCCGGCACTCTATTTTTTTCATTGGTTTTATAACCCATTAAGGTTGCGGCTTTTTCTTCAGAAAAATTATCTATATATAAAGCTTTGTATATCTTCCACTCGGCAGGTTTTAATATTTCCTTCATTTTCTCATGAAGCTTATCCATTAAAGACAATACATCTATGTTTGTATATTCTGTCATATTAATTTCGGACGCATGATCATGTATAGAAACTGGGAGCTTAGCATCGTAGGCTTGTTTTTTTGTTCGTGACCAATTGGCAAAAAGCGGGCAAGCGTCGGATTGTTTGCCGTAAATGTAACAGAGGTCTCCAGCTTCGGCCGCAGCGCATTTTAAACAAGGGCGACAATAGTTGCCGTAATTATTCCTAATAAGATTTTTTATCTGATTAGATATAATTCTGTTGATCCACGGATTAAGAGGTTTATGTGGATCATATAAATGCCACTTCTTAAATATATGAATTCTTAGAATTTGGGAGACGTCATCAAAATCCATCCATGACAAAGCTGTCAAATTCCACTTGGATTTTCTTTTTTTTATCTCTGCATCTATTTGTTCAATACAATCTTCAAATGTAGCTTTACGTTTCGGCATTAGGGCGGGGGGACGAACCAGCGTCTTTTAAGAAATCTTCCGCAAAATTTTCTTTTGAATAACTGGTATCTACCTCCCTCTGGTAGCCATTTTCCATTTCACCTTCATTGGACCCGATTATATCTTGAATTTTAGTAACATGAATATTTGGAGATCCTTCTAAATCGAACTGGAGCTTATTAATGTTAGGCGCCTCAAATTCTTCTTCTGGTTCTTCCTCTTGAACCATTTCTATAGGATTCGCAGGGCTGGTCCTAAAAACCCTTTTAGCTGGCAACTTATTGGTACCTGCAAAAGCTTCACCACAAGAATTACAAAACTTTGGCTTTTTCATGGAATATTCAGTTCCCGATCCGCAAGTAGGGCAATATTGTTTCATATTAGATATTACACTTAATATATTATTAAAAAATATAGGTTTTTCAAAAAAAGTGTATATCTAGATGGATATGGAAAACATAAAGTTCAAAAACTCGGACGGAATCGAATACGAATTAATATGGAAAAAACCTCACCATACTTATAATGCTGATGGTTTATGTTATTCCCCAGAGGCTGATGAGCCAAAGATCCTTGTAGACCCCAAGCTTAAAAAAAGACGCAAAATGAGCACTCTTATAGAAGAGGTCACTCACGCTTTCTTTTGGGATAAAACGGAAAGAGAGGTAAGAAAATTCTCCTCTGTTTTGGCCGGCTTAATTAATAAGCAAATTAAATAGTATCATATTCCGCTAATTTAGAGACAATAAACTTGGTCAACTCTGACCGAACGATATCCTCGTGACTAAACTCAAAAGTATGAATACCCATATCGCGGCTTTCTTGATTATCAAAAACATCATACAGTTTTAAAAATCCTCCACGGTTTCCATTTTTTAAATCGGTTTGCATAGGATCAGCCATAATAACGCACCTTGAGTATTTCCCAATTCGAGTTAATACAGTAACTATCTCCCGGAAAGAACTATTTTGAGCTTCATCCATTAAGATAGCTTTACCGTTCCAACTCATCCCTCTCGCAAAATTAACGGGATGAATAGATACTCTTTTTTCTTTTTGAAGTTTTTTAACGGTTTCTTCGCTAAGTAGCTCGTCTAGCTTGTCTATAAAAGGCAAGTTATAGTAATGAAGTTTTTCGTCCGCATCCCCGGGAAGGAAGCCTAATCGGGAATCTGAACTTTCTACTGCGGAACGCATGTATATAACATCTGAGACTTTAGAATTATTTAAGAGATTTAACGCTGAATATACCGCGGTCAAAGTTTTGGAACTACCCGCTGGACCTTTACATAAAATGAGTCTTGTATTTTTATCCTGCGAAATTTCTATAAAGCGTTTTTGCTTATCGGTCCAAGGAAGCTCTTCGATATAAAAAGTATCCTTAGGCTTAATTGGGTCTCGCTGGTGAATCTTGACCCTTCCGTCCGTAACTTCGAGAGACTCAAAGTCTCCCGTGCTCTTTACTTTTGGCATCACTAACATTTTACACTGAAAAAAGTGTAATCTATAAAAGAAAGTAATGAATGGGGAAACTAATAATTTAACTTCCATAATAGAAAAAGAAGAGGTACAAGGTCTTCTTGAAGGATTAATTGGGGAATATGGTTGGTTATTGTTAATAGCTATAACTACAATTCTAGCTAAAGATATGATAATGAACCTAGTCCAAGGATTATTAGTGTTTATGGGGAACGGCTTTAATAATGATGACATTATCTATATTTCTGGACGCCAAGCTCGAATAGTTCGTGTTGGCATTCGTAATACAGTTTTTTATATGAAAGATAGAGGAACTAAAATGCTAGTACCTAATGAACAGTTAAAGCACCTAACTATTGAAAAAGCTTTACCGAAAAATGGAGGAGCCCCTTATCTACCAAAAGGGAATGACCCCAACTTTATAGCTATAGAAGAAATTCCGATAGACCCTGCTCCTGTACAGGTAGAGGTGGTAACTAAGCCCACTTCACGGAGAAGAGCTAAAAAATGAAAAAAATCCTACTTACCGCGTTGTTATTTACTGGATGTAAGAACATTGATGAAAACGGAAGGTTAGAGAAGGTTAGATTCTCGGTTCCTGCGTTTTTTCACGTAGAAATGGAGTATTATGCGGATCAAGAAAACCTAACTTCTGAATCTCAACGAAACCAAGTTCCCTCCCATAGAACGATAAATGGAAAAAAATTTCCAAGATTAATGGAAATGGGCGAATAATAAGTGTATATAATTAATGAGATGAAAGAGCTAGATTTCACCGACCAAATTATTCAATGGCGCGAAGAGGAAGCTGCTAAAACCAAGAAGCAGTGGGACAAGATCGACACTAAAGAACTAAAACGTGACGATAAGAAGGAAAAGAAAGAGCACGAAAAAGATGCTATTAAGGATGATGAAGATAAAATCAAAAAACTTAAAAAAGGTAAACCTTCTGAAAAGAAAAGTGTAGAAATTCACGATATTAAAAAAGACGAAAAGTACGATAAAGCTAAAGCGGCTAAAATGTCTAGTAAGCAAAAAAATGATCTTCCAGATTCAGACTTCGCTTATATACAGCCGGGAGGTAAGAAAGATTCCGAAGGAAAAACAACTCCTCGGTCACTACGTCACCTTCCTATTAATGACGCTGCACATGTACGTAACGCTCTAGCTCGTTTAGATCAAACTGACATTAGCGCAGAGGCTAAAAAAGCAGCCCTTAAAAAAATTAAAGCTGCAGCCAAGAAATTTGGTATAAAGGTTAGCGCATCAGCTCAAATTGATTATTCTGATTTGTACTAATCTTTAATCTTAATCTCATAAAAGAAAAAGCCCCGCAACAGCGGGGCTTTTGTCTATTTAAGTGAAATTATTCTCCGGCCTTATTCCCGTCAATAACTTTGTCTCTTTTGTTAGCAAACTCTTTTCTTATTTCTGTGATTCTCTTTTTTACTTCTTCACGATGAGTTTTAGTTAGTTCATGAAGCTCCTTATGGGCAGCTTTCATTTTATCTCGTAAAGCAGCTCTCTCTTCATCGGTAGCGTCTTTAAATTGAGATTTATCGAAACCACCTTTTATTTTTTTTGAAGCTTCTGTAAAATCTTTTTTAAGTTCTTTAACTTTTGCATCATCACGCACAAGCTTACCAAAAGCTCTCCCTTTATGGCGAATACCTTGCCCTTTCTTCTTGGCGTCACCTCTACGCTTCTTGCGTTTATCAAAAGCGGCTTTGAGACGTTCTTTAACCTTTTCGCGATCGACTTTCTTTTCAGGACGAGGTTTTTCCTTTTTGTCTTTAGGTTTAGCTTCCGCCGTGGATAACACTGAAGCTATGAGCGCTATCAGTCCGTATTTGAAGATATTTTTTACCATCATGGTACTATCTTAGTATACACTACTGCGTGTAATAAGTTATATGAAGATTACTAAAAAGAAAATCATCATAGCTGTAGCTATTGTAGCCGTATCCCTTTCTCTTGCTTTCGTTTTTGGTCACAAAAAAGAAGAGGTGCATGAAAAGATAGTTGATAAGGTCACAGAAAAGGCTACTGAAGCCATTGTGGATAAAGCAGTGGACAAAGTTGCTGATAAAGCAAAAGAAAAGCTTACAGACGAAATTTCAAAGATATTAAAGTAAACGCCTTAAGCTGACGGGTATCCTAAATTATTTTCCCTGTAATACTTTTCATCATAAATATATTTTGACCTAAGAGGAGTGTGTTTTTCCACTTCTTCTTCAGTTTCTTTTTCTGGGTAATGATTGTAGAAAAAGTAAGGGCTATTCCCATAAGAACGGTCTATATCCTCTGAAGTCATTTCTTTATCATAGATTTTAACTCTTGGAGGTTTTTCCTTATCATACGGAACAATAAAATCAGGATTATGCCAGCGAAGCAAATTATTGGGAGGTATGGCATAGTTTCCATCATCGAGTTCCAAGAAGTGGTAGCATTTTGAATCTTGGTCGTTAGCGTATCCAATATTAAGCTCATTGAGGTCCCCTTCGTAATCGTCAATAGTAAATAGGTACTTACCAGAACGCCATACTCTGTCCCTGCAGAATACGTCAACCCTGTGATTTTGCAAAAAACCGAATGTCGTAACTCCGATATTATTATGCTGACAATCCCAA
>Ga0098041_1000580_pt1 | contig 14479 bp, 11 predicted proteins | sample 8_EtaG_FD_77066 | JGI IMG/M metagenome (GOLD analysis project Ga0098041, IMG submission 77066) | Marine viral communities from the Subarctic Pacific Ocean - 8_ETSP_OMZ_AT15162 metaG | ecosystem: Environmental > Aquatic > Marine > Oceanic | place: Pacific Ocean | collected 2015-01-08
AAAAAGATATGTATATTATAATTCTTCCCCTGATAAAGTAAGTGTAGTTCCTGAAGTAATAGATTTAGAAGTATTTGAATCAGTAACTAAAACTGGCACATATATGGCATTAACGCTTGCTGACCCTAAAAGGATTTATAATAAGAAAATTAAACAAGACGATATAATAAAAGTTAAAAAATCTATTGGTAATGGGTTTACCTCTTCAAACTATACTGCACAAATTTTTGGAACTGTTACAGGAACAACGTCATCAACAACTTTAACATTTTCTGGATTAGTAGATGGGCAAGATTTGAGAGTATTATTACAATATAGTAGTAATTTTGATACTATTAGAATCAATAATTATATTTATAGGGTAACTGCAATTGCGGCCCCTAGTAGTTCTGCCGCAACGCAAACAATAACTATTGATGCATATAAATTATCAAATGCAAGTTCTTGGACAACAGGAATTAGTGGGGCGGCAGAAGCATTAACTGACCAAAATTGTTATAGAAGAGCATGGTCATATATCACTAAAACATTAATGGTTGATTTTAATATTGATACTATTGCTGATTATTCGAATACGGTAATATCAACCCCTGTAACCTCTTTAATTGATTTTAAAGTTGGAAACGCCACCATAGACCATACTGATGCCAAACTATACAAAACTCATATTGTATTATTAGATGGTCCTTATAATGGTTTAAGATTTAAAGTATCACATGGCGACCAAAAAAATTCAATTGTTAGATTAGAAAACTATAGAGAAACATTATATTTAGATGGCGTCACCGCGACTAATAATTCAAACGGAGAACTATTATCTTATTATTCCGGTTCTTATTATTTAGAAAAAACTGTGTTTTCAGGATACGCTGAAGTAATAGAAGATTATATTGAAGAAGGGCAATATAGAATTAAAATACAAGGTCGAGACGAAATAAGTAGATTATTGGGTCCCATTGTAAATAAAAATTATAATTACTCTGAAGATATTGTTTATTCGACAGTGGGCCCATATATTCATCAAAATAGAAGCACTAGAAAAACTGCTGCAACAAATGGTCAAAATGTTGGCGACCCACAATTAACGACAACAGGTGGTGACTTAATAGCGGTTGGTGATTTAGTTTTTGATAATGCTACTTCTAATTTGCATGACCAATCAACATTTATTGGTGAAGTTAGTGCTGTTTCTGGAAGTGCGGGTTCTCAAACAATAACTCTTTTAGATGGAGTATTAGCACATTTTGGCTCTGGTAGTTTAATTTATGTTAGTAATACACCAATGTTTAGTTTTTCAAAAGCATTAGAACATACTAGTAATTTAACCCAAGCACCTACTTCTCTAAATAGCACAGCAGCAAAGGGATTATTCTTTACTTCGGGATATACCATTGTTGATGGTGCAGAAGATTCCCCTTTAGTTGGAACTAGTGAAAATGCCCATGAAGAAGCAATTGGGTATTCAATATCATATCCAACAGGAATATCAATTGAGGCTTTAGATAAAGATGAAGGAGATTCTCTATTTATGTGCGCGTTAAATTCAAGTCAAAGTGATTTTGATGTTCCTTCCGCTATTAGCAATTTTATCATAAATGATGTAGATTCTAATAAAGGTAAAGGGTTAATTAATTTAGCACCAGTTTCTCCCGTAGTTTTAGGAAGAATAGATAAAGATATAAAATACACAACAGGTGAAACTTTAGTTTATACTAATTGTATTTTCACACAACCAAGTGTGAACCATACTGATGGGCATGAATTTACTGCTACTGCTATAACAAATTATAATGATATAAAAGTAGAAGATGCTCTATATTTATCTGACGGTAGATTAGTCGGTGTTGTGCAAAATAAGCATAGAGTAACTGATGCTGCTAGTTCGAGATATTATGTCACTTTAGATAGAGCCCCATCTGAAAATGGAATAACTACACTTACAAGACAAAAAATATACAAAATTAATAATCGTAAAAATCATTTGTTAAGTTTATTAAATACCCAAGGCATTAATAATGGTGAAATTTTACATGTAATTAATAGTAGAACTTCGGTATCAGGAAATACTTTAACTTCAAATCACCAATTTAAACAAGATTATACTAGTGGGAATGTTTATGCACAGGATTGTCATACTCAAAAACATGGTTGGCCTATGTATAGAGTTTACGATATACATAAAAGTTCTCCAGGCTCAATGTATGTTAAAAAAAGAACTTATCATGATAAACAATTATTTGGTCAACAACCTAATATTTATTCCGGTGAAACAGGGAAATTACAGGGATTTGGTAGAGCGTTCAAAACTCATCCTTATTTGGGACCAAACCTAGATTCAACAGTGGATGTGGAATTTGATTTTGGAAAAATTTCAACAAGTGAAACTCCTCTTAGGGAAATTAAAAATAGATTTCATAAAGAATTAAGTTTAGAAGCCACGAATAATTCACCAATTCTAGGAAGTAATTATGGGGATTGCAATAGATATAACAATTGTTTCCCTACAACTGCTAGGGTAAACGGTGCTATCGCCGCAGGTGCAACTAATGTAATTAATTATGATGGTGCAGATAACAGTGGTGTAATTAGAAAGGACCATGAAATTTATAATGAAGATGGTGAATTTTTAGGTATTGCTTCTGCTGACGCTACTTGGACAGGTGCAGGTGGCACAATTACTTTATATGATAGTGTTAATGATATAGAACACGCTGTTGCTGATAATTCTATGATTTACATAAATTACAATACAGGTAATGGTCATTCTCTTTGGCATCGTTATCCAAAATATTTTAATAATAATGCTAGTAGTGCAGTAACAACTTATTTTGATTGGGCATTATACCCCCTCACTTTAAATAAAATAAGTAGTAGTGGGAATATTGCATCAGAAGGTTGGTGGTTAAATTCAATTTATAGAGCAAGAGATTGGTTAGAAATTGTTGACCCGAAGATGGTAAAATACCATTTATTTGCTAAAGGGGATTTATATCCTGATTGTGCAAAAAGAAAAAATAGTTTATTTTATGGAACTAAAGATATTAAAAACTATAATTTATTTCTTAAAAGTAAAGGTGTAAGTGAACCATCAACTGTTCCTGATGGGTTTGCAGGACAGGCAAATAGAAAATTATTAAAAGACGATTCTTATGAAACGATGAGTATTGAAAGTGCAAATGAAAGTATTGGTAATTTATCTAGATATAATTTAATGAGATTAATAGAAGTTACATATGATTCCCAATTCAACTTAATTGACCCAGAAAACCCGCCTCCAAAAAATATTGGTATTGAACCATTTAAATATACTACATTTCAACCAATTGCACAAGTTACAGGGTCTAGCACAAATCCATATATTACTGCACATGATTCTACTACTGTTGTTTCTGTTACAGGAGATTTAAACAATTTAGCAAATGGGGATTATGTGTTTACAAATGACGGAATTTTATTAGGTAGAATTCATACTTCAGCCGGATTGAATACACCATCTTCAGGGAAAATTACATTTGAATCAACCATTAATTATGGGACACATGGATTATCATATCATGGGCCATTATATGCAATAAATGATAATTATTTAAATGATGGTAATAAAACAGGATTTATGTCATTTGACCTTGTTGGAAGAGCAGGAGAAGATACATTAACTTGTTCAAGCAATACTACTCAAAAGGAATATCCTATTAGTTTAACTCAAGGTGCAGTATTTTCAGGCCATGCAGATTCAGTAACAACACCAAGAAATGAAAGTGAGAATTTTAATACGAAGCAACAAACAACTGAACAAGTAATGCTACCTTTAGTAAGTGTAATGTATTTAAATGATAATACAGGTTTAGAATTTGCTTCTAGTGGTCATACTTCAACAAATATTGCTGTTACTACTGCCGGTGGCGCACCTGTTGATGCTGATGAAATATTTAAAATAGGTGATGGGATATACAACGCAACTAATTTTATGGGAATGGTCGAATCAATTAATGGAAATAATATTACTATCGCAAATTTCGGTTCAACACCAAGTCCAGGTTCAGGCAATGATGTTCAAAAATCAGAATCTTTATTAGGAAATTCAATAGGTAAACATCCTTCTTTAGTGTTAGAAAATCTTTCTGAATCATTACGACTTCCCGCCACAGAACATTGTTTTGGTCGGAATAGAATAGTTATATTGGAAAGATACTCTATTAAAAAAGAAGGTGGTGCAAAAACCCCAACAGCAATACAGGTTTCAAAGGGTGCATCATCAATGATAGATAATAACGTAATTTCTAATAAATCAGATTGTATTATGCTTTCATCTGCTAGCCCTGACCCTATTCTACATAGTAAAACATTTTTGGATAATCATGGTAATAATGATTTTGCTCATTATGATTCTGATGGGGCCGCATTTGAAACTGCTAATTATAAGGGAGATGGTGCTTATTATGTATTTAAACCCGTATTATATTTAGAAGAGCAAACCGGCGGTGGTAATCATCTAAGAGATTTTGAAAGTTATCATAATACCGTAGGAAGCACTACTCAAAGTGATAGAGATGAATTACAAATGATTACAATTAATAATACACAAGCGGTTACATCAACAGGAAGTGGTGGCGGAACAATTAGTAATCTAAATAATAAATGGTTAGATTATGCTCCTAATTTAACTGGTTATTATTTAGTATCTGGGTCTGGGAAATATACAGGAGGTTACGGTGCTACAAGTTTAAGTAAAACTAACGCTCAAACATATAGTTCGGCAAATGTTAGACCGACAATTATTTCTAAAATTATTTCACATGTTAAAAGGAGAGATTATACTAATGCTAACGGTATTACTCATCACATTACTATTGATAATCCAATCCCCAAAGATAGCGGCTCAAATATTGACCATCAATCTTTTAGAATTATGAAACCCGCAGAAATATGTATGTATGATTCTACACCTGATACAATTAAATTATACGAAGTTACTTCAGAATATACTAAACAAGCGTATAGTATGAATATGTATAGGGATATTTATTCATTCCCAACTGTTAATGTAGTTAAAATCGAAAATGACGCCGGAACTGCAACTGATAGTGGCGGTGACACAGTAACAATTCCTGAAGCACAAACATATGAAAAAGTAAAACAAAATAGAAATAGTTCTAAAGGGAAGTTAGATTATGATGAAGGAGTATTATCTATGTATGTTATAATTGACCCTGATAATAAATCGGGAAGTAATTTCTTAATACCAAGAACTCCGGCTAAATTATTCGGATTAGATACTGAAGATTTACCTTTGAAGAATGGTTCATATGATTTCACATTTACTGACGGTAATGAAACGGTAACAACAGGGGTTACGATGTCCTCATGTAAATCAACCACTATTGTTAATCCTAAAGTAGAAATGACCTTTTCTAAAAAAATGCCTGAAATGATTGGTGCAGTTTCAATGGGAACACCTTTTACTATTACAACACCTAAACCTATTGAAAATAGTGATGTTGAATCTGCCAAAATTGGCGCAACTGTAACTATATGTCAAGAAGTGGAAGATATTATTGAAGATATTATGGAAAGTAATGATATTACTTATACTGATAGTGCTTCAGAATATCCAATATATTCCGCACCTAATTTCCAAGGTATTGATGTATTCTCCGCAGCAAATTACTTAAGTAAACTAAAAGATAAAAGGTTGTTAGTAGATGTAGATACAGTTAAATTAGACCCAAATAGTAGTAATTTAAGATTCCAACCTATTGAGATTTCAAATAGAACTGCAGATAGTATAGATATTATATCGGTAAAAAGGGAAAGTGCAGCATTTGACTTCTATAATTACATAACGGTTTATGGTAGAGGAGTTAAATCTACTGCTAGAAACCCAAATAGTATTAAAAAAGTGGGTAAAAAAGTTTATGAAGAATTTGATGACACTTTAACAACCACAATAGAAGTAAATAAAAGAGCAAGAGCATTATTATCTACACATTCTAATAATGAGAAAACAATTGTATTAGAAACAACCACTAGAGGATTAGAACATTTACAAGCCGGAGATATTATTTTAATAGATTTGCCTAGAGAAAGTATTCCTGCTGGACATTACAAAGTATTACATATTTATCATAGTTTATACGGTCAACTAAAAATTAGTTTAGGTGGTTATAGTAAAACAATGGATATTAGATTAGCAGAATTATTAACCGAAAGTAAAAAAGTAGCATCATTTTTACGAGGGGATAGATTTAAAGGGAATACTATAACTAACGAATTATTAGATACAATTAAAATAAGACCATTAAAATTAAGAATTAGAAAAACAACCACCACTTCAACGGGAACCTTTATAGGATTCTCGACCCCCATTAACATTGGAACCTCCACTATGGGCTTTACAGGTTCAGCGTCCACAATAGTAACTTTATTGGAGAAAGACTTATGATAACTGAAACAGCAAAAAGAAAGGTAGCACTTTTCTTGAAAGAATTTTATACTGAAGCCAACATTGGCGTAGGTGGTAACTCACCAAACCCTAATTCTAATAGTTTAGATGTTCCCATTTTAGGGACTAATAAAGCAACCGTTAATACTGAATCTTCAGATTTAATTATAGATTTTACTGCAACATTTACAGGTTCTGAACTTAATGGTAATACTGTTAGAGAATTTGGAATTTTTGGTCCCTTGCCAGCAGAAGGTCAATTTGATGAATTAAGACAGGAAGGCGCACAAATTCCAGATACTGTTGGTAATTATGGTGGAACAAGCACAAATACTGATGGGACAGAAGCAACTGTTGAAGAAACAATGTTAGCGAGATTTGCATTTAATGCTTTAGGCCCATTTAGTTCTTCTGATGAATTAGAAATTGTATTAACTGTTGGGGTGGAATAATGGCTGTTAATCCTCATTTTTTAAGTCAAATGCTTGCCACGCCAACCTTAAATCTGCAAGATGGAACAGATTATCCGCATAGTGGTTTATTCGATATGCTACATAAAGGATTAAAAGGTGATTATGCTATTAAAGGTCATGCAGATGATTTTGATATTGCACAATCAGCAAGTTCTTCTCATACTAGATTGACCATTAAAGGTGGTTCTGTTATGCGAAATAATCAAATAGTTACTATTGGTGGTGGTGGTGGTTCCACAGGCGCAACAATTGATTGCACAAGTAGTTGCTCAGATTTAGATTTTACAGTTAATGGGACTACTTTAAGTGGTTCTGCTCAAAATGCTGAACCCTCTACAAGTGGAGATGTTTATTTAATGGTTGTAGTAAATGCTGCTAATGCGATAAAATTAAGAGGAAGGCAAGCGGATGTAAATAAAGTTCCAATGTTACTTACAAATGATATTCCAATTGCAATGATAAAACTTGTAGCGAATAGTGACCATGACGCAACAAATAGACCAATTCAATATTTTACAACAGATAAAACTGCCGAATCATTAAGTTTGGCTTATTCAACAGGAACTTATCCCGCCCATGTAATTAATTTTGCAGGTATAATTAATGCTTCTGCATCCGGTAATGCATGGACTACTCTAAATCAAAACATTACTATGACTGATGGGGTTGGTCAAATAGATTTAATTCTTGCAACTGGCCCAGACGATAGTAACGTTGGTCCAAAATTATCGTTAAAAAATGAAAAGGGTGGTGGTTCTAGTGCAGGAAATACTATTGCAGGAACAATCCAATTTGAATCAATAGCCGATGACGCAAGTGCAGCACCAACAGCATCAATGACTTCAAAGATATTAGGTGTTGCTGCTGGAAATGAATATGGAGATTTGCGATTTAATGTTGCTAATCAAAATGGTAGTTTACTTGAAACGCTATCTTTAGTTGGAAGTGCCGCCGCCGCAGATTCTAGAGTTGGTATAAGACTAGCAGCACCAGAATCAACATTAGACGTAGGTGGGTCTATTGGGGCAGCATTCCTTTTAGATACCAATACATCCAAAACATTAGATGTGGTAAATTCAGTTGTTACTTTCAGTAATGCTAGTGCAGTAGCAGTAACAATGCCAGCAGTTTCAACAGCAACAAATAGACTTTATTACTTAAAAAATAATGGTGGTGGCACAGTAACTTGCACAAAAGCAGGTTCAGATACATTTACAATGGCTGCGGGTATGACATCAAATACATTCGCTTTAGGTCAAGGTGAATGGGCAACTATTATTGGTGGTTCTGGAACTTGGCACGTTATTCAGAAAGGAACCGTATTGTGATGGTTTAATCTAAAATGCCTGTAAAAAGGATGGCCCCTATCGCCCCTTCTAAGAGCATTGGAGGGGGCGGTAGTGGTTACACCTATCCGATATATCCGATGCGCTTACAGGGCATCCTAGACCCCTTACAGGGCATCCCAATTGGCGGATTGGTGATAACTATGGTGTTATATTTCAGGTCGAAAAAATAACACTTAAAAATAAAATAAAAAAATTTTAGGCCGAGGGAACCGAAATTCCCCCGACCTTTATTTTTGTTTTATCAGACCACAATACAAAACATTCCCTGCATTCCCAAACTTTAATTGAATCTGCCGACCCAACATAAACCCCAATTATTCTTCTTGGGATTGTTTGCATATTGCATACAGGGCAGTTTTGTTTTAAGCCCATCATTTTTCACCGCGTTTAATTTTTTGCATAATGTTTTCCATGTATTCTTCAATAGTATCTTCTGTAATGCTTGTTTGACCAAACGCTGCAAAAAATAGCACTGAAATAACCATTAGGAAAATCAACCATGCGAACACTTCACCTGTTTCCATTTTATCACCATTCCATTTTTAATTCTATAAATTCTTCTTTGTCGATGCTGAACGCTTTTATTTCATTATCCAACCCATGCTTATACAAATCATAAACTAATTTACAATCCTTTAAACAATAATCAACTACTTCTTGATATTCACCCGCTTTCCATAATGCAGGTGCCATAACACTTTCTAAAGATTTTGTTTCACCCAATGTATTATCAACTAAATTTTGAAGACTAATCCTTTCACCGTGTTGTTTTGTAATTTCTTTACTAGTATCAATATACTGCTTCTCATTTAGAAATTTTCTTACACAATAAATATCTAACGAATCTCTAAGAACCGGTAAATCAAAGGCCGCTATATTATGACCTAATAATTTTGTTCCGGATTTAAACATATCGTCTAAATCATATTTTAATTGTCTTAATGGTAAAACTTGCATATCTGTTTTAGCAATTACTTTACTCATTAATTCTTCTTCTACATATGTTTTTCCAATTGTTCCATCCCACGTCGCCACCGTCGAGACAAGAAACATATGAGTATTTCCCCACCCACCAATTTCCGTAGAAAGGTTTTTAGTTTCAATATCAAACGCAACAATATTATTCACCAACTTCAACCCCAAAGTTTATCTAATTCTTTAGCCTTATCTGATTTTTTATCTGGTATAATAAATGTTGCTTTTGATAGGAAGAAAACAATCTTTTCTCCACTAACATTTACAGTTGAAGTAGTTACCCAACCATCTTTACCTCTAGCATTTAATGCTTCAACAATAGCCGCAGGGCCTTGCGAAATATCAAATACAATCATTTCGTTTTCATAAGTTACTTTCATCTCAGTTGTCCTCCTTTAATTTAATTAATGTGACTCTACCTTGCTTTTTCAAATCGAATTTATGAGCAACCAATTTCCATTTTCTATGAAAACTAGCATGAGGAATATTATATTTTTCCTCAAGTAATAGTTTCCATTTAGTTTTACTGACCCAACCATCAACATTGTCTGAATCTGGCATATTATAATAAGCATTCACAAAATCGTTTAATCCGGCAGTTTCAGCAACACTTTGACGTTTTACCTTAACCGCCGTAAGCATCCAAGCAACGAGACTCATATAACCTTGTCGGACAATCCATGAAGCCTGTCTAACATTTCTTGCAGTTACAATCCACTTTTGGGCATCTTCTCTTGAATTAGTTTCTGTTATTGAACACAATACTGATAATTTAGTAATATAAAGAAGACAATTAGTTTCAAATAACCCAATAATATTCCTAACATTTTCAGGAATACCAGACAAATATCTAATCATATTGTCATATTCCATTTGAACTAACTCTCTAACACCATCTCCCCAAATCATCATTTCTTCTTGTGGACAATTATATCTTTCTTCTTCGGGCATAGCCTCCATTCTCTCATCAAATGTTGATGATATGTCATTTAATCGTTCTTGTGCAACGTCATAAATTTTTAAGAATGCTGAAGCAAATCTATCTGTTGGGGTCTTACGCCGCTTAATAGTCCCAATAGATGTAATCAATGTTCTTCGCATTTCATTCAAAACGTCTTGAGGAACTTCTCTTACATATAAGAACATTCTTTGCAATACACCTTTTTCAGCAATAGTTTGGTGAACCTGTTCAGGCATATAGGATGTTGCCCATACTGACCTTTGACAACTTGTTGTCGCAATTGGTTTACCTGTTAATACTCTTCTAATTAAATATCCATCAGTAGTTAAAGTATTCATTAATCTTTGAAAGAATGTAACCATGCTATCTTTATTTGACATTTTCTTAAAAATACCACTACCTTCAAACTCATCGAATAATAATAAACCGCTACCTTCGATATGACCCTTAACTTCTTGCCACATATATTCAGTTTCACCTTCTTCATTTCTATCTGGGTTTCTAACTTCAACATAACTGCTGACCAAAGAAGCATCTGTAAAATCTACACAATCAAATGTAGTATATTGTTCATCATATTTCGCTTCTATTTGTTCCCATGTTAAAGTGGCAATTTCACTAAAGAAATCATTCAATACCGATTTACCACTTCTTGCATTTTGAATCCAACAAACATGGACTCTAGTATCTTCAATAGTATATCCATAAGGGATTCTTACTAAGTCTTTCATCAATTGTCCCAACATTGTAAAATATGCTAAAATTGCTGGAAACTCATTCTGTCTTGAAACTTGGGAGAAAGTATCTGTCCAAGTATTCACTAATTCAGGTAGTTTTTCTTCATCTGTAATTTCAGAGAAGTTAATAGTATAATTTGCTAAATTTTCTGTTGTCACTGTTTCACCTTCCGTTGTGAGTTTAATACGGAATTTATTCTATTGGCTACCGTATCGCCAACACCTTTTATAATAGTTAATTCATTTATATTACAATCACCAATCTCCATAATACATCCATGTTCTTTAAGCATCGCTTTCGCCTTTTCTTCACTAACACCCTTAATCGTAGTCAATAAATCTATCCTTACATCATCAGTCGCGGTTCTTGTTGGGATTGAAGGGTTAATCATTTTTCTTTCTATTGGGGCCATCTTAGCAATAGTAATTATTTCATCTGCTATATCTACTATACTATCTCTCCAAACCACACCAATATCGTAATCCAATCTAAGCCTACCAATCGCACCTTTAAATCTTAATTTATATGAATTTCTTAATTGAGCAGGATTTACATTCTCATTAATATTTGTAATATATTTCATGTTAGATAAAGCGTCATCAATTGAACCATAAATTACCACAAAATTCTTTTCATACCATTTATCCATATTATCTACTTGTGTCCAAATTCTTTTGTTTATCACCGATTGCATAAAATCTACTGCTGATTTCGCCTCAAAACAAACATCACCTATGACATAATCACCTACTTCCATCCATTTCTTTTCATTCAATAAGCCAACTTGATTCGCCTTTCTTTCTATCAATTTACAAAGTTCTGAATTCTCTCTACTATCAATAATTAATTTCATTTTTAAACCTCCGGATAACGCCAACATTTTCCAACACAATAACCTTCACTAATCAATTTTTCACAGGTTGGTGCTAAATACCCACCATCATTTGATACTGTGTATTGAGCATGATGACGAGTTACACCTTCATCCCAATCTAACCAAATACCATCTTTAGATGCGATATTTTTAATTTCTTCCATAATCATTTCTAATATTTTTTGCTGTTCACTATAATCATAACACTTTTGGTTATTAGCCAATAATGTTCTAAACCAAGATACAAGATAAACTCGCGCTTCATGGGTCGGATTCTCCACCATGATGCTATTATTCAAACAAGGAATAATTGGCAGTTTTCCTACCCTCTCAACCGTCGCAATTTCAATAGGCGCATACGCAAATAGAGGGGCATTAGGCCACGCGACCTTACGATTTCCATACCTTTTCGGCGCGGAGAAAGGTGGATTCTTTGCCAAAGCAATTATTTCATCCATAGTAGTCAATTGTTCCCGTGTCAGGGGAATACAATACAGAAAATCCTTTGTGTTCATATTCACTGTATTCGGCACTCTTCTCAATCTTCGCGTTTGAACGCCCGATTTATCTAATGTTTTGTTAGTAGCAATTGGATAAAGTCTATTGAAAAATTGTTGAATATCTCTAATAGATGATGCAACCTCACCAAACACAAAAACGTGAAAACCGTTTCCACTAAAGTAGATTTCAAATTCATAACCCTTTTCAAGCAGATAATTTACAATCAATTTAGTATCTTGCAAAGATAAATCCAAAGGCTTTCCATGTGAATCAAAATCTAAAAATAACCTATCTAGTATTACAGAAGAAGTAAATGCTTGGTTTTCACCAAATCGTTTATAGTCATATACGCTTGTATAACAATTCATTTTATTATTGAATCGTTGTAAGAACGTAGCAAACTCTTCTCTATCTTGGACAATTTGCCTCTTTAACTGTTGTTTCTTAGTTAAATGACTACCTGCCCATACTTCTCTTGGGAAATTCATATTCTTTCAACACCTGGCGGTAAACTAGTTCCATCAGTATTTTCATTTAGTTTTTTATTAATCGTTTTTGGTTTTGGTGGTAGAGGTGATTTTTCTACAATTCCAGTTTGTGCTTCTAATAAAGTTGGTGGGTCAAAACTAACAGTCGCGGATTCAAAGTATTTCTTGAAAGCATCCATAACTTCTCGCGTTAAATATTCCATAGTCATATGTTTATACAATTGACCAAATGAGGCTCTTTCATGTATTGCCTCAGCATCAATTTTTTTGTCCCATAAGTTATTAATCATATCTTTAATACTTATTTCATCATATAATTCTTCAGCAACCCTTCTAGAAGTTTCAGTTAATTGTAACAGTTCTGCAAACTTCCATTCTTTACTCATAATATATTCTTCAATGTTCATACCCATCCACTTCCTCTATTTAATTCTGCATCAATCGCCGCTGGACAAATACCAACATACGAACAATGCACACATTTCTTATGGAAATAACTTGGCTTAAAATATTCATTTTCATATGAATAAATCAATTCAGCCAATGATTTCTTCATTGCAGTTTCAGAACGCTTACTAACTTCTTCCACATATACATAATTACTAGCAGGATAATACCATCCCCAATGTGTTATTGTTCCATCCCAATCAGGAGAAGATTCCATCAGCAATTTATAATACGCCATTTCTCTTCTCATTGTTGTTTTCTTACTATCTTTCCAGACACCTGTTTTTAATTCAAACGGAATTGAGTTTCCATTTTCAGTATAGACTCTATCAATAATACCTTGAAGATGAACAACATAATCTCTACTCAAAGGATATTTTGGATTATCATTTGCACCAATAGTAATTTCACCATCAAGCATTATTTCATTACCTTCAGGCATCCATTCATCAAGTTTATCATTATCTCTAGCATCAGTAAATCTTTGTGCTTCAAATGCGGCAATTGTATCAGTCATATCTGAATAATCAGTAACCGGAAACAAACCTACCATATAATTATTTATTTCCAAGAAACTCATATTTTCCATCTTTTTAACATCCGCATCATTATAGAAATCCTCATAAGCATCGTGAATAATTGTTCCCTTTAACATAGCCTCAGTTTGGTCTTGAGGTCGTCTATCAATATAAGAAAATTCATATTGTTTATTGCACCACTTAAATGAACCTAGTGAAGATTTAGTAATTTTCAATATTGGTTTATCTTCATCATCGGCCCATTCATGGTTCCATTGATATGTATATTCATCAGTAGGTTTTGGAATCGGTCTAACCCATTCCCCATTCTCATCTTCATGTCCATATGTTCTAATATAATCATTACTCATCATAACCACTCTCCTAAACTTTTTTGATTTTCATCAATAATAAATTCTTTTACATCCCAACCCATCGCTAGGAATATGGGTTTGGCCTTTTGCACAATAGATTTTTGAGCGTAAGCCGACCAATCTATTGTAAATCTTTCATCAAATTCTTTCATCTCCTTTACTGCTACATATTTCGCTAATCTTTCATTACCGCTAGGTAATATGAATGAGTGCGGCCCATCAATATGTGAACACTCAATAAAGAAATAAGAATCTGTAATCGGGTCATCAGGATTAATATGTTGATTGTAATAACATAATCCAGCAGTTCCACCCGATATAACTTTGTATTCTTCTAAA
>Ga0098041_1000583_pt1 | contig 14452 bp, 22 predicted proteins | sample 8_EtaG_FD_77066 | JGI IMG/M metagenome (GOLD analysis project Ga0098041, IMG submission 77066) | Marine viral communities from the Subarctic Pacific Ocean - 8_ETSP_OMZ_AT15162 metaG | ecosystem: Environmental > Aquatic > Marine > Oceanic | place: Pacific Ocean | collected 2015-01-08
CAGTTCCTTCTTGACCGTTTATTGATACGTTTGCTTCTGCATCTGGAACAATAGATCCGACTGCTGTGGTACCAGCTAATCCTGAGATGGTTAAAACATTGGTTGATTGTGTGATAACAGTTCCTAAAGCAGACACACCTGCTAACCCATTTATACCTACAACTCCAGGTGCATCTACTGCAACACCACCATTTACAATAGTTGCAGATAAACCGCTAGGTGATACCGTAGCTTTAGCTACAACTGATATGGTTCCTAGAGCAGAGGTTCCTGCTCCGGGTGCTGATAGTGTAACTGGGAGAGCGGTTCCCCAAGCACCTTCGCCCCAAGTGCCTCGGCCCCAACCGTTTATAATAGCCATTTAAGGCTAGGCGATTCTTATAATCGCTGTAGAAGCAGCAGCGGCTGGAAATACAATTGTAAAGTCTCCAGCGGTAGATGTTTTATCGCCACCAAAGTCAATTGTTGCAACTGATTTGTTACTGTCGCTTGAATTGTAGATCATACAACCTCTAGCTGTTACTGTTGCTGTGCTGAAAGTTAAATCAGCAAAATCAGTAAAAGCAGTTGTTCCAGAACTGGTGGGTGCAACTTTAGTTAAAGTGCCTCCGCCTGAAGTGTAATTAGTTCCACTGGCTTGTCCAGTTGTTGTGAACGAAGTTGTAGTAGCTCCTAATGTTGCTGAACTTGTATATAAAGCAAGTTTGAAAGTATCTCCATTAGTTGCAAAATTATGATTGCCAAGCAGTAATTCTTTTTTAAAGCTTGTCGTTAGAGTTGATGATATTGCCATAGTTTTTCCTAATTAAATCAGCAGCTTCTTTCAAACCTGCTTTTTCTAATTTATTGTTTAATGTAATCCTATCAGATTTTATAGCGTTTTGCATATACTGTTCAATAACTTTTTGAATGTTGTCTTGAAATGCAATAACTTGTTTTTTTATATCTTCAGGTGCATCTTCACTAACAGCGACTATTTTTTTTACACATAAGTCTGCCCAAAAATCAACTGGATGTCCGCCTTCATTTGTTGTGTGCACTTCAATTATTCCAAGCTCTGGACCAGCTTTATAACTTATTACCATACTTTTGGATCTCCAGCTCTATTTTTTTGTAGATGAGTATCATTTCTATCTATTAAAACTGGTTCTGGCTCTTGTTTATATTGCATTACTTCACTTTGTTTTTTTGGAATTAAATGTCCATGTTCGTTGGTTATTACGACCAATGGATCATCTAACCTATGATAACCATAAAGTTTTTCATTATTTGGAACTGCTGTATCTAATAAGTAACTCGTATGTGCAACTTCAACTTGAATGCCTTGATTCATAGCTTTGCTTAACCAAAACTCAACAGATGCACGACCTGCTTCTGCAAAATATAAATTTCCTTTGTAACCAAAATCTACACCAAACATTTTTATCTTTTCAACTTTATTCCAAATAGCAAAAGCAACTGCGTATGAAACAGTGTTGTTTAAGTAATGACAACCACATGCGCCTAATACTTCTTCGATAGGATATTCAATTAATCCCGGACATCTTTCATCTAATTCACATGTATATATTGGGCCTTCATGTTCTTGTAATAATTTAGACATGCTATCTGTTTGGCCGCCTGCATCATCAGTATCTAAAAATCTAGATGGTGGATCCATCATAAAAACTCTGTCATGAAATATAACTGATGCTACTGAATTTATTGTCCACACCTCATCAAAATGTGCGCCATGTGATTTTGCTAAATTATAGTCAAACCAACTTTTGCCCATACCTACTATGGCCACAGTCTTGCCCTCTAGCTTTTTGATTGGTTCCATCTTTCTCTCCTTATGTAACCGGTGATCTTAAAGAGTCATATCTATATTCGTCTCTTCTACCTCTTGCTTCTGCTTTGTTTTTAAGTCTAGCCATTTCTTGTTGAAATCTAGATTCGTATAAATTCATCATCTCTACGTCACCTTTCATAAAAGTATAAGCTTCTACTAAACAGCCATAAAGAAGTCCATTTCTTGCGTGTTCTGATATCCAAGTTCCTGTTGTGTCTGTAACTAATGAATTAGGTTTATACAAGTAATGTAATTCAACTTCATAGTTTTGATCTGGAACTGGAGCTATGATGATGGTGGATTCTTTTGTGCCAGTATGTAAATCTTTATCAAAGTCAGCATAGTAATATGGCAACCCATAATCAGCAGTGTCTGTTGGATCTGGACAATACTCTTGCATAAAACTAGTATGTTTTTTATCTAAAAAAGTATAGTCTCCATTAGTGTTTATAACAGCTAAAGAAAAAGCTAATTCAAAATCATCAGGAGTTGTTAAAAATCTAGAACCTGTAGTAACTAGTCCTTTAACATTTTTTCTAAAATAATCAAACTGAACAAGTTCAAATATTCTTTCTTCTGTATTTTTTATTATATCGTCTAATGTATTTACAAAAGTAGTTTCTGTATTTTCAGTATAATCTTGAATTAATGTTTTTAACTCTGATAATGTTATAGGACTACTCATATTAAGTATTTATTTGGCCACCCATACCTGCGTGATTAGTACAGTAATAATAAAGCGTAGGAGCCCCACTTGCAACTTCTATCTGAGTGTAAGCACCTGCATTACCGGGAGTTCCGACAACCGTAACTCCAGTTGTGTATTCGACTCCACCTGAATGAGTGCCTCCAGACGTTGTCGAAAATCTTAATGGATGATTATTATTTGTGCTATCTGACTGGTCAAATTTGTATGTTTGTCCTTCAGTAAAAGATAAAGTTGGTGCTCTTACTCCATCCACATAATAATAATTAGATCCATAATAAGCAGCAACAGTTATCGTATAAGTTGTAACAGATGGGCTTGGAGTAGGACTTGGAGTAGGACTTGGAGTAGGGCTTGGGCTTGGTGTTACTGAGCCATCAGTGCTAACAGTTATGCTACCTAACTCTCCATCTAATCTAGATAATAAAAAATTAGACCCTATGATATCTTTGTCCATATAATGTTGTTTTGTAATATCGTTGTATATTACGACAACAAAACCCTCGCCAACTTCTTTATCATTGTTTGGCCTGGGTTCGTATAAAGCCTCTGGATCAATTACATGTGGTAATGGCTCTAATTGTGGGTGTTTTGTTTCATAACAACTAGGACAAGTTTTTAACCCATTCCATTCTTCTCTAAGTTTTAGTAACTTATATTCAAATCCACATCTATCACAAATAGCTTTTGCATATTTTGCTGAAGCATATGCCATATTAGTATCCGTGTCTTAAATAAGGCGCAATCCTAAAAGAAGCTCTATCTTCATCTTGAGACAATGCTCTTTCAAATTCATCTTCATACATCTGTTTTAACATAACAGATCTATCAGGAGCCCTTTTTATAGATATGTAATATGCAAGACCTGCTGCAAAACATGGATAAAATCTGAATGGCATGTCCATAGTATTTTTAGCTTTATCAGCATCGAACATTCTTACTATTTTATTAAACACTAATATATCTGTACTGTTCTCAGGAGATGGCCATATTTTTAATACAGGAGTATTTGATTTATCAAGAAAAAATTGAGATGGCCTAGATTTTGTTGATTTAGTTGGAATGTTTAAATATTCACTTCTACTAATTCTAGACATTTGTAAATCTAGGTCTGTTCCATTGGTGTTTCTTCTTATTGAACAATCTAGTATGTCTATAATATTAGCGTTCAAAGTATAATCATTTTGACCTTCAGTAACAGTTTGAGTTGCTTGTTCTATAGTCCATTGATTTAGCCCCCGGTTAGCCCATTCAGCAAGCATCAAGTTAATAGATCTTCTTGCAGTTTTTAGATCATAACCAGTTCTAAGTTCTAGGCCGCATCTTTCAAATGCTTCTTCAACAAACTCAGCTACATTTGGTTCAAAATCTGTGCTTCCAGAGGTAGACATTATTTTTTCTTTTTATTTTTCTTTAATGATCTTTCAATCTGCGCAGCCTGTTTTGCATGTAATTTAGAAGCTCCTTTAAGCTCTTTAATTAACTTTCTTTTTTGTGCTGTTGTTAAGTCTGCCATTATTCCTCCGTATCGTTGTATAAATTATCAAATACCCGATTGACATCTAACGTATAGTCTAAATCAGATTTTGAATAATGTATATGTTGAGACGGTCTAAAGTCAGGTGCTCCTTCACCAGTTTGGAACCAAGCAGGATGCGTTACTCTTACTCTGTTGTTCGGCAAAGCTACTATATTACCTGTCCATTCACCTGCATCTAACAGCTCCAAAACATGACTGCTTTTATGTTGCGCAGGATCATCTGCTATCTCACTCTCTGCATAGTCAACAGTAAAATAATATTTAGCTGGGAACATCTGTCCATCTATTTTAGCTAACCAAGGGCAAGGCGTAGCTCTATCTATAACATAAACTGAATTATGATGAGAAGAACAATCCCAAGGTTGTGCATCATGAACTTGCATAGGTTCAGGCCACTCTTCAAAAGGTGTATCTCCTACCAATGCTGTAATAGGCATGCGAGCCCACATAGCTCCACCATGCACTGTATCTTCTGGCTCTCCATCAGCTTCCACTCCTGTAAATATAATATGAAAACTGAGGCATCGATTTGGCATTGTTGTTACTCCAACAGCCATAGCATGCAAAAATTCACCATGATATTTATCATGGTTATGCGTGTACTCTCTCCTTACCCAACACTTGAAGTGGGGTATGTTACTGTATAAATAAGGCACTATTTCCTCTTTTTTCTTCCGCCTACTCTACCGCCTTTTTTATATCCTTTAGCCATGCCACCTTTCTTATAGCCTTTAGTCATGCCGCCTTTTTTGTAACCTTTGGCCATACCACCTTTTTTATAGCCTTTGGTCATTCCACCTTTAGCCATACCTTTAGGTTTCATGCCTCCCATTTTACCGCCCTTAGACATTCCTTTGGGTTTCATTCCACCTTTTTTGCCACCTTTAGAGTAGCCTTTAGTTTTTTTAAACATAATTTATCCTCTGTTTAATTAACATTTCCACCTACGTCTAGCCTGTCTTATTCTAGAATTAGGATTATTTCTTGTTTTAGCTGAACTTCGTTTAAGTTGTCCAAGAGATCTAGCACAATAAGACTTACGTCTTTTTGCGGCCTTGCTTCCTTTTTTAACTTTGCCTGTTACAGCAGTTTTTAATTTAGAACCTGGATTTAATTTACGGTACGCTTTGACCCCGGCTTTTGTCATGCCAGCACCCTTTTTAGTGGGTCTAAAATTCCTCTTACTGCGTGGAGGCATTTTAGTTCTTTTGCGTACCATAAAAATTAATCGTACTTTTTAATTAACACCAAAATAATGTTATAAGTATCTCCACTCGAATGACCAACTGTGGTGAAATCTATATCACCAGTTACGCCACTACCTGCATTGTTAGGTATAGCAGTAAAATAGTCATAATACTCATCGCCTGTACTATCAGAGGGCAAACCTGCAAATAATACATTAGCTGTAGCATCAAATTCCATGTTTACACCCATGCCTCTTGTCATCCAGTAAATACGAGCGACAGATACTTTAGTGCAAGCTTCACCTTTGCTATTTGCAGATAATGCAGATACATCAACTTTTTTAACAGCACTTTCTCCAGTGCCATCAGAAACATTGGTGAATTTTAAAATAGCTTGCCTTTCATCATCCTGTATTGTTTGGGATGTAACTGTATCAGCCATATTTAACTCCTATTATTAAGCGTCAGCAAATGGAGTTACTAAAGTTCCAGAGCCAAGTGTAATACCTTCAACAGCATACTTAGCAGATCCCATAGCAGTACATTTGATTATAGATCCTGCTAATCCACCTTTGGTTGAACCATTTAAAGTGATTACATCATTAGATGCACCAGAAATAAAAGTTTTACCAGTGGCGTTATTAACACCAGTATATAATCCACCTACAAATTTATCAGTGCCATCAGTAAGAATATCAAGATCAGTTGCTGCTGTCTCAATAACAAAAATGAAGGTAGCACCTAAATTATTTAGTGAATTAGGATCTGTAGGATCAGTTGGTGCAGTTGTAACAATTGAAGGTAAAGTAAATTTACCGTCAGCATCATTACATGTAAGTATACGTCCTGCGTGACTGTCTACGGTTAAAGTTGTGTCAGCTGTTAAACTTACTACTGAAGTATTACCTGCGGTAATAAATCCAGAGATAGATCTAACAGGACCTGAGAATGTTGATTTAGCCATAATTTTCTCCTAACTAAATATGTTGCGCCATCTTTGGAGTAAGTCTGCCGAGCCAGTTGGTGCAACGGTTAATCTCGGTTTATTTGATTGTAATTTAAATATTAGAAAAAAGAAAGGGAGCCGAAGCTCCCTTACTCAAGTGTTGAAAACACTTAATCCAAAATAGGATTACGCACCTTGTGATGCAAAGACAGCTCTTGGGTTTGAGAAACCAAAAGAATATCTCTCTCTAGCTTTGAATCTGACATTGCCAGTATCAAAGTCGCCTTCCATAGAAGTTGAAAGAGGTGATCTCTCAAAGTGTTTAAAGCCATCTGGGCAGTCAGTTAACAAGTAAAACGCATCAGTATCAGTTAAGAAATGGTTTACTGCATAACCTTGTGAGATCATTCCAGTATTTCTTATAGCATTGATGTCGTTGTCAGAAGTGCTTGTTCTACCAGGAGTATTTAATATTCTATCAGCCACGAACTGAAGTTGTGGTGGTACTATTAATTTTGTTCCTTGTAAAGCAAGAATCATATTTCTGTCATCAACAAAAGTTGAAATAGAAATAAGAGCATCTTCTAACGAAGTCTCGTTTAAGTCAGTAAAAGTGGTTGGTCTATTTGAGAATGTTCCTCCACCTACTAATGGATGAGAAGTGTTCACGAGTGATACTCCATCTCCACCAGTAAAGCTTGATGAGAAAGCATTATTCAATACAGACGCAGCTTTTACTTGCTTTGTGTGCGCCATAGATCTAGCTAGAGCTTTTGTATATCTAGCACCTAATCTATCGTAAAGGTTATCTTCGATAGCTTCTTCTGTAAGAGCGAATGCTAACGCAACGGTTTCATGTGAATACCTTGCAGTAAAGCCTTCTGAAGCGTTGTCAAAAGAGACCCCGGTTCCTTCTGGTTTTACCTGTGCGTTACCGAAACCTACTATTAAGGTTTCTTCTTCAAATGCTCTATCTGAAGACTCAGTTTCAAAAATTTCCGCGTGCTCGTTTTCGTACCTGTTGTATTCCATGCCAAATAAGGCATTTAAACCAGGCTCGAGCTCCTTCGCTAATTGTGAACGATTAATCGCCATGATTTATACTCCAGTTACTTGAGCGTAAAAGTGCTCATTAATTTTGACTATCAAGTTAACGTTTGCTGATTGAGAACCAGTACCTAAAGTATTATTCTCAGGATCATTGGAAATTCCAACAATTCTAAGTTGAGCAGAAGTAGCAGCAGTAGTTCCACTGATTGTAACACCAGATTGTCCATCTGTTGTTGAACCAGAAGCATATACAATGTCAGCATTGTTACCAACGACTGTTTGTACAACTGAACCAGTTGCAGCACTTTCTACTTCAAATAATGCATTAGGATCGTCAACTACGAAAGCCACCGCGTCTGATGTAACTGTACCATTAGGCCAGTGAGCAGAAAAAATAACTTCCCCACTAGAATTGGTAAACTTACATCCCCTAAAGACTCCCAACAGTTGATCGCCAGCAGCAGCTACTAAAATAGTACCTGCGTTGGTCATTTTAACTGGGTCGCCTGAAAATATGTTTCCGCTTGCACCAGAAGCAATTTTGTATTCTGTAACTCCTTCGGAGTTTACATTACTACCTAATTTGCCTAAAGGTCTCAAGCCGAAAGCAGCATTTTGGTTTGCCATAGTTATGTCCTTTAAAAAAGGTTAATTAAAAGAAGAAACAAATTATCCTCTGTTTCCTCCGCCAAATGTTACCTTTGATTTCAATTCTCTAGAAATTGGCATCGCAGGATTTTCTTCACGCATTAGGTCATTCTCTACTGCACTCATTTGGTTTTGTGTTTGTTTAGCGAAATATTCATTTCGTTGATCTGCGATTTCTTTTGGTATTTTGCACAGTATCAAACCGCCAACCCCATAAGTTCCAGCGTGACGACCATCATCGACAGTGGGCATATCACCAAGTCCGGGAAATTCATTCGGTCTGACTGTTTCCCAGCCTTCACGAAATCTTTTTGAAACATTAGTTTTGTAGTCTAAGCCAAGCACTGACTCTGCTACCCATCGACCAACAAGACCTTGAGCTTCCATTGCTTTAGTTGTTGCCTCTGGCAATTCTAAAGCAGTAGGCATTTTCCATACCTTTGGCCTCTCATCTTTAGCTCTAGTTTCCGATGCTCTTGTTACTTTTATTTCTTTATCCTTACTCATGATTTTTGTAGCCTCGCTTTTTGTATTGCGTAATCTTTAAATGACACTCCAAGTTTCTTAGCTAGTTGCTGTTCGCTCGGTGTCAACTCGATACGATTTTTTTGTTTGCGTCCAGTCGATGTTGTGCGTGTTGGCGAAGCGACTGTTTGGACGGGTTTTTTGTCAGCTTCCACGTTAAATTTGTGAGGCAACTCTTGTCGCACTCGTTTATCAATCTCACTATAATACTCATCTGAGTCAGTGTCAAAACCTTCATTCTCTAATTGCTTATGAACAGCGAATGCAACTGAGGTTGCAACTTGGTCTTGTCCAAACCAAGTATTCTTCTGTGCCCATTCACGAGCTTTAGGAGATGGCTCATTATATTCTTCAGGTGGTTGAGCATATTGCTCTGGAGCTTGATTTTTTTGTTGTTCAATATAAGCAGCTTCTTGTTCTTCATATTGTTTTTGTGCTTGAGAGTATTGCTCAAGTCTAGCTTTATCAGTTGTAGCTAAAGTTAAAGCCTCAGTAGCGGCAGCTATTGCTTCAGCATCACCAGCTTCTGTTGCTTGCTTTAAAGCTTGTTTTGCTAAAGTCATCTGAGATTCAACTCTATTGGTGAACTCATCACTGTAACTACTAGAAAAAGACTTCTGTTGTTGTCTTAATTTTTCATTTTGTTCTTTAAGATCTTTAGCGTATTGAACAGCCATCAGCTCTCTTCTTTGAAATTCTTTGGCTTGCGCTACTGCTTTATTAATTCTGTTTTGTGCTAAAGATGCTCTTTTTTCTACTTCAGATAAATCTTTTGCTTCTTCCTCTACTTTAGGAGAAACCTCAAAGTCTTCTTTAACTTCATCTTCAGTAACAGGAGAAACTTGTTCTTTTGTTTCATCTAATGAGATCTCTACTGACTCTTCTTGAACTTCTTCTTCAACTCTTTTATTGATAGGCATAGCAGCCTTTTCAATTTTTTCTTCTGTGATTTCTATATCTATATTTTCTGCTTCGTTGGCCATAATTACCTCTTATAAAGATTTAATATCATTTGGATCCAAAATAGTTCCAATTACATCATCATCATTAATGATTCTGACTTCGTGATCGTCTTCTAACCGAAAACGAGAACCTGCGTATCTACCAATTAAGACCCAGTCTTTTTCTTGACACCAAGGTTTGTTTCCGTATTTTTCTGTTTCTTTATAAGCTAAAGGGCCAACTTTTAAAACGTAAGCAACAACCGTTGCTAAAGTTTCTCTGTCAATGGTTTCTTTAACTAATTGAATACCGCCTTCAGTTACTCCTGCACCACGGTAAGGCAATACCAGTATTCTCCATCCTGAAGGAGTTGGCATTCTATCTAATAGTGATTTTTTAAGTAGGCTTGGATCTAAAACTCTTGCTTCTTCTTTTACAAAAGCTTGATCTAATTCTGATGGGGCTTCTTCTTTTATATTTTCTGCGACTTTGTCATTCATCGATGTTGTCCGTATGCAGCGTTTCTTTTAAATCTTGCTCTAGGGATCGCAACGCCGATAACTCTCCCATAAAAAATTTGTAGTCTTCCATGGATTGTACATTCCCTGCTGAAAGACTGTCAACAATATTTTGCTGTCTTTGGCGCAGAGTTTTAAATATATACTCTGCTAATCTTATGCTGTCTATAGTTCTCTCCTAACTATACAGTGTTTATCTTAAATTTATATTTCTAAAACTTGGAATCATTGGCATGCTCAAAGCTGTAGGAAGTTTTGTTAAGCCTGAAAAATCTATGTTTGGTGCTGTAGGTATGTTAGGTATGTTAGGTATGTTAGGTATGTTAGGTATGTTAGGTATGTTAGGTATGTTGGAAACTTGAGGTCTAGGTGTTATTGATATTGGATTGGGTAAATTAGGCATAGGCATTGTTGGTATACGCATGTCTCTTTGTCTTTCTAATATTTCATCTATATCTATTTCATCTGGTAATTCAAAGTTTGGAACACCTGAAATATTTTTCATGTTGTCAACAAAGTTTGGTATTTTAGATAAATCTATTTTAAATTCACTGCCACCTAAACCTGGCATTGATGTCATTACAGGATCTTCTTTTGGTTCTTCTAACTGACCTTCAAGCTCTGCAATACGATCCATTAACTCTTGAAATCTTGCATCTCTTCTAGATAATTCAGCTTCTTGTCTTTCTCTTTGGGCTTGACGAATAGGTATTTGGGTTGCTTCATATTGTCTTTGAAACTGTTGACCCATAGGGCTTTCCATTTGACGCATGAACTGTTGCCCAATTGGGTCAGGTCTTCTATCAGTTGGCATGAAAGCTTCTGTGGGTTGAGGTGGGGCTTGATAACCTTGCGGTGTAAAATATGCTGGTCCACCTACAACTGCTGTAGGTCTGCCTATTGGCATGGGTTCTGGTGGCATTGCCATTTGGCCTGGTGCTTGACCCAAGCCTTGAGCATATCCGGGAACACCCCTAGCAGGCGTATATCCCATACGCTCTGATTCTAAATCTGGTCTAGAAATACCTTGAGGTGCAACTCTTGCAATGCTCATCAATAAACTCCGCTAAACTTAGTGCCTCTCAATGCAGCCTTACCGCCTCTAGATTTACCTTTACCATATGGTTTAGGTGCACCTGGATTTGGTATCTCTTCTACTTGTTTGTAATTAACAGTGCCTTGGTCTTTGATGCTAACGCTTGCTTTTACGTTTTTTACTTTTTCCATTTTTACTCACCTTTCTTTTTTTCTTACCAGCTTGCGCTAGTGCGATGGCCACCGCTTGCTTTTGCGGCTTGCCAGATTTCTTTAACTCTCTTATGTTAGCAGATATTGTCTTTCTACTGCTACCTTTTTTTAGAGGCAATTTTAACTCTTCTTACTTTTGGTTTTTTTAGGAGTTGTTTTTTTAACTTTAGCTTTAGCTTTGGTAACTGTTTTTTTAACAGCTTTTTTCTTGACAACTTTTTTCTCGACCTTTTCGGTTTCGTTATTTGCATCCTCATTGATGATCGGTTGATTGCCATGTAGTTTTGCCTCTTCTTCTTTCATTACAGCCTTATTAATGGCTGCCATTTTTTGTCTAACTGAACTCATTTATTTTCCTCGCATTATGTCCATTGCTTTAAATTGATTCTGTTGTTCGATTCTTTCACGAGCAATGGTGTCTTTCATCATAGCAATTTCTTGTTGGATTGCTAGTCTTTGCTCTGCAAGATCTTTGTTTTGCATGACTCGCATTGCATCAAACTGTTGACGTTGTGCAAACTCTTCACGCTTACGTTGCACATCATCAGCTTTAATATCTAGTTCTTTGTCTCGTAATTCTACCAATGGGTCAGGCATAGGGGGAGGTGGCATAAACATTTGATTGATTTGTTCCATCAACTGCGACACCACTGCGGCCACATCTCTAGATACAGACTCTTGCAATTGTTGTTGATAACCCATGGAGAGTTCTGGTGGCAACATAGATATTTGTTGCATGATTGCTTGAAACTCTGGATTTTGTGCATTTTGTTGATCTACTATCTCAGCCGCTCTAAAAGATACATGCTGATAAATGTGTGCTTGTATCAAAGATAAAACTGGCGGATTGGTTTGTGCGGTTACAGTGCCATACAAAGACATGTGTGAATTAATGTGAGCATCATGGTCTTGACCTGCAAAAGCTTGTTGCGGTATACCAGAGATTAAACCTGCATTCTCACTCGCAGGGTCCATGGGTTGTGGTTGTGGGGGTGGTGGCAATAACTGTTCTATGTTTTGCACACCCATCGATGCATACATTCTACGATATGCTTCATAAATACCATTGGGGCCATGGATCTCTGGATTGCTTTGCACTGTTCTCAAAAGTTCTTGAGCCATCATGACTCTTTGGCTCATAGAAAAAGTATTTGGATCTGAGATCGGCAAGACATCCACACGCTCATCAAAGTCTGTTTGCTTGATAACTTGATTGCCATTGGCTGTCATGTATGGATAGTCTGGTGGCAAATACTCAGCAAAAACTTGCGCAAGAAGTTCAAACTCTATGCGCTGACTTGAATGCAAACGTTTGTGAATTGCAGACATAACCCTCGTGCCACGCTCAAGCAAGGCAACCGTTGTGCCTACTGGTGCATTGGTATTGGCATCGCCCACTTGCAAATCAGCAATCGAAGCGAAACGCCTTCCACTATCAACAAGGATTCCCAGGAGAGAAAGTAACGTTTGAGAAGGTTCCTTGAACGGTAGCGGTACGAAAGCGTCTCGCAAACTTCCTCCCGGAGCATCCATGTCACGGAACTCGCCAGGTTGTAAAGGTTGATCGTCATTGCGAATACGAATCCCACGAGCCTTAAACCCTGCTGGCAAATTGGATAATGTGCCTGCATCGATTAATTGTCGTAGAATTGAGGTTGAGGCTTTCGATAAGCCTCCGATCATGTGCGTTAAACCAAAGCCATAGAAACCTAGGCCGGGTAAAAACTTGTAGTGCACAAAGTAATTAATTTTTTGTTTTAAAGGATCTTCTTGTTTGTAATTTCTTCTAATAGATAAAACTTTGTCATCAGCAATGGTAACGATGTATGGCAGCTTAATACCTGTTTGCTCGCCTTCAGCGTTGGTATCCTCATAGCCAGTGATATCTAAATCAGTGTGAATCTCATGGAGTTGACACATATCATCATCGCCATAGCTAGGCTTGATGCCTTGAATATCATCTATTTCTTCTTGTACATCGTCATATTCATTTGTTGAATAATCATTATCATTGATATCTATGTCTTTATAAAAACCTACTTGTTGTAGTTTACGCACATCATTCATGGACATGCTCACCACATGAGTTACACGACTTGCGCTGTGCAAGTCAGTTGTGCCATAAGGCACAATTAAGTCTTCGCTTGGAATAAATTTAGAAACAGCTCGATTAACATTTTGGTCGTAATAGACTTTTCTAAAAGCTGAACCACTCAGTGGTAGATAAAACAGCATCTGATCGGTTTCAGGATCATACTCTTTCATCACTTGCATGAGCTGATAGTTCATAAACTCTTGCACGCGTGATGCTTGTTGTTCCGTCTCAGGGGTTGTCATACCTATGACTTGAGTTTTAACTGGGCCTTGCGATGGCAAGATCTCGTTGTAAGCCTGCGCTTGGAACTGGGTCACGGATTCTGCCAACAGAGGGTGCATCACCCCACTTGCACCCTCAAAGGGTTGCGACCTTTCTTCATACTTCATGCCAAGGTACTCTAGGCCGTCACGATAAGTTTGCTCCCAATCGCTACGCGAATCCTTGTCAGACTCAACGCTGTCCATGAGATCATTCTTAATTACATTAAGCTCTTGGCTATCGATGCTCTCAGCCAAGTTAGCATAAAAATCTGTGTTATCTAGTGGCGGTGCGACTGCACCAAAGACTAGAGTTCCATCTTCTAGCTCTTCAAAATCATCAAGCTCTGGTTGTTCTTCTTGAACATCAATCTCCATCTCTTTGGATCTGTCTCTAACCTTTAGATCAACTTGATCCTCAACGGTGATTGCTTTATCTACTGTTGCCATTTATCTTTTTGATTTTGTGAACGCCCTACCTAAACCTCTAAGAGCTATGCCACCACCAGAAAACTTCTTAGGTTTTTTAGTAGCTGCCATGTTTTCTTTTTTAACTTTGTCAATCCTAGCTTGTTCAGCCATATCTTTTTTAACCGCTGCGTCAAACTGCTTTTCTGTTCTACCTTTTTTTGCTTTTTGTGCATCCGATAGCATTTTGTTGAAAGGTTTAGACATTTCTTTTCTTTCTTTAGCGGTCATTCTTTTTTTAATTTTTCTACCGCTTGGCAAAGTTTTCATGCCAGTCAGCTCATCAACTTTCTTGTCAATGGCTTTTTGAACTTTGGGATCTTTAGACTTAGCAATAATCTTTCCATCCTTGATTCTTTGAGCAGTTCCTTTGGTTAGCTCTGCAATGCTTTCAATGAATTTTGTTTTTGACATATTAACCTCTAATAATATATTCTCTGTTTGGGGATTGGCAAATCATCCTCTTCATCAGTTGCCAATCGCACAAA
>Ga0098041_1000589_pt1 | contig 14412 bp, 20 predicted proteins | sample 8_EtaG_FD_77066 | JGI IMG/M metagenome (GOLD analysis project Ga0098041, IMG submission 77066) | Marine viral communities from the Subarctic Pacific Ocean - 8_ETSP_OMZ_AT15162 metaG | ecosystem: Environmental > Aquatic > Marine > Oceanic | place: Pacific Ocean | collected 2015-01-08
CTTAACTACTGGCGCTGCTATTGGTTGGGGTGATGAGGCGTGGGGCGCGGTTAACAATCCTGCTACTAATGTTACTGGATTTGGTTTAACATCAGGTTTAGGAAGCCCTACAATAACAACAGATCAGATTCTTTCGCCTTCTGGTAATGCATTATCACTAACAATTGGACCTTACGCAATAAGTGCAGATGGTAATTTAACTATTGCTGTTGGTACAGAAAACTTACTTAATCTTTCACTAGGAACAGGATATAGTGTAGGTGCAGGTCCTGATGTATCTGTTACTGGATTTGGTTTAACATCATCATTAGGAACAGTTGAAACATCACAATTTGTTACTGGCTTTGGATTAACTTCTTCTGTAGGTCAAGCAACTCAAGAAAGTGCTTATGATGTTACTGGTGTTCAAGGAACATCAAATGTAGGACAAGTACAAATAGAAGGCTCTGCAGTCTTTACATTAACAGGTGTTTCTGCTACAAGTAGTGTAGGACAGTTTATTATCACAGGATGGAGTGAGGTAGATGACTCTAACAGCGGAATTTCTTGGAAAGAAGTACCAAGGGTAGCTGCATAAAAGTTTTGACAAACTTTATATTATTCAATAAAACTTTATTAGGAGATTAAATGTCAACTTATTCAACTGGTCTTAGAACAGAACTACAAGTAACAGGAGAAAATTCTGGTACTTGGGGTACTATTACTAATAACAATTTTTCTCAAGTTTTTGAATTTGCTATTGCTGGTGTGTATGCGGTTCCCGCTATTACGACAGGAACAAGCACTACCTTAACAAATGCTGATGGTCCTCAAACTCAAGCAGCCAATCAAGCTAGAAATAATCAATTAATATTTAGTGGAACAGTTTCCACAACTCACACAGTTCAATTTCCTGCTACACAAAAAACCTATGGAATTTATAACAACATTTCAGGTGGTGCGGCTATTTCTGCAAGACTAGGGGCAACAGGTAACACAGTTACCATTGCAAATGGTAAATATAGAATGGTGGCTACCGATGGTACTAATTGGTATGATATTTTTTCTTTAGCAGGTTTAGGAGAAGCATGGATTGAAAAAGATAATTCAGATTCACCTTACACAGCCTCTGATGGCGAAAATATTTTTGTTGATTGTTCTGCAGCGGCAGTAACAATAACATTACCTGCTTCTCCTACAATAGGACAGCAAGTAAAAATAATTGACGGCACAGGAAGTGCTGGCACTAATAACATTACAGTAGGTCGTAACTCGCAAAATATTCAGGGTTCTGCTTCAGATCTTACAATTAGCACTAACAGTGCAGGTATTTCTCTGGTATTCTACGATGCAAGTAATGGGTGGAGGTTGAAATATAACGATTAATGGCTAACTTACAGGATATAACAAACAGAAGTGAAGTAGGCGCAATTAAGCCTTGGACTAAAGCGGCAGCACCCGCAGGATATTTATTATGTGATGGAGCTGCTGTAGCAAGAACAACTTACGCAGAATTATTTGCAGTTATTTCTACAACCTATGGTGCGGGAAATGGTTCAACAACATTTAATGTTCCGAATTTACAAGGTAAGATGCCACAAGGATATGATGGCAGTACCTATGCTTTAGCAGGAACTGGTGGAGCAAACACAGTAACAGTTGCTATGACTAATAACCAAGCAGTAAGCGCTACAAGCACTGTAACTAATAACCAAGCAGTAACAGTGACAGGATCTATTGATAATACATCTTTAACAACTGCTCAAATAGCTTCTCACTCTCACGGTTCTGCAAACTCAAACTTAGGTATTTTACAAGACAACACTCAATTTGGTAACCCAAGAACATATTTTGGTGGCGATGGTGGATTTAGTGTATTCAGAGGTGATACGGGCGATGCAGGATCAGGAACTGGTCATAATCACTCTCATACTTTATCAGGAACATTAACAGGGACTGTTGCAGTAACAACTTCAGGAACATTAACAGGGACTGTTGCAGCATCAGGCACAAATTCATTCTCACCTTTTGTGGTGGTTAACTACATTATAAAGCATTAGGAGATATTGATGGCAACACAAATAGTAATATTAAACAGTGATCAAATAAAAGTTGATGACAACTTCATTATTCAATGGGCAGATAAAGGAAATGCATGGCAAGCAGGATGGATACCAAATACAGTTCATGCTGTAATTTGGAATTCTTTACCAGGACAAAATGAAATTCAAAGCAAAGATGCTTCTACTCACATGATGACAGGAAATACTAATTTAAGTGCTACTAGCGACGCTGTAGGATCAACAACAATAGCTGCTTTACTTACTTGGGCAGAAACAAGAAAAGGTCAAATTGAAACAGCTACAACTGCTTGGATAAATGATGGTGGTGGAGATAAAAGCACTTCTTCTGAAGGCAAAACTTGGCGAGACTACGATTCTAATTATTCGTAAAAAACACCTCTAATTTGTAAAACTTTTCTTTTATTAGGTCCTATTACAGGATTAACTTTATGACTAATATTATTTTTAATTACTAACAAAGAGTTAGGTATAGGAGTACAAGATAAAGGTAACCCTCTTTTTGTATCAATAATAGTTTCTCCTCCCCAATCTTTATCCCATTGTTGATGTATATAAAAAGAATAATTTAATGTATATCCATGATCATTATGCCAATTAATTCCTGAAAACTTATTATATTCATAATAACTAAGTGCAATCTTAGAATTAACTTGATAGGGAATAAAAGGACAATCTATTAATATTTTAAAAAATTTTTTAAATAAATCACTTTTACTTTCAATTTTGTTTTGTTCTATTACAGCAAAATTTAATAAAGTGTTTACTTTTTTCATGGTAACGTTGTTATGTTTATCTTTGTAAAGATTTGATTCCCATTTGTCATAAGACGTTAAATTAGGTTTATATTTATATTCCGAAATTTCTTTAAAAAAATCCTTCGGTAAAAAATCTTTTATAATCAATGCACAATTATCTATGTTAGCAGAAATGTACATAACGTTAATCAAAAAAAGTACATAAAGAAAAACGAGGAGAAGAATCACCTGCCCAAAGCAAAGGAGAGTGATAATTATCACCACTAAACATTATTGCTCTATTAGGATTAAAACCAACATGTGTATTTAAAACCAACTCATTGTTTTTTTTAACATAGAAACCTGTTCCATTATTTATTTTTTCATCGCCTATTATATAAATTAAACAATGATAAGCACCTAATTTATCTATATGAGGAGCAAATTGTTTTTGGGCTGAAACCATTGTGTAATAAGCTTGATTAAATTTTTTAATTTTATAATTAAATTTATCTTTAATTAATTTTTCACATAAAAATATTACTTTTGAATTAAATGAAAGTTCTTTTTCAAACCAATAAGCTCCACCAGGAGTTCCTGAACCTTTCTCTGTTCCTTCTCTTGTTTTTTTAGGAGGAGGTAAAAAATTTGTATTTAAAACTTCTTCACATATTTTTACATATTCTTTTTCAGGAAAAAAATTATCCTCAATAAAAATCATTTAAAACTTTTTTTATTCCAAAACATATTTTTATATCTATCTACCCATTTACTACTTAAAAAATTTAAAGTTTTACTGTGTAGTTTTTCTAAATAAAAGCCAGACCACATTTTCCAAGATTCTCTTTTAAAAGGAATAACCTGAACCATAGGTTCTCCTTTTTTTATTATAAATTGTTTGTCTCTTTTGTTTAATATAAAAGGAAAATTAATTTCATTTATGTAATTATCAGTATCAACTATACCAGATATAATTTCAAATCTTGGTTCTAATCTATTCATTGGTTTTACAAACAAACAACTGTATCCAGGAGGAGTTTTTATTAACCATTTATTAATAAATTTTCCTGCGTTATCTCCTGTTGTTTTATGCCATTCTGTTGGTAATTGTGTTTGATTGTGAAATCCAAAATCATGAGGTTCTCTATTTGCAGGAGTGACACTAAAATCATTTTCAACAGGATCAACAAGATAATCTTGATCAAAAGGTATAATATAACCCATAGTTAAAGAATCTAAAAATGGTATGCAGGTTTTAACCGTAGGTCTATGTAAATTATTTTCAGTATGTCTTTTTAATTTTTTGTATTCGTCAGGAATAAATAATGAAGCAGGTTTAGGATGTGGCCATATATCCAACATAGCCTTATTAGTTGCACAAAACGTTATTTTTTTATTAATCATTTTTACATATAAAATTAAACGACATTGATCTTCTTATATCTCCTTTTAATTTAGTTTTAAAAGGCATTACACAATGTTGATGTTTAGCTTCAAATATATAAAATTCACCTACTTTAGGTTCTTTCCACAAAGTAGATATACCATCATGACCTATAAAACCTAATTGTCCGTCTTTAAATTTATGAGGATCTTTAGCATCATTTATAAATTCAGGAACTTTTAAAAACAAAACAGTAGACCATCCTGTTCCATCGTGATGAGTATGAGGAGGATTGTATTCTCCTTCTTTCATGTCATTTATCCAACAACTAAGAATTTCTAATGATTTTTTTTCTTCTAATAAATTTACTTTTTTTAACATGTCTACATAATCATGCATGCAATCTACAAGATGTTTTGCTATTTTAGTATCTTGTAAAAGATTAGTAAATTGTAACTCTGAATCTAATCTACCTGCTAATCTAGGTCCAAAAGAAGGTAGTGTGTCTTTCCATTTTTCATAGGTGCTATTTAAATCGTCAATAGCATCCATAGGTAATTCATAGCATTTAACTATTCTTCCAAATATTGCTGTTGATGCTTTCATTCTTTTTTCTATCTCTTTCATAACATAAATTTACTGTCAAGAAAACAATTATAAAAAGATTACTTGATATATTCTGTACACATGTTTAAATTAGATCTCACCCAAAAATTACAAATCAAGGAGATATTATGGAAAATCAAGAAGTATTGAAAGCTATAGCTACCCTTGCTAGTAAGGTGAGCGATTATCATTCACGTTTATTAGTAGTGGAAAGAGAAAAAGAAAAATTAGAAAAAACACTATCAGAACATTTACAAGGCTGTAGCTGTCATCCTACTATTGTAGGAAAACCTCATAATCCCAATGAACAAGTGATGGTAACTGGGTTAGATGCTGATGTAGAATGTGAAGCTTGTAGTGCTTAGTTTTCTTGAGGAGAAATTAAATCTGCTAAAGAAGGAGCAAATATTTTTACATCTTTTCTAATATGTTCTTCTTTAGTTTCTGTGTCAGGATTATTAATATCGTTTTTAACTTCTTCTTCTGATTTATATTCGTAACCAGTTACAGTGTTAGTAATTATCGTTTCTGAACCACATTTTATATGAGGTACTACTCTTCCATCGTCAAGAGTAATAGTACCAATTTGTTCTGCTTCTTGTACTATTTTAGGCATTCATTCTCCTTTGTAATTCTAAATTAAAACTTAAAATAATTCTTTCTTCTGTGGATTTATTTACATCTACTTCATGATTAAGCCATGAAGGAAAAAAAAGCAAGTCATTGGATTTAGGTGTCCAACGAACGCGATGCGCTGTGTGTATACTTTCATTAGGTTTTTTTGGTGGAGATAAAACTTCTCCTTGAGGTCTTGGATCGTGAAATACTAAAGCTCCACTATTTTCAGGAACTTGTAAATAAAACACGCCTGATAAATAATTAAATGGATGTGAATGTAATTTATTTTTGCTACCAGGACCGTTGACCACGGACCACATGCCGCTCATTTCAGGAGTCATATGATCTTCTATAGATAAATGATTCATAGCTTCTTGACCAAGATTTATAATTTCAGATCGCAGTGTGCTAAATCTTTTATCTAAATGTAAATCATCTTGACTATGCCAACCACCCTCGTTCGTCTTATATAACCCAGTAGGATCTTTCTCTTTAATTTCTTTAACAACTTTTATAAGATCTTCATATCTCGCTAAATTAATTGTAAAGACAGGGGTAACAAATAAAGAATGTAAATCGATTATAAATCTCCTTTTGTAATTTCTAAAACAGACACTGTAACATGTATTTGATTAGCAGCATTTGCTTGCACGTATAATATATCACTTTCTTCTAAAACTAAAGGCTGTTCTAACAATTGCACTGTAGTATTTGCAGCTATGCTTTTTTGATTAAATAATACAAAAGTAGCAGAAGCACTAGAATCTAGGTATTTTATGTCTGCTAAGGTAGCATTTGCTGAATCACTAGCTATTAATATCGATTTAACGACCCCTGTAGTAGGAAAAACAGGAGCAGTGCCTGTTACCCCAGGAGAAGCTGTTGGAACCGTGTAGACAGCGTTTAAATCGGTATTTACTACATCCAAGGAAGAATTTTTAAATAAATCAGCCAAGGAACCAACTCCTTCCAGCAGATTTATCTTCTATGTCCTGTGCATAAGATGTGTTTAAAAGTAAAATAAGTTGTTCTAATAATCGTATAATTTGATCTATCTGTCCTTGTTGATATTCTGGTGTTGCGTTAGGTAATCTTGTTATTGTTATTTTAGCCATTATCTTCTTCCATCTGGTCTAAGTTGTAGTTTCATAGAGCCTAGTCTCCAATTTGATTGATCTACTTGATCAGTAGCAAAATTTAATTTTACTGATCTACCTCTTCCTCTTACATCAATTTTAGTTGTTGTGCTACTAACATTGCCCGAAGTTGTTTGTGTAGCGGTAGATTGAGGATAATCCTCAAGAGTTAATGTAACTTTGACGTCATCAACTAAATTAGTAAAATCTGGAACAAATCTACTAACTGACATAAATTGATCACCATCTCCTATTTCAATAGAACCTGTGGTTAAAGAAGCGGATAAAGCAGTGCCATCAGCTTGATTGTTACCAACTTCGTGATTATAAACATAACTAGCTCCTGCCGTTACTCCAAGAGGAGTATTACTTACCCCTGTGCTTGTTGTAGCATTAGCTGTAAGACTAGCATTGTATTCAGTAGCAATAGGGTTCTCATAAGTATACGCCCCAAGGTAAGTTGTTCTACCTAAAGTAGTAGTATACCATGTGCCTTCTAAATAATTATAAACCACCACCCTGTCTATTTGTGTAGCACTACCAGATGGATAAAACCAAAGTATTTCATTAAACTCAGGATTTACTCCACAAGCAATATCATTTTTGTTGGTATAACTTATATCGTCATACACATAATCTTGTACAGAACATGGCATTTTTTTAACAACCCCATCATACATATAAAATGCATCATCACCCATCCAAAATGCTTGACCATTTACGTCGACAGCCGCATGTTGTGCTATCAAACCACAGTTAGCCCCAAGTTGTCGTTGACCAAAAGTAAAAGGTGTACCAACAAATTGAATGCCGTGTAGTGAAGTATCTGTCCATACAAGTATTTGGCCTGTTGATCTTACAGCTCCTACAATACGAGAACCGTCAGCAATTCTAAGTGAACCTGCTTCGTTCTCTGCAGTAGGTGCAAAAACAGTTAGACTTTCTCTATCGGCAAATCTAAAAAATAAATCATCTTGGGTGGCTTCGTCTGTAACGGTAGTACAAGTGCCAAATAAAAATAAATGTCTTGTGTCAGAAGAAACTATATTAAAACGAGAAGCAACAGGTGCTGTTGCGCCAAGGCTCACGGCTCGTGTTCCTGTACCACTTGAAGTATCCCATTTAAAAGTTCCGCCGTTTAAAACAGTAGCTACAAGATCTTCTCCAAAGTTATCTAAAGACCACTGCCTTGCATAAATAGTTACACTTGAAGAAGAACGTGGGGTGCTCCATGTACTTAATCCCCATGTTAAAACGCCCCATCCATATCCGTAAGTTGACGTAGAATTTCCAACAGATATTTGATAAGTAGCTGTTACCGACCCACCGCCCGCGGCTGTAGACCCTGTAGCATTAGTAGGAAAATTAATCGTATAACTATTAGGATTAATAACTGATATTATTTCAAACTCATTGTTAAATTCTAAACCATCTACCACATTATTAGTGGTACCATCACTAAATTGTACAAAATCACCTACTTCTGCGCCATGACCAGCATCGGTAACCGTAACTCCTGAGCCACCACTTGTTGTTTCAAAAGGATTTGTTAAAGTACCACTTGTACGTCTAATAGGAGTAATATCAAATATAGCTCCTTCAGAATATAAATACAACTTTCTATCCGTGCCTATAGCCAAATATCTTGTGCCATTTAAACTTATCCAAGCATGTGTATCTCTAATCACCCCTATAAGTGTTTCATTAGGATTTGGTAAATATTGCCAACCTTTCCATCTTTCAGGTTTTCCGTAGTGAAATCTAACTAATTGTGCGTCAACATAACGACGATCATCACCCGCTGCGTACGGAGAATCCTGTTTATCTATACCAGGGTTAAACTTTAAATCGGTTAATTGCATGCAGGCACATACTAAATTATTTCTTAGTCTGTGGCAAGAATTGAGTAGCTACGTTGCCTTTGAAAGCATAATTTCCATAATGTGTCATGCCGCTTGTAATGTCTGCATATACACTTCCCCCTATTTTTTGCCATAAACGACAAAAGGCGTAGTCTTCAGATAAATATCTTTTAGTTTCAGGGTCAATCATTGTATCAAAAAATGCATAATTCCAATCAGAAGTATCGTGATAATTAAATCTTGTATCGTGTGGATCATTTAAATGTTGATCAGATTTAAATTTAAGATCAGGGTATGCTTTAGCCATTTTTTCAAATACTTGTTTTTTAATTAACATAAATCCTGTTGCACCGTCTAAAACTTCTATAAATCCATTTTTTACAGAAATCTTTTCAGGATTCTTAACATTAAGATTATATTCTAATGAAGCAGCATGTAACTCAGGTATGGTAATGTTGTTATTGTCAATAACTCTTTTTTTTACTTTGCGCCAATCAATGGTTTTACGAGGATAAATCCCTGTTACTACTTCTTTGTCTAGTTCTAACATACGAAAAATTGTTTCAGGATTAAAAGCAATGTCGGCATCTATGAATAAAAGATGAGTATATTTTTGTTCGTCCATAAATAATTGAACTAATGTATTACGAGCTCTAGTTACTAAAGACTCATTACCTATCGTACCAAATTGTATTTCTATTTTTTTAGTTGCTGCTAGTGCTGTTAATTGCAAACAACTTTTAAAATAATCTGCTGTAATCATGCCACCATAACAAGGTGTTCCTATAAATATTTTAGTCATTAGATAACTTACCTCCAAAATATCCTACAGAAGCTACAACTCTAGGAGTTAACGATATTGCTTTATGTTGTGTTCCTTTAGGAACAAATAAAAGATCTCCTTTTTCTAAAATAAAGTCTTTGTTGTTTTCTATTACCCTGTAAATTGTATTGCCATAAAGACCAATTAAAAAAACATCTTCTGTATCTGCGTGAGAAACTCCTATGTTTGTAACAAAAGAAAAAAATAAATCTACACCGTCTTTTGTTGTTAAATTATATTTAAAAATTTTTTGTAAAAAATCTATGTAGGTAAAAAAAAGAGAATCTAATTTATGTATATTTTTTAACTGCCAAATAGAATTAAAAGTATTTAATTGATTAGTTTTATTTTCTACAGGTAATGAGTAATTATCTATTAAAACAGACAGCTTATTAAAATCATAAATATTTTCAATTTGTGTAAAATTTTTAATAAAAGTAACTTTATTTTTTTTTATACTTTTTACGTTTTTTTTACTTAGTAGCATAACTTACTGTTAAATATTCTATTTTTTTTATCCATGCTTTAGGTATAGCTATGGCTCCCCCGCCTGATATGTCATCTTTATCTTTGCTATAAGAACGCATAATAACTATTCTTTCTTCGTTATTAGTTACCATCCAACCTACTTCTTGGCAGATAGCTAAGTGAGCATTTATAACATCTTTTATATCAAGCCAACCTGTCTCTGTATCACGGGCATCAACCCACGTCACACGGACCATAGGAACTTTATTTATATCAATCATCTAACCCTACGTTAAAACTTAAACTTATTCTTGGTTTGTCAGATAAATTTTTTAACACTCGATGAAAACACATTGAATCAAAAACAACAAGTTTGTCATTTTCAGGACTAATAGTTTTAACATTAGTGTGTCGTAAATGAGCACTTATTTTATTATTAGGACTAAAATTAAAAGACTCTAATATTAAATTCCCAGAGTTTTCATGTGTGTTTATATAATAAACTCCTGATATGTCTCCTGCATGATTATGTGACCAATTAATATCTCCAGGGTAATTTATGTTGGCCCAAAAACCTTTTAATGTTACTTTTGAAAACTGTAACTGATCTATATTTTGACAAAAAATAAATATTTTTTTTAAAATAGCTTTGGTTAAATTTAAAAAAACACCGTTTTCAGGAAGCATATCAGATTGCCATCCAAAAGAATTATTAGAAACAACTCTTCCATTAACATTTCCTCTTCTAAGTAATTCAATTGAAGATTCAATTTTATTTAAATAGTCTTTATCAAAACCTAAATAAGTTTCACCATACAAATGTTGAGAAATAATTTCTTTTGGCTTCATTTAATTTCAGTATTTTCTTCTTTTTTTATTAATTCTAAATTAAAAGACACAGATCGTCTTTCTTCGTTTTGTGTACGAAAAGGATAAACGCCGTGCGCTAACCAATGAGGAAATAAAAATATGTCTCCGACTTTTGGAGAATGTTGATGTTTATGACCACTAAACGTAGCTGCTTGACCATTAAACCAACAAATGTCTCCAACTGTTGGATAGTGATCTTCTTTGGCGTATTCTTCTGGTAAACTAGGAGGTACACGTAAATACATTACACCTGATAATTGTCCCTCGTGTATGTGAAAAGGATTAAAGTCTCCTGCCCACTGGCTCACAACCCACATAGATTGCACAACCATCTGACCAACAAATTCAGGACTAATTGTTTCACTAGCAGGTGGAATAGAAATATATTGTTTTACCATTTCACCAATAAACTCTATCATCGGTGCACAGTCTTGACTTCCCATCCACGCAGGATCATAACGTACTTCTTGTTTAACGTTACCTGCAAGGTTAGGTGCGTGATCAAATTTTTTAGAAAAATCTTTATCACTCATCATTTCTGATGCTTTATCATCCATTAATTTAATTATGCGTTCGGGCAGTCTACCTTTAATTATGGTTGGACCAAAAGGTCTAATGGCTTCAAATGTTATTACTTCGTCTTTCTTTTCCATGGTATCCTTTCTTTCATGCAAATATGTATTGTCATATAGCAATATTTTGCCTATAAATATACAATTAAATAGGCTTACAATCAAGGCCAGCCTCCTTGCCTTTAAACAATATCATGAATTGCTAAGGAGAACATGTTAGGAAAGATTTTTAGAAGAGTACGTAAGGCAGTAAAAGATGTCGGCAGTTTTGCCCAAGATAATCCGCTAGCTGTTCTTGCAGGAGCAGGTCTAGGACTTGGAGCAGGAATTCTGCCAGGTGGTAAAGCTTTTGGATTAGAAACATTATTAGGAAGTGGACGAAATTTACTAGGAAATTTTGCTCGAGGAGCAACAGGTCCATTAACTCATCAACAAGCAATTGAAGGGTCAGGTTTATTAGGTAATACTCAAAAATTATTAGGAGGATTAGGAGGATTAGGAGGTATAAAAGACTTATTACCTTTTGTAAATGCACTCTTAGCCAAGAAACAATTTGATCAAGAAAGAGAAGACGCTCTTAGAAGAGAAAAAGAGTATCAAGATAGATTAATGTATGTAACAAATAAATATGATGGCGACCCAACAGGCGGTAGCCCATTTGTTGAAGATCGTTTTGAAACATATAAACCTTTTAAATATGATTCAGATGGTAGAATAATTGAAGAAGAAACTGTAACAAGTGCAAATGGTGGTATTGCTCAGTTAAAAATGGGTGGTACAGGAGGATTAGGTGCAATGCCTTTTAACCCTAATAATAAAATTTCAGGAATAATTCCTGCTCTAGCAACAGGTGGAAATATGAATGGTAATTCAGGTATTGATCCAAAAATATTTGATCCACGTATGAGTGGTAAACAAATGATGAATAAAATAGAAGATAATCCTGGTATTACAGCATTTTTTCCAAGAAAATTAGGAATGATAGATGGTCCTGGAGGACCAAAAGACGACAAGATTCCAGCAATGTTAAGCAACGGTGAGTTCGTATTTACAGCTAAAGCGGTAGACAATGCAGGTGGACCAAAAGCAATGTATAATATGATGAATAAACTAGACCCAGAGTCTTCAAAAGGTAAGGGTATAATATAATGGCTGTTTCATATGGATTTCAACAACCTCCTGCATATATAGAAGAATTTCAACGTAACCTTTTACAAGGTGCTTTTGATGCTACACAAAAACCTTTTTCAGGCGGTATTCCAAAACAAGGAATAATAGGATTTCAACCATTACAAACAGGTGCTATTCAAGGCACAGCAGGATTGTATGGTATAGATCCTACAACAGGATTACCAACAGGAACAGGCGCAGCCTTTGATCCTTATTTTAAAACAGCTCAAGATGCAATTGGAGTTGGTATGCAAGGAATTGGCGCTGGTCAAACAACATCCGCTATGGGTATTCCTTCACTACAAGCAGCACAAAAACAATTTGATCCATCTACAAGCAACTATCAACAATTTTTTAATCAGTATCAAAGTGATGTAACTAAAGAAGCTCTTAAACAAATGGATGAGCAAGCTGCCATACAGCGAAATCAATTAGAAGATCAAGCACAGAGAGCTGGTGCTTTTGGTGGCTCACGCCAAGCAGTGCAAGAGGCAGAACTAGATAAAAACATTTTAGATATTAAATCACGAAGAGTTTTTCAAGATCTTGCTCAAAACTTTGAACAAGCGCAAAGTAAAGCTATTGGTTTATCTGAATCAGCGGCTGGTAGACGTTTATCAGCAGCCCCTATATTTGGTCAACTAGGTCAAACACAAGCTAACTTAGGTCAACAAACATCGCAACTTGGAGCACAGGTCGCGGGCCTCGGAGCACAGCAATTTGGTATGCAACAACAAGGACTTGGCTCATTATTTACTTTAGGAGGAGCACAACAGGCACAACAACAACAAACTGAAAACGAGAAGTTTAGAATGGCTACAGAAACTCAACAAGAACCACTTAAAAGATTAGGTTACTTTGCAGATATTATGCAAGGTATACCTTCATATCAAGCAACTGCTCAATACAAAACACCGCCATACACTAATCCATTACTTGGAGCAATTGGTGCAGGACTTGGAACATATGGTATATTAAATGATAGTACAGCAGCAGGATCTGCTTTTGGACTTGGAACAATTTAGGAGAATAAATGGTAACTAGACCAGATGAACAAGTAGGAATGGATGATGTATTTGATGAAACTGTCGATGAAATTACGCCTAAAGGACAATACCCTAAAACTATTTCTAGTCAGTTTTTTCCTAAAGAACCGAACATACTTCCGTTAGATGCAGCAAGTTATTTGTTGCCTTTCTTACGTGACCCTAATGATCCTAAGTATAGTACACCTTCTCTTACGGATGAACAAATAGATGCTATGTATGCAACTACTGATATGAGTGGTCAAAAAAAATTAGCTCTAGCACAATTTGGTTTTGGTCTAATGAGACCAACAGAAGGCGGTAGAATAGGCGCAGTGCTAGCTGACTCAGGTGCACAACTTGCAGGTGATTTATCTAAAATAAAAATGGCTCAAGCTAATGAAGCTAAACAAAATAACGCGGCTAAAATAACTGCTAAATTACAACGAGATGCACAAGACATATTAGAAAAAAAAGCAATTGATGAATCAAACAGAGGTATTCTGATGGATATTGCAGGTAAAAATTATGATGCAGTGTTAACACAAAATCAAAATACTATGAAAATTTACAATGAGGTAATGAAAGCAGCTCAGAGTAAATTTATGGATTTTCAATTAGATGGTATAAAACCAAAACAAGTACAGGTTGCTTACACAGATGAGAGTGGAGACGTAGGAACACCATTTGACGCGTTTGTTGTACAAAGTATTACGGAAGACGGAACAGGGCTCACGCCTCCACAATATTATAGACCAACAAATAAAATAGGTGAGGATGGTTATCCTATTATGGAACTTATAGAAAATCCTGAAGGTATTGTAGAAGTGCCTTTATCAATTACAGGTTCACCAAATGATTTTAAATCAACAAAAGGTATGACAACTTTTAGAGATTTATTAACAGGTTTACAAACAACAGACAGAGCATTATTAACACTTGATGAGTTAGAAAGATCTTTTCTTGAAAAACCTGGAAGAGCTGGTTTTATTGCAGGTATTAAAGGACGTTTTCAAACATATGCACAAATATTTAGTGATTTATATAATGAACAATTTAATGGATTTTTTAGTGAAGATGA
>Ga0098041_1000592_pt1 | contig 14389 bp, 12 predicted proteins | sample 8_EtaG_FD_77066 | JGI IMG/M metagenome (GOLD analysis project Ga0098041, IMG submission 77066) | Marine viral communities from the Subarctic Pacific Ocean - 8_ETSP_OMZ_AT15162 metaG | ecosystem: Environmental > Aquatic > Marine > Oceanic | place: Pacific Ocean | collected 2015-01-08
CCTGCTCGTCTTCCAGCTTGTACAAATTTAATTTTAGCTTTAGATTCATGCATCTCCTTTTGCCAAGGATAGGCTTCATACATATTACTCAAGGTCAGGTAGTCCGTCCGCTGAATAATCAAGTGATGGTGTGTCACCAGTATCTTGCACCATACCTGGTTGTTGTTTGTCATTCATAAAATACTTTTTGGAAGACGAAAGACAACCTGGCATAGTGCAAGACAATGGTCATGTACCAGAAGTTGATTACTCAGGAGATGGGCTTCCTGAATTATGATATGGATAGGAGAAATAAATGGCTAACCTATATGAAGCGTATCCTTGGCAAAAAGAAATGCACGAGTCCAAAGCTAAAATTAAATTTGTACAGGCTGGAAGACGAGCAGGTAAAACTAGATCTGCTCTACAGGAAGCATTACGACAAATCAGAGAAGCATCAATAAACCCTGTACAGTTTCCAGGTAAGAAAGAAAAGTTAACCGCAGAACAAGCAGGACTTGTACCTCCTATTCATATTTGGACTGTTGCACCTACAAGAGCACAGATGATGCAGGTATGGAATGAGATGCAGGCCTTTATTCCGAAACACATAGTTCGTAAAACAAGAACCAAAGCACAAGCTGGTGGTAGAGGTGGTGGATTTAAACAAGATGACCTTCATGTGTGGTTAGATTTAAAAGATGAGAAAGGCAACTGGTTACCCAACAGATGGAGACAATCTGTATTTTGGGAACTTAAGTCTGCTGACAACCCTGAAGGATTACAGACTGTAGGTCTTGATTTTCTACACATGGCAGAATCCCAAGACATCAAAGAAGCTGCGTGGAACAAGGTCAGACCTACACTTAACTCTCCTGGAAGATTGGGTAGGGCCATTGTTGAGGGTGTTCCTCCAGAGAGTTCTCAGCATTGGTTTGCAAGGAACTTTAAGATTGCAAAGGAAACTCCTTCTACAAGAAGACAGGCTTTTCACGCATCCACCTTTGACAACCCCTACCTGACAGAAGATGACAGACTTGAGATTGAAGAAGAGAAAGGATCTCTTACTGAGGGTATATGGGAAAGATTCTATATGGCAAAACAACCAGAGGGAGCAGGTAACTTTTTTAGAAATATAACAAAGGCATACACCAAAGATGCCTACGAACTTATGCAGCCACTTGAAGAAGCAAGTTATGTTGCAGGTCTTGACTTAGGTAGAGCCAATGATCCAACAGTCATGGTAATCAAAGATAGAATGACAAGAACATCCGTATTTGCAATAGAACTTATGAAGACTGATTGGTCACTTCAGGTAGAAACAATCAAGAATGAAGCTATTAGATGGAACATAGAAGAGGTCTACATGGACTCAACAGGACTGGGTGGTAAGCTGGGAGAAGACGTGCTGTATCGTGAATTACTTGAACATTCTATTCCTGTAATAGGATACAACTTCACACCAAGTAAAAAGTATCAGTTGTTCTTAGATTATGCATTGTCACTTGAAAAAGAGACTGTTGCATTTCCACAGAGTTGGGGTAAACTAATAAGTCAGTTAGAAGATATTGCTCATAGGGAAACGGCAAATCGAGGTCACCAGTTCTATTCGGTGTCTGGAGGTAGGGATGACTGGGTTGATGCAGAATGTTTAGCTTTAATGGCTTGCGATCCTGCACAAGAAGTCATGGAACTACTTACAGCTCCTAGATCAAAACGAGGTATTAAACCTCTAAATAGCAACTACAGAAGCAAGGGATCGAGGATCTTGAGGTGGAGAGAAGAGAGAAAACTCCTTGCCATGGAAGAAGAAGGAACTAAAGCCTTATGACAATGAGTTATGGTTCAGGTTCTGGCAGCAGTGTCAACCCTGAAGAAGAGATAGCACGAGAGGGTGCTAATCCGTTAGAAGAGCCTTTACTTACTATTGAGTGGGTAGAGAATACTCTTGAAAGCGGAAGAAGAAAATTTGACACATTCTACGACAACTGCGAAGAAGCCGAAGATTTTTATTTATCAAACTTTGATTTTTCAGTTCCAGAGACAGGTTCACAGATAAGACTTGGAACTGCAAGTTCAACAATCAACACACTTGTTGCTCACGTCACACCACAATTTTTAGATATATCAGTACCACCACCAGGTCCTAAAGGAAGTGCAAGAGCAGAACTGCTTGAGAAGTTTCTCAGGGGTGCGAATCATATGCTTGAGCAGTTCTCACCAACAAGAAGAGAAACAGCAAAACACATGGCACTTTATGGAGTTGCCTTTGAAAAGACTGAATTTGCAGCCAACAGATGGGAAGAGTTTCCTGAGCCACCAGAAGATGGTGACATTGGTAATTATCAAGAGCAACTACAAGATGTACTTAACAGAAGAAATATAAACTGGCCTATAACCTCAACTTGCGTAAATCCCAAGATGATGGTTTGGGATATCAACAATATACAGAACCCACGATGGGTGATGCACTTTTACGAAATTGATGCATCATGGGTAAAAGCTCACTTTCCGTCATGGGATGGACCTGTAGAAGGAACAGTGGAATTTGTGGAAACCTGGACTCACAGTCAAGTATGTTACATGGCTGAGGGCAAATTCGCATTAGAGCCGAAGCGACACGGCTACAAGACTTTGCCTTTTACAATGTACTGGCCCCACACAGGTCTAATGAGTGACGGGTATGATCCCGAAAAACTCTACAGAGGAATACTGCATGGTAACTTTGATATGCTTAGAGCAGAATCAAGACTTGCATCTCAGTACCTAGATATTGTTGGTAACAGTGCTTGGCCTACTAGAGACTTTAGAGGTCCTCCTGGTATTACAGAACAGGTTATGGAACAGTACGAAGAGACACCTGGTGCAAAGAACTTCTTACCTCAAAACGTAAACATAGAAAGAGCAATCACACCAGATCCACCGAGTTCTATTGTAGTTGCACAGCAGATGATGCAACAAGCTATTGAGGATAACACTGCACCTGCCGTATCAAGAGGTCAAAGACCAACTGGTGCTGCAAGTGGTTATCATACGGCTGTATTAGCAGGTATAGCTGCACTTAACTTTGGTGCGTATGTAGAAGCAGCCCAGAGAGGATTACAAGATAGAAACTCTATTATCTTGCACATTATCGAGAATGTAATTCAAGACAAGGTAACTGTATTCGGTAAAACAGAAACAGGGCCTATGGATGCAATCATAAGACCAAACGATATTAGAGGTCATTATGTAAACATGGTACAACTTACTCCTACTTCTCCAGAAGAACAGGAAAGAAAACTAAATCTTTACAATAGTCTTTGGAGAACAGGATTCATTGATCAAGATACTGCACTTAGAAAAGCAGGTGTGTCAAATGCACTTGAAGTAAGATCTAAGTTACTTGCAGAAGGATTCTTGAAGAGTGAGCAAGTACAACAAGTATTGCAAGGTGAAGCTGCTAGAAGAGTGCCAATACTCCAACAGTTAGTTGAAGCAAGTGGTGCAGCAAGCGGACAAGAAGCTGAACAGATAGCACAGAATATACTTAACACTCAAGGACAAACACAATTACCTAATGCGGGTAATTTTAGTACAACTAATCAACCTCAAAGATCTCCTGCGACAGAAAGGGCAAGAGTAGAGACAAATACAAGACCTGTTGTTCCTGGGAGTTTAAGAGAACAAGAATTAGTCGGTAGACAGATAGCTTCACCTCGTACTGGAAACAGAAGAGTTCAAGGAAGAGATCTACCACCAGGACTAGGAGTATAATGGCAAAGAAGAAAAACACATCAATAGATATAGCTTTCGGGGAGTTTGACACAATGGTAGGCAAATTTTTAGAACAAGCTGACATTTCATTCAAGGATGTTGTTAAACCTGAGATGCCAAAAGACAAACCAAAGAGAAAACAAAACCCCTTGAATATGAACAACAACCCATTTAGGATATAAGCATGGCAATATATAAAATTATTTTAGATACAGGAACTGAATCAACAGTTAGTGCAGGCAATAGAGTTGAAGCTATAAGGGAAGCACAAGAACAGTTTGGAAACAGAGTAAGAGCTGTAAATTTGCAATCTGGAACTCCAACAACTCCCTTTGCAGCAAATGAACAAACTCTTGCACCTACAGTTGGTGGTATTGATGCTATTGTTGGAAATGTTACTGGAACAACAACCCCTGCTGGAAATATCCCTCTTATGGCCCCTATTGGAGATCAAGAAAGACTTGAACAATTAAGGCAGGAACAACTTGCTCAAGAAGCTGATAGATTAAGACTTCAAAGACTAGAAGAAGAGCAAAGACAAGAAGAGCTAAGAAGAGAAAGAGAAGAGCAAGACAGACTTGAACAAGAAGAGAAAATTGAAAAAGATCCAAATGTGCGTGAATATCTTGAACAAACAAGGCAGGTAAATAACCCAATTTTTGATAGGATTGATCGTTTTACTGGTCAAATGACAAGAAGGCTGATTGACCAAAAAGAATCCCCTGCTGGCACAACATATAGACATTACCAATACTCATACGAAAGAGATGGCAGACAGATTGTAGAGGATGTTTTCATGCTAGTTGATGGTAATGAGGTAAATAGTTTTTCACCAGAAAGATCAGAAACTCCTATAACAGAGGATGCTTATACTAGGAATCCAAATATAACTTCATTGCAACCAAACGATTTAATTGTCACAGGTGTTAAAACAGGATTAGCTGTTAATGGTATACGGGAAGCGTATGCAAGAAATGCTAACTCTGATAGTGCAAACTTTCCTGATTGGTTTACAGATACTTTAGCACTTAGTGGTTTGCAATTTAGAGAAGATAACGCAGGAAGTGATAACGAGCCGTTTTTTACATATAACTTAAGAGGTTTAGATACTTCTCCAGGCTCTGACATAATTGATCCTAGCACAGGAGAGACTCTTACCAGTGAGCCAGCCAGCCCTGAGACAGAAACACCTGGTGCAGAAACTACTGAAACAGAAACACCTAGTGCAGGAACACCTTTAGCATTAGCAGGAGATGGTCCACAAAATGTTGTTGTTGGATCAGATAGAGCTGCTGGAACTCCTCTTGTCACAATAGATGATGTATCAGGAGAGTTTCTTGATTTCGATGTAAATGATGCTTTATCAAACTTTTTGGCAACATCACCTGCTTTAGGTTTAAATCTACCAGTAGATGCAGATGGCAACAGGCGAAACATAACTCCAGACGATTTTCCTGGTTTTCCTCCTGAAATATTAGATCCAAACAATTTATTTATAAGAGTAACTGAAACTACATCAGTCGCTGATGCAGATGGGAATCTAATACCTGCAACCTCAACAAGAGTTGTGCCAAACCCTGCTGTTGAACTTTTACTTGCACAGTACGCTGAAAGAGTAAGGGCATTGACAGATTTACAAGGTTCAGCAGATGACATCTTACAGGCACAAGTAAGTGCATCAGGTGGTTTGTTTGGAGGGCCAACTGGTTCTTTGGATCTTGAACAACTTGAAGATTTAGAAAGAGAAACTAGGTCAATACAGGCTTCTGGTGGTAGGTTGGTGCAAGAAAGAGTATTTGATGCAGAGGGAGAACCAACAGGACAGTTTAGAGAAGTATTAACACCTCTTGGTCAACAAGAACTTACTCAAGAAGCATTAAGGCAATCTGGTGGGTTGCTTGGTGGTTTTTATTCACCTTTGGATGCAAGTGGTCAACCTCTTGATGCAGGTCAACAAAGATTTGTGCAAGGTTTTACACCACAACAATTACTTCAAAGACAAGAAGAAGAACTTAGAAGAGGTAGACAACAAGAACTTGAAGTTCTAGAAAGACAAAGAGAAAGGGATCTTGAGCTTGCAAGAATAAATCAAGCACCTCAAACATTTAGAAATATTGCAGATTTATACTCAAACCCTGCACAGTTGGCTGCAATAGTAGCTTCAGGTGGCTCTCCCCTACTTAGAGGTCAGTTGCCAGGATCTGTGCCACTACCGCAGACTGCAATGCAAACTGGTGCTATGACACCACAGCAAGCAAGTGCAACACCATTTAATATTACAAATCCAAGTGGAACAGTATTTGATCCAAACTTTGTGCCTATTGGTGGAAGAACAATAGAGGGTGACCTTAGAAGACAAGAAGCAAACCCTTTCAATGTAAGAAATTTTTCTGGTATTACCGAAGACAGATTAAATAGACTTACTGACATTGAACTTGCAAGAGCTCAAGGTGAAGCTGCTGCTCAAGGTATAACACCTTTGGGATTAGCAAGGATTGGAGAAGAAAACACTCCTGCCGACACAGGTCCTGACCTGAGTGGTTACTTAGCACCATCAACATTATTTAGATAGGAGAGAAATGGTAAGTCCTTTTGATCCAAGATTTCAACAACTGCTAAGAGCTAGAGAAACTAGAGAGACAGCAAAAAGAGCACAAGAGATTGCTGAGACTCCGCAGTTTCAAGATCCAACTACACCTTTAGGTCAAGCTGGTGTACAGAGCTTAGAACAGAAAAGAAATGTAACACCACTTGTTGTTGAACCTGAACAACCAAAAGGTTTGTTTGGAAAAGCTTTATCAGCGATTAGTTTTTCAGGAGATGTAGGTAGTGCATTTGCAGTACAAGTTCTTTCACGAAACAACTTTCTTAGAAAACTAATTGAGTCCAGTCCTGAAACTCAAAGACAAAAAGGTGGCATAGGAACAGAAAGGCCTGTTTATGAAACCATATCTCAAAGAAGAAGAGAATTGCAAAAAGATGGAAAAAGCTTTTTATCTAGTACAAGACAGGCTTACAACGAAGCAAAATCAAATAAAGAATTTAGAAGAGGTGCAGCGTTTACATCAGAGGTAATGTTTGATCCTCTTACATATTTAGGTATAGGAACAGTAGGTAAGGTTTTTAAAGGTGGTAAAGCTGTTGCAGATACAGCAGCGACTAAAGTAGCAAAGAAAAGAATATCTACAAAACGTCAAACAACAAACAGTATTGATAAGAACGCAGAAGAAACTATAAGTTCACAGGGTTTAGGCAAGATAGCAGAAAATCTTAAGAAAGTACCTTTTGTAGGTGGGTTTGCAGAAAAGTTTACCTCTGCCGTAAAAGGTACAAACTTTACTCTTGATGTTTCTGATCCAATTCAAAGATTAGCAGGTAAGATAAATATACTAAGAGGTAACGCTGAAAGCAGAGTTGCTGCCGCTATGGGTTCATTAGTTCCTGTTGCACTTAGAAGTAGTATTGGATCTAAATCGTTTTTATCAAGAAAAACTGGCGTTGAAAAATTATTTCAAGTTGATGATGCAGGCATGATGGAAGTAACTTTAAAGAAATCAGGTGTAGCAGAGGATGCAACAGGCACTAAAATAAACCTTGCAGGTATTACAGAACAGTTTACGAAAAATAAACAGACTGCCGTTAACTCACCATTTAAAAACACCGAAGGTAAAACATTTATTGGTAATGTGTTTGAAAGAGCTTTTCCTGTTGTCAAAGAAGGTGAAAGCCTTGATGATTTTGCTGTTTCATATTTTAAAAAACAAGGTAGAGCAGATGCAGATAATCTTGGTTGGCTTGATTTAGCACCAACGGATTTAAAAAAGTTTTCTGCTTATGAAGGACTATCTGATGGACAGCTTTTATACATGAGAAATGTATACAAACACATTGACGAGATTGCAGAAGAAATGACTGATGCAGGTGTAGAGTTTGCAAAACTGTCACAAAAATTTATTACAAAAGACGGAAATAGAAGAAGGTCATACTTTCCAAGACAACTTGTATTCCAGGGAATGGATGAAGCAAGACAAGATGCAATCATAAAACAATCAGGATCTGCAATTCCTAAGAATGTAGGTAAGAGAAGAAAAATATTTGACGATGCAGAGTTTGATACTCAAGTAAGAGACCTTGTAGATGACGGAAAAATTAAAGTTGGTAATAGTGTTGACGGAGTTATTGAAGCCTATACAAGGGGTGCATTTAAACTTATTGATGATTCAATAGTAGAAAAAGAAATAGCGGCTGAATTTAGAAAAGAAGGTGTTAAAGGTTTTGCTATGCAGACAACTCAAAGAGCAAGAGTTTTAAAACAACTTAGACAGGAAATTAAAACACCAACTAAGAAGAAAGCTAAATTGCAAGAAACGCTTAGACTTGCAGGAATGGGTACTTTTGCAAAAAACCTAACTGATGATTCAATAGCAAAAATGACTAAAAAAATTGAAAACATGGAACAATTAGATTTTGGTAAAAACTATTTCTTTGATATTGGAGACCAAGATTTTTTACGAAGAATAGCTGCACTTGAAGTAACAGAACCTGCACAGAAATTTAAATCTATCGGTGGTGCACTTGGTAACTTAGGTGACATTATGAGAGTTGGTAGAACTGGGTTTGACTTTGGTTTTTCATTACTACAAGGTTTGCCTATACTTGGGCTTGCCACTTCAAAATTACTTACTGGTGGAGTTAAAGAAGCTGGAAATCTTTACAAGGCATGGGGTACATCAACTAAACAAGGTTTCAAAGTTCTATTTCAAAAAGAATCGATGGAAACTTTTATGTCAGAAGCAGCACAAAAGCAAATAACTGTAATTGAAAATGGTGAAGCAGTTACAAAAAGTTTACTTCAGGCGTATGTAGATAATGGTGGTGCATTAGGTAGAAAAGCAACTGATATATACGCAGGTCTTGATAATTCTATATTTACAGGAGACAAAGGCAGAATACTAGCAGAGGGAAGAAAAGCACTAACCAATCAAACGCTAAGAAGGTTTGAAGACTCATATACTCACGCATCAGATGTCCTAAGACTAAAAGGTTTTGAAGCTATGTATCAAACTGCCAACAAAGCAGATGGTGGATTAAGAGGTCTTACAAATTTTTTAAATAAGTCTACAGGCGCACTAAACCCAACAGAAGCAGGTATAAGGCCCAGTCAGCAGGCAATAGAAAGAGCCTTTTTATTTTTCTCACCACGATATACAAGAGCAAGTTTTTCTCTATTGGCAGATGCTGCAAGAGGTGGCGTACAAGGACAGGCTGCAAGACAGGCACTAATCGGTACTGCTGCATTTGGTTTAGGAACATACCTTGCAATGGCAGAAGCATTAGGTCAGGAAGCTGATCTTGATCCTAGAAGCGGAAGTTTTTTAACAGTGAAAATAGGTGATGACAGAATTGGTTTTGGATCTTTCTGGAAAAGTTTTACAAAATCTGCTGTAAAGATTGGTGATAGTGCAATTACAGATGAAAATATTTACGAACAAGGTGTACTTGGTAATTCAATGGATTATTTGATGGGTAGGGGTTCACCAATAACAGGTGTTATTAGAGATATGTGGAAAGGTACAAACTTTCTTGGTCAAGAGTTTGAAGATGCAGGTGATGTATCTAAACACCTTGGTACACAATTTATGCCGTTTTGGTTAGAGAATCTTACCCTAGGTGATCCTTACAGAACTGGTATTGCAGGAACACTTGGTGAATTTACAGGACTAAACGCAAAACCTCAAAGTGTTTGGGATAGAAGAAGAAGTAGAAGAGATACTCTTGCTTTTGACCAATATGGAAGATTATATGAACAACTTAACAAAGTTGAAAAAGACAGCGTGAACCAAGACGAAAACATAGTTGAATATACAAAACTTGCAAGAGAAATATCAGATAAAAACAGTGATGATCTATATGCTCAACAAGAAATTTACTACGATGAAAGAGAAAGAATAAGAAACGAATATCAAAAAAGTTTTGCTGAAGCATCTGCTGCTGTGCAAAATGATTTGATAAACATTAGAGACCTAAGAGACAGCGACAAATGGAAGAAACTAAATGCAGAGAGAAGGACAAGATATAAAGATTTTTATGCAAGACTAAAGCCAGGTGGTGATCTTGCTAAAGTACAAGAATATTTTACAGACATAGGTGAAAAATTTAATGACAATGCACAGATAGAGGATCAAATAGCAGAGATTTACATTGAAACTGTTTTGAACAATGATGCCTTTGATAAGCCTGAAGGTTATGATTACAGGGCAAAAGAAATTGCTGAAGCAGAGTTTATAAATCTATACGGAACAGAGATGTATGATTATGCACAAACTTTTTTGAGGTCAGGTAAATCACTTATGCCTTATGAAGCAGAGTTTTACAATGCAAGAAACCAGTTTGAGTTTTATTGGCAAGCAAGTGAACAGGCAGTTATTGAAAGAGATCCAAATCCAGCCCTTGCAGAAGCCGCACTAAATGATTACCAAGCACTTACCCAATCTCAAAGAGTAACCTACCTGAGGGAAAATGAAAATGCAGACCTTGTTAAAAAACTCCAAAAAAGAATATCTAATGTAAAAAAAGAATTAAGAAAGCAGAACCCTGGACTTGATGGATTCTTGTACAGATGGGGTTATACAGACACACTTCAAAATCGTGATAACAAGGGCCGTGAAGAAATATGGGAGACTACAGGACACATAGCACCAGATGTTTATCAAAACGGAATTAGAAAGTTTGGAGTTGACTTAAGTTCATAATTAATGTTATTTTTATATAAAATGTCCTACGGACAAAAAGTCCGATAGTAGAAGGAGTTACGGCTCATGGCAGACGAAAAAGAAGTTACGGCTTCAGAACAAGAAGAAACTGTTACGGCAGAAGAACAGCAGATAGCTGAACAAGTAAATAATGATGCAACGACACCAGTAGAAGCTCAAGGGCAGGAACAGGAAGTCAAAGCAGAAACATCTCTTACACCTGAGAAGATAGCAGAAATGACCGCAAAGGCAGCAGCCGATGCAAGTACGAATGCACTTAATTCTTTTCAAGGTAAATTTGCCAATCATACGGCAGATCAAAAGAGAGAGTTTCAGGAGATGATCGATAAACGATTGGAGCCTGTTATTAAATTTACTGAGAATGTTGAGAAAGCTCAGGTTGAACAGCTTGATCCAGAACAACAGGTTGAATACTACAAGGCTAAGTTAGAAGAGAAACAGGTAGAACCTGCACCACAAGTGCAAGAAGCTAAGATGTCTCCACAACAAGAAGTTCTTGCAGAAACAACCAGACAGATGATTCAGGACTCTGGTTTAAATGTAGCAGAGACTGATGAAAAGGTTTGGAAAGGGTGGAATCAAAATATGTCTACAGCACAGTTGATAAGACTTGCTCAAAAAAATATAGACGAAATGGCGAAACCACAACAACCTGCTAATCAAGCAACACAACAAGAGCCTACTCCTCAGACTCAGCCACCACCGAGTACGAGTGCAGCTCCGAAAGCTGGAAGTAGCAGAGTTTCAACTTTATCCGATTTATCTCAAATGATGGCTTCAGGCCAAATTGATGCTACACAGTATCGTGCAGCGAAAAGTGAAATAAAAAATAAAGGTTACGCAAACCTATAAAAAGGATAAATAAATTATGGCAACAGGATTGACATTATCGTCAAGCTCTAGTCTATCGGATCAATCTAGCATTGTAATCGCAGCAGCGATTGCTAACGTTGAGCCTGCTGGTCCTACAAACCAGTTGGTATCTAGGTATGATATTCCTCAAGGTTCTAAACAAGTTAATATCCCTATTTGGGGTAGAAACGATGCGGCTGCTTTATCAGAAGGTGTGGATATTACAACTCCTCAACAATTATCTGTAACAGTAACTAGCATAACTTCTTCAGAACACGGAATACTTACATTTGTATCTGACAGACTAACTAGACAAAATAACGAAGACATACTTTCTCATGTTGGAGATGTACAAGGTGGAGCTTTAGGTAGATTACTTGAAGACGACCTAATCACTCTATTCGATGGTTTTTCAAACTCTATCGGAAGTGCAGGAAGTAACTTAACTTACAGAGATATTGCAGGTGCAGTATCTTTCTTAAAAACTGACAACAACTCATCTTTTGGTATGGCCCCTGGAACACCAAATGCAGTAATGCATCCAGAACACATCAGAAGGTTTGTACAAGAAGTATCATCTATACAGGCAGGTGGTTCAGGTATGGCTGCTCAACCAATTCCAGAAGGAATTACAGCAGAAGTTATTCAGAACTACTTCCGAGGTAACGAAAGAGCTTTCGGTGTACCAGTATTCCAATCAGGAGTAATTGGTAGAGACGGCTCTGGAGATGCTAAGGGTGCTATCTTCGTTCCACAGGCTTTGGCTTTGGCTATGGCTCACGAAATGGAAGCTGAAGAAGAAAGAGATGCTTCATTAAGAGGTACAGAAATGGTAATGGTTGGTGAATGGGGAGAAGCTGAAGTAGCTGATCCTTGGGGTGTTGAAATGCTAGGTGCGGCAGACGCACTATAAGGAGACTGAATGACTACTGAGCAAGATTATTATGTAAAGAAGATTGAAAATAATGACGATCATCTATACACAACTATCTATGATTCTATAAGTGGAGATCCCTTCAAGGTTAAAACCGACAGGGTTGGTCACTACTTATCAAAGATGAAGAGACAATCTAAGCTTAGTGGTGAAAATTTAGTTTTCGCAGGCAAATGGATACCAGCATTTGTCAAAACACAAAAAGAAATTATTGGTTCTCCGTCTTCCAGTTTGACTGAAAGGGTTGCTCCTTTAGGTCAAGTTAAAGCTGGGAAACGCAGAAGAGGTAGGAGAGGTAGAAAGAAATGACTACTACAGTTCAATTAGACAGATGGAATACGATTTTGAAAGAAATCAAATTTGACAACAAGTGGAATGAAACTCTTAAGAATTATCTAAAAGAGCAGAAGTTAGACAAGTTGCCAACTCCTGAGTGGACAGAGAACGATCCCACCATGGCTTACATATACCTGCCTACAAGAGACCTTAAAGGTAATCTTGTTAGGATGGACAAAACCAAAGTCAGGATGTTTCCAGAGAGCATCGTTGGGTATCTTGAGAAAGGCGGACTGATGGAGCTCCCTAAAAAGGTTGAAGCACCTCAGAGATCGCAGAAGAAAGAGCAGCTCCCCAAGATGGAAACGGAGAAACCAACACTTGATAAAAAACTTGAAAATAAAATAGGAGACCTAAAAGATGAGTAACACTATGGGTAATAAATACGATTCATCCAATGCAGAGACTCTATCTGGAGCTAAGAGCTTAGCCGTTACAGATGCTAAGTATCAATTCTTAGATCCAGGAGGTTCTGCAAGAAACTGTGATCTTCCTGATTTAAGAACAGCAACTACAGATATTAACTCTGAAGGAACTGGAACAGCAGGAACTACAAGATACGCAGACACTCAAGGTGGATTCTTTGTGATCAGCAACACTGCTGATGGAAGCGAAGTAATCACTGTAAGAGGATGGAATGGTTCATCTACTACAGGTACAATTATGACTCCAACCCAAAATGAAACAGCAGTCTGCTACTGGACTGGTGCAACTTCTGGATGGATTGGCATAGCTGGATCTGATGCATAATAAATGAATAGTTGTGGTGAGGGCTTGAGTTAAAGTTACGGAATTTAATTCCTTTAGCCCTCGCTACATTAGGAGGTAAGATGCCATTTGGACATCAAAAATTAACAGTTGATGCAACAGTTAGAGCATTGACAGTACCTGACGGAGTAAACTTTGCACAAATTAAAGTTGAAACAGCAGCTATAAGATACAGAATAGACGGCACAGATCCAGCAACTGCTGTGGGTGTGCTAGTAAGTGCAGGTGATGCCTTTACTGTTTACGGAGAAGACACATTGTCTACTATAAAAATGGTTGAAGCTACAAGCACTGATGCAGTAATTAATGTATCTTACGGAGTAGCTAACAATGGTATTCACGGCGTAATAATTAATACGGCTGCTTAGTATGGGTAAATATACTAAGTCTAACAAGAATAATATTTTTAGAGATAAACCTGAGATTGCTGTCTCAGAACATACTGTTGAAAAGAATGGTAAGAAAATGAAGATGGTAATTCCTGAAGGTAAGATTGGATATGGTGATGTTGAATCACACGCACAGATTGCAGGTGATTTAGCAAATAAACATTCTGGAGATACTAAAGCAGGACAAAGGGTTTACGAAGAAGTTCGGAAACAGAGAGAAGAAGACAATGGAATGTCTGTTGAAGAACACAAACTAAAGATGGCAGTAAACAAAATGGCAACAAGGATGCCTGTAATGCAGCAATTTAAAATTGTAGACAACACAGGACAACACATTGCAACTGACTATCTTTTTATGAAAACAGAACAAAGTGGACTCACAAGACCTCTTAAGATAAGAGTAGATCGTGATGGTCGCACATCGGAGATACCTGTATAGTGGCAACAACAACACTTAACAATCTATTACCTCAGTTTGGAAGAGCTATAGGTGCTTTTATAGGTTCATTTACAACAACAACTGCTATTGCAGCAAACACATCTGTAGTTTCTACAGAGCTTACAGACTCTGGGTTTACTAATGATGATGCACTAAATGACAC
>Ga0098041_1000610_pt1 | contig 14138 bp, 15 predicted proteins | sample 8_EtaG_FD_77066 | JGI IMG/M metagenome (GOLD analysis project Ga0098041, IMG submission 77066) | Marine viral communities from the Subarctic Pacific Ocean - 8_ETSP_OMZ_AT15162 metaG | ecosystem: Environmental > Aquatic > Marine > Oceanic | place: Pacific Ocean | collected 2015-01-08
AATTCTCGAACTGGGTATCCTACGACGTCTACCGGGGCTGTGCAAGCAAGATGAGCAACTACGTTGCCATCATGGTCTTGCATCGGATATTTTGTATTTTTAAAACCATATTTAGCGTGTTCTGAAACAACAATAATCTTATCCATTTTGTTTACTTTGTCAATCCACTGTGGAGACACTCTCGTTGTTTCGATCCCTGCAGTAACACCAATGTTCTTCTCTGCTATCCTCTCAAATTCGTTTGGGATAGTAACTTGCACTGACAAGTCAAACCTGGGAGGCTGTCCGTTGTGAGATGCAATGTAGTCTGCAGTTTTTCTAATCAGACTGTCGATATAACGGCGCTCTTGTGAGTCTTCAAAGAGCCAGCCGCACTTTCCCCAATTAATATTGTGCAAATAAATGTCAAACAAATCTGATTTTGTTTTCAAAGCACGAATAACAAACCTGGCATGTTCACCATAGCCAGAAGAAGATAGCGCAGGGGCTTTTACAATTACTTTTTTCATGATATTTCCTCCAGAGTCCAATTTTTATATTCTTTTCTATCAGCCCAGCTGCCATGTTTTTTCATGGTATCTGCAACAAACTTGACCCAAGTTTTCTCAAAGTTTTCAAAAGAATAATTATTTAAAACATGCTCTCGGCCTAGCTTGCCAAGTTTTTTCAATTCTTTCTTAGGCAACTCAACCATGAACTGCATTGCATTAACAACTTCTTTGCCAGAAAGCCTATCCTCATAAATCCAAGGAATCTCCTGAGATCCTATGATAGCTTTAGACGCTGGTTCCAGGCCTACGCCAAAGAAGTTCTTACCATCAGTAACCTGCTCTTGTAGGCCACCTGTCATAGTCGCGATGATTGGGGTTCCACACGATAGGGATTCTAGCGTAGCGAGGCCAAAACCCTCAGCATCAGATACATTAATGGTACAGTCTGCCATGTTGTACATCTTTGCTAAGTCTTCTGATGGAAGTTTTGAAGTTGAGAACATTACCTCACCACTGACAAGGCCAAGCTCTTCTACGATGGCCTGGAGATCTTGTCCGTTAAAATCTTTAACGTCGGTGTGCATGATTAGACAAGTTTTGTCTCTCCCAATTCTCTCTAATAGTTCGTTATACCAAAACAACAAAGAGCCGCTCTGCTTTCTGCGAGCGTTTCGATTGTTCCAGAAGAAGATAAATTTATCTTCTGCACCTACTTGACTAAGAGTTAGGGATTTACTTTTTTTATTATCCCCATCAGACATGGGAAAAAAAACATCATCGCGAACGGCATGTGGAATATACAAACTATCCACCTCCGGGGCGACGGTCTTAACTATGTCGTCAGTGACCTTGGAAATGGTGGCAATAGCATCGTTAGATAGATAATGTCTTCTGTTAAACTTGGGGTATGGGTAGTTATCCCAAACGTGATAATAAACAAGGGGACATAAGGCCCGGATTTCGTCGTCAATCTCCCAGAGCCAACCCCAGAAGCGGGGGTCTGTCATAATCCAAACCATATCGATTTTCTCGGTTCTTAAGATAGAGCGAACGAGGTCTTGAGAACCGTAACCGTCAACAGGGTGAATTATCCAATCATCTCCGAATTGTTCTGTTTTCACAGGTTGATAATTTGCATGCTTTATTGCGCCTGCTAAGGAGATTATCTGATATTCCCCTGTTTTGAGGAGGGCCTCAATAACATATTTTGTCTGAGTGCCGACACCACTAGGAGAAAGCGGATGGTCGGATAAAGTTAAAATCTTTTTTTTCATAAGTTCACCTATGGGCAGTGAACAGTCCCCTTGAAATCGCAACGTGAACAAGAGAGCCTGTTCTTAACATAATTTTGTCTATCTATATTATAAACCGATTGCTCTAAAAGTTTAAGTGCATTATTTGTCTTTTTTTCTCCGGATGTGACTCGGAAGATTTCAACACGGCCTTTTTTGCCTGTTCTTTTCAAAAGCGCAAAATGAGTTTCGAGGTCTTCTTTTGGAATATTCCTCTTTTCAGACATGAAGTGTTTATAATATGTAAGCTGGTATGTGACCATAGGATCAGTGCGCTTTCGCATGTCCCAGCCCCAACTGCATGACTTCCAATCGATAACATGGTATTTGCCATCAGAGGTCTTAATAAGACAATCAACGTAACCTTTAAACGTAAAATTATCGTCAGTGTCGTAAAACAACTTCTCGTGGATTTCTTCCTCGGAAGAGACTAATTTAAAATCTCCAAAGTATTCGTCCATTGCCGGGATGATATGGGGTATTATCTCATGGCCTTGAATTCTGAATTGTTCTAGGTCTTTTTCTGATGGTTTTACATCTTCTTTTAGGATTTTAACTTCACTAGCAAGACGTTTGTCAAAGAAGGGCTCTGCATCAAAGTCTTTTTTTAACTCTCGACTTAAAAGCATACTTTCACAAGTGTCGTGTATTGCTTTTCCAAAGGCGGTGTATATATTTCCTTCGAAAACTTTTATTTTGTCGACTCTTGTTAGTTTATGGTAATACGCGCAGAATTTCCAGTCTTTTATTGCGGAAAATGATACATGAGGCAAATTAGCACTCTCTTTCTATTGTTTTTTCTTTTTGGACTTACTTTTCTTTTTATTGTCCATCGGAACAACGACAGTTTCGCTAATCACGTTTTCACTCTCTACCTTTTTAATCTTCTTTGCAATGAGAGCGAATTTCCACAAACCACTGTGTTTAGAATTAGCGTTATGATTATCTATTTTATCAGATATAATACATTTGTCAAGCTTATAATTGTCATTTTCTAACATTGTCTTGGCCATGGTGGTGGTAATGGTCATCCTGGGATCTCTTGCCATAATCCGAGGTGTCAGGGAAAGTGACAAGGTTATTTCTGTCTTTTCTGTGTTTATTGAGATTTCTTTCTTCATGCGTGTGTTTCTCCCAGGGTATTAAGCAAGTCTTCCATCTTATAATATACGGCAGGACTTGCCCTTCTAACGCTTGATGGATCTCTAAAGAAATATTCTTCAAAGGCATCAGCAAAATATTCTCTAACTGAAGTTATGGCATATGGGGACATGAAAAGTCCTGCCGTTAAAGTTCTCAGTCGAGGATACCCAACTATTAAATAGAGGAAATCATCAAAGTTTTCCTCATATTCTGTTGATAGGAAGTCATAATCTCCTGTTTCTATGCCATGGCTGGATAAAATACTTCTCAATTTTAATCTCTTTTTTAAAAATTCTGACTCGATGGTTTCGTCGGCATATATCTGAGGGTATAGTTTTTCAACAGAATGCGCGAGTTCGTGGGCTACCGTTAAAGTAGCTTCTTCAGTGTCCTCTATCTTAGGGGACATGTATATAACACCGTCTACAAAAACAGAATCCAAGTCGCGGTCATTCAAGTGTTCCATGTCTGAAATTACAACGTAATCTAAGTCGGTTGCCAAGGAAGATGGTATGTTCTTCTCGATCTTGTTTATCACAGTCTCAATATCATATTCGGGGCTTTTTTCGATAAGAACGGGAATCTTATTATATAACATGTGTTCTTTTTTTTCTCTCTGAGGTATCATAGTATTTTAGCTGCTAACGTGGCGATTGCACTTCGCTCACCCTTTCTGAATGTAACATGGCCACCTAGAGAGTGTTCTTTAAATTTCTCGACAGCGTAAGTAAGACCGTTTGAAGTCTCATCAACATAAACATTGTCAATCTGTTCGATGTCTCCAGTTAAAATCAGCTTAGAGTCTTCGCCGACTCTTGTTATTATAGTCTTTAATTCGTGTCTTGTTAAATTTTGCGCTTCATCAATAATAATAAAAGCCTTTGAAATAGAACGGCCTCTAATATAAGTGATGGCTTCCATCTCAATTGTGCCTCTGTCGAGGTATTCTTGGAGCATCAACTTGTCGTTCCCCATGAGAAACTGTAAATTGTCTTGAATGGGCGTTAACCATGGGGCCATTTTCTCTTCCATTGTGCCGGGCAAAAAGCCGATTTCTTTTCCAAGGGGTTGAATTGGGCGCGAGACGATTAGTCGAGTATACTCTTCTGTTGAAAGCACCTGTTCCATTCCTGCAGATAAAGCACAAAGAGTCTTTCCTGTACCTGCAGAGCCTATCAAGCTTACAACTGGTATTGATTTATCAAATAACAAATCCATTGCAAACTGCTGTTCTTTGTTTCGTGGTTGGATTCCGTGAACATTTTTTCGATTAAATATTTTTGTCAACGGCTCGTTCTTTGAGATAAACCTAGTCAGGGCAGTGCGGGACTCGTTAACGTTAGATTTTAACATGACGAACTGGTTTGGGTGAAAAGAGCTTAATTCCTCTTCGGTAAGACCCGCAGAAGAGCCAGCATAAAATTCATCTATGATCTCATCATCGACCAACTTCTCTGTAAACCCTGTGTAAACTTCCTCTCCCGATTCAAGTACCTGATCAGGGTTGTAGTCTTCAGTTGGAAGACCAAGAGAATCACATATGACGCGCATGTTGACGTCTCGTGACACCAAAGTAATGTCATTGTCGGGGGATTTTTCTCTCTCTTGCATTGCCGTGGCTATAATCCTGTGGTCAGGTACATCTGGCGAAAGGTCATCAGGCAGGTATGCCTGAATATCTATAGCACTGGGGCGTACAATTAAAGTCCCCATTCCTTCCTGTAGCTCGACGCCGTTATAAAGAGATCCTCGTTCACGAAGGTCGTCGAATATTCTAATTATTGCTCTAGCGTTAGTTCCAACGGAATCTTGACGCTTTTTGTGTTTATCTATTTCTTCCAAAACCTTCATGGGAACGACGATATCGTTCATTCCGTAAGAAAAGACGGAATTGGCGTTGGTGAGGAAAACACTTGTATCTAGCACATATATGCTTTTTTTCATAAGATTCTTCTTTCAGTGTGGTTCCTAAATAAGTAGTTTTATCAATCTTTTTAATATAAGTTTTACTTTTAATCATATAACTTAATACTTACTTTTATGAAAAAGTCCATATATGTATCAGTATTATCAGCACTATTATTGTTATCAAGCTGCGCTTTTACAAATCTTTTTACAAAAAATCTGCTGGATCAAAGAAGACACTCCTTTATTGGATTAACGAAAATGATTTTCACAGCTGACGAGCAAAAACAGATGGTAGGTATGTCCTCGGCTTCTGGAGCTGTGATTGGCCACAACAAAGATAAATCATATATCCTAACTGCAAGACACTTTTGCGATGGTGAAGGTAAACAGTGGATTGATGTTTTCCATGCACACACACAGAAAGCAGAATCAGTCGTGGTTAAGGTTCTTGCGAAACACAAAAAGATGGATGCTTGCATCTTGGAAGGACCAAGACTAAATGTTAAGAAATTACACATGGCAGGTTCAAAGCCAGAAATTGGCGAGAAAGTCTACAACCTGGCTGCGCCGCAAGGCATATTTGGAGAAGATCTAGTCATGCTCTATGAAGGTTTCTTCTCCGGTGTATTAAAAGGAGATGGATTGATCAATCCGGATGCTGATATATATTCGCTTCCAGCTAACCCAGGAAGCTCCGGTTCCCCCATTATTGACGGAAGAGGAAAGCTTATTGGAATGGTATTTGCTATTCACTCAAGATTTCATCACATCACGTTATCCGTACCATACCAGGGTATAAAAGATTTCATTGAAAATGTCTTACCACAAGACTAGGAACTAAAAGTGGTTAGAAAAATAAAAAGAAAAAAAGGAAGCGGGAAGAAGCGTGAAGAGATTACGCTAAAGAGAGCTCGTCTTCAGTTTCAAGCCACCTCTGCAGAATTACTAGAAGCAGAGGTTATATTAGAAGATTTCATGATAGAGTTTAACGAAAGATTCGAGACTGGTCGGAACATCCCAGAAGAACCAGGAGAAGATATTCAAGAATCAAAATCGAACGTTAGCTTTGAAGAAAGAGAAGAAGCGAAAGAAAAAGAAAAAGAAGAAAACAGACAAAACCACGAAGAAATATTACCAGAAGACAGGGATTTGAGAGAGCTCTTTAAAAAGATAGCATTAAAAACACACCCAGATGCGTTGCTTGGAGAAGATGAAGAAAGAAAAGAATATCTAACAGAACTATACAAAGAAGCTGCTAGTTACGCGGAAGTGGGTGATGGAATGGGACTTCTAGAGGTCGCCTACGAACTTAATTTAAAAGTAGAGATAGATACAGCTAAAGAAATTGAATGGCTATCAAACAAAATACTTTCACTTCAAGAAGATCTGAGCGAGATCAAAAATACCGTCGAATGGATTTGGGGCCAAAGCGACGGTATGGAAAGAGTTAAAGTTGAGAAAAAGATAAAAGATCAGCTTGGATTAAAAATCCGTACTACTTGACTTGGCAGTGTCTATGTATGACACACCACTCCCCTTCACAAACAAGTTCAGACTCAAAATGTTGACAAGCCTTTGGATATCCACAAAGGCGTTCGTGAACGCCAGAGTCTAATTCGTCGCGAGTTGAGGCGTCCATGTTTTCACAGACGTCAACCCTGTTAATAGAAATTTCTTCTGCAGAAAAGGTTATCGATTGTGAGGGTTCTTCCATGCCGCATGCAAAAAGCACTGGCAAAAATAATAAAATTAACTTTTTCATTTTTAATCCTTGTAGCACCCATAATCCCAGCGTTCGTTTTCCACCAGCAATTTTTTACTCTCATTTCTGTTTTCATTTGAGACTAAAACAACTTTAACTCTTTGAGTTTCGCTCAATCTTGAAATATACAATAGAGCTTCTTCTTTGGTCATAGTGGCGGCGGGTAAGTCTGGCATAATAGGTCTTCCTTTGTTAAGCTGTTATAAATAATGTCGAGCTTAATTTTAACACACTTTTTATTTAATTAAAAGGACTATTTTGCGTTTTTATTTGCCTTTTCGAATGCTGCAGCTAACATTTGTTCTCTCTTTTTGGGATCGTGCCAATCTTTTTGAACAGAAGGAGATAAAGAGCGAAGGGGATCTAAATAAGTAAAAAACTTATCTCTCTTAACAGCTGGTGCTTTATATACTGAGATTCCTGTTTCCCTGTCATAATGTTCGTAGCTGTGAATGTCTCTCTTTCCTCCTCCGCCTAAAGTATCAACAATAAACAGCGGAATGTTGAATCCAGCAGTCATTCCTCTAACTTCCTTTTCTAAATCGACGGAAGTTTGTACCGTGGTTCGTAAATCTTCAGTGCCCTGTACTAAATCATGAACATAAACATAATAAGGTTGCACGTTTATATACCCCAATTTCTTGATCATGTCCATCATAAGTTCCGGAGTGTCGTTGACACCTGCTTGAAGGACTGCTTGGTTTCTTACTGTTATGCCTCTTTCAAAAAGTAGATTCATGGCATCCTGAGAGATTCCTGTGATCTCGTTTGGGGTGTTAAAATGAGTATGTATTACCACATCTTTGTGCATCTTCCTCCCTCTTTCGAAGACTTTTGTCACCGCGTCGGTCCAAGCGGTATCTGTAAGGATCTTCATAGGTTGAATCGCAATACCCTTTGTTGCGAAGCGAAATCTGCGGATGTGAGGAATGTCAAGAAGGGCATTTCCAAGTTCCAAGACCTGTTCAGCTTTGAGACGATACATATCTCCGCCACTTATTACGACATCTTCGATTTCTTTTCTCTCCTTGATATACTGGAGAGCTTTGGCCCATCTTTCCTGGTTTGCCTTTAAGCTCACTTTCTCTACTGTATCAGTATTTAATCCTACCGCATAAGACCTTGTACAGAAGCGACAGTACACCGGACAAGTGTCCAACGCTAAAAATAATGCCTTGTCTGGATAACGATGAGTTAAGCCCTCTACAGGGGCGTCTGCTTGCTCATGGAGAGAGTCTAGTGTCAACATGGGATGATTTGGCTCAAGCTGTGAGCCTAGCGGGAGAAATTGTCGACGGATGGGATCTGTATACGGGTTTTCCCAGTCAATCAAGCCCAGCAGGTACGGAGAGATGCGAACTGCCATGGGTGCACTTCCGAAACCCGCTTCTACATCTGCAATAAAATCTGCAGATGCGACATCTTGTACTGCTTTTATTAATTTTTTTGGATTTGTAATAGCGTTCTTTTCTTGCCACTTGTAATTCAAAAAAGTTTCCTCATCTATTTCTTTCCATGCAGGAACCTTTTGCCAGAAGGGATCTCGGCGTAGGTTTCGCCACTCAAGACTTTCGTTGGATACGGTTGGTTTTAAATGTTTAATTTCACAAGTTTCGTTTAGTAAAGATAGATTCATATGACCCTCCTGTTAGGATTATAACATATATATGTATTTTTGTCAAAAAAAAGAGCCCACAAGGGGCTCTTTCTTAATTCATTGTTGATTCATCTTAGAATCGTAATGCAGCAGATACCGTAACTACATTTGCGTCGTCGCCTTCTGTCATCATTTGACGGAAGTAGTTTGCTGTTGCTTTGATGTTATCTGTAACATCAGCAGACACAGAAGCAATAACTCGGTTCTCGGTTACACCGGTTTCGTCAACGTGAACTTCATCGGCTAATGCCAAGTCTAGAGCAACAAACGGTAGTGTTACTGTACGAGTCAACTCTACTTGTTCACGAAGTCGTAAGTCGCTGCTGGCGACTGTTGTGATGTCTGCAGTCTCATCCATCTGTAATCGTAAACGATTTTTCAGACCGAGGCCGTAGGGCAATGAAACACCTGCATTCATATCCAAGGACAGTCGGTTTTCCGAAGTGCCGTTGGTATTCGTGTTTCGTACACGAAGTTGCATATCAATGTTGTCCGTAATTTTACGGCCGATGGCAAAAACGGTATGCTCATAGGGAGCTGCCTTTGTTACCATGTCTTCACTAATGCTTAGATCATGACGAGTTTGCTCTTCAACAGAAAGAGTATTGTCGCCAAGCTTAGCGGTTGCGGAAGCCTCCAAACGTAATTCGTCTGCATTTGCCACGCTACTTACCAAAAACGCCATAACGGTCGCTAATAGTGCTTTTTTCATAGTTTTTCTCCTTTTAATTCGTCTGCTTAATTGCAGAACGAGGTTCAAGTTGATACTATTCTATCATAGTTAAAGTAATACGTCAAGCCTTATAAAGCTAAAGTAAAGCTTTAAGTATGACGCGGCGTGTTACGAGGAGAAAAAGTGTAATAAAAACAGGTACTTAGAGAGGTGGCTAAGTAGTTGATTTTATTAGTGTTTTTAGGAGCTTTCCATTAATAGTTTCACTTCTTCTTGCTCCGCTTCTTGAGTTTCTTCTCAATCTGCTCTAATCGAACCTTGGTAATCTCATTGTCGATTTCAAGTTGGCGGATTGTTGTGAGCTGATAAGTCATAACACCTATCACGAGAGTTGTGATAAGTGCTGTGGCTATCTTTGTTAAATCAATTTGCATAGTACTAAGTAGTATCTACTTTACAATACGGTCGCTCTTCCCTTGCAAGCAAAACAAGTGCCGCAGCCGTTACCGGTGTTAGACTTGCGTTCAGGATACCAACACGTCCATGTGTTCTCCATAATCTCGCTAAAACCCCTATCTTTTGAATCTTCATACATGGCCATTTTGGTCATTGTCCAGATTGGAAATCTTAAATTTTTATAAATTTTATACAGTTTATCTTTCTCTGTTTTCATTTTAGAACTGTCTAGCTTTCCACAACCCTCGTCGTCGAGAGTTATGTATTTTTTAAAATATTCATATGTCCGACTCATGCGGCCGGGTTTGATGGTGGATTCTGCATGTTCGATGCCAACATGTAAAACATTTGGAAAATAACTACAAAAATGAGCCATTTGTGCGGTTTGGGTTCCAACTGGAAATCTGCCTTTTTTGCCATGGCCTCCAAGAGACTGTATGCTTTTTTCTATCTCTTCGACCTGTTCAATTTCCACAATTTCTACGTCGTGAAGCTTTGAATTAAACTCTGGAAATGTTTCTCTTATGAGGGTCTGCAACTTTTTCATTGTTTCTTTCTCTTCCTTTTGGCTACCTCTCAAATCCACCTTGGAGAAATAAATGGGCTGTACTTCTCGACCTTCCAAAAGAAATTTCATAACAGCGTAAGTTGAATCAAAACCGCCAGTCCACGAAACGTGGGTAATTTCTTTTTTCGATTTTAAATAATCTATATATTTTGGCATAATCTTTTTACCATACTCTTTTAACATTGTTTGCTCTTCAAGACTACAAAAAGATAAAAAACCTCCTTTAGATATGTTCGTCAAAAAAGTGTCAGGACTGCACTCACCATCCGGCAAAACAGCGTTGATGGTTTTCCTAGAGAATTTTCTATAAGTGAACAAAGGAATAACCCTTCCGTCTTCGGAGGCTGCTAGTTTTACTCGCAAATCGGTGGCTCGGTTGGAATCTTTCAAATCAAGAGGTATAATCTTTCCTTGAGAGTAATTGTAAAAAATGTCAGTATTCTTAGGTTTTATGAACTCTTGAATATCCATATTTTTTGCAAAGTCTGGTACTTGTTTTGTTTTAAAGAATCTTACTCCATCACCTTGTTGGCCGTTTGATGGTTTTACCACCAAGTTAGGATATTTGGAATCTGCGTCATAAGGAGCTGCACAGGGAAGAGGAGCTTTAAATTCTCCGTCATTCAAGAGGTAATTTATAAAATCTCCTTTGTCATATACAGAATCTCTTAAAAAATCAAATTCTCCTGGCACTCTGACATTCGATATATATAGAGTATCTTCTTCGTTGTGGTTTATGACTGTCTTGTTCCATCCGAGCGCACCTTCTATTGTGGCAGCGTCTTTTAAATTAGATATTTGACGTCTGCTGACAAAAGGGAGTGTTGTTAAAGATATGCCGAACAAGCGCAATTGAATTATTACCCTGGCAAAAGAGTGTTGAACAAAATCATCACAATAGTGCGCGGCGTTGAGGAAAATTACAACTTTTCGAAGATTGTTAGCTTTAGTGTAATCTAAGATCCCTGATGATATATGATCTGTAAAGTATTCCCGATATGAGTCTTCTCCTATCGGCTTACGACCAGTCTTGGCGAAATTATATGGCGTCAATATAAAACAGCCATGATTCATCTCTATGAAAAAAAGTTCGTCATCAGGGTCTTGAATGACGTCGGGACCAAAGACATGAAAATAGTGTTTTCTTTTCATGCCTATAAGTAGTTGAAAATATTATGAAAGCTTTCTAATATCATAAAATCTCTCATAGATCTCGTAGAAACTATCATAACTTTTTCGGTGTTCTACGAGCCAATGAACTTTATATTCTGGATTTTTGTTTTGCTGTCTTGATATGACTAATCCTATTAAATCGTAATTATGCATCGATGTACCTATTACAAGATCTCCTACGGATATGTCACTTCCTTGCATGCTTTATTCTAGTGCAAGTTCAAAAACTTCTTCGACTGTCTCTGGAAAGAAAAACTCGACTTCCTCTTTTATTGAATCTGGGATATCTCTCATATCTTTTTCGTTCTTAGGTGGGAGAATAATCCTTCTGATTCCTAGACGATGAGCAGCGATGACTTTTTCTTTAATACCGCCGACGGGCAAAACAAGGCCGCGTAAGCTCGTCTCTCCTGTCATTGCAGTATCGAGTCTAACCTTTCTTCCTGTGAGAAGAGAAACTAAAGCAGTGCTGATTGTGATACCCGCAGAAGGGCCGTCTTTTGGAACTGCACCTGCAGGAAAGTGAATGTGTAAGTCTGTTTCTTCTAAGAATTTTGTATTCTCGTCTTCTGTTATTCCAATCGCATGCGCTTTAGAGCGAATTAAGCTAACTGCTATTTTGCAGGATTCTGACATGACTTCACCGATCTTACCCGTCAGGACAAGATTTCCTTTTCCGGCCATTTTGCTTGCTTCGATAAACAAGACATCACCGCCAGCAGCAGTCCATGCAAGCCCGGTGGCGACACCAGGATTGCGAGCTCTCTTGTCTGGTTCTACGTCATATTTGGTTGGTCCCGAGTATTCTTCTAAGTTGTGAGAATTAATTACTTCGATTACGTGTTCGGGCTTTTCTTTCGAACTTTCTTTGGCTACTTTTGCAGCAACCTTGCGGCAGATACGAGCGACTTCTCTTTCCAATCCTCGGACACCAGCTTCTCTAGTATATTGTAAAATAAGCTTAGTCAAACCTCTGGGTTGCATGATTAAATTATTTTCTGTAATACCGTTCTTCTTTATTTGTTTCGGAATAAGATGATTCTTTGCTATGTTCTCTTTTTCTTCATAAGTATAACCAGAGAGTTCAATCATTTCCATTCTGTCTCTAAGTGGTCCTGGAATTGTACTAGGATCATTAGCAGTTGCAATGAATAATGTTTCCGAAAGATCAACAGGGACGTCAAAATAATGGTCCATGAAGTTGTTGTTTTGTTCTGGATCTAATACCTCCAACATTGCAGCTGCAGGATCTCCCTTGTGATCTTTGCCCATCTTGTCGATTTCATCCAACAGGAGTAACGGGTTGTTAACACCAAGCTTGGTGTATGCTTTTACTATTTTCCCCGGCATTGCTCCGATGTAAGTTCTTCTGTGGCCGCGAATCTCTGATTCATCTGCCACGCCGCCAAGGGATATTCTTTTAAGTTTTCTTCCAAGCGCATGAGCGATAGATTTGCCAAGGGAAGTTTTACCAACACCAGGAGGGCCAACCAAACACAAGATAGGGCCGCCCATGTCATCTTTAAGTTTTCTCACTGAAAGGTATTCGACAATACGTTCTTTCACCTTTTCAAGACCATAATGGTCTGCATCTAACTGCTCTTGAACTTTATCGACGTCTAAATTATCCCTGGAGTGGGAATCCCATGGAAAGTCCAAAAGGGCGTCAACATAGTTGAGAGACACATTATATTCCGCCTGGCTTGGCTGCATGTTTCTCATTTTTTTAATTTCTTTGGCGACAGTGGACACAACCTCTTCCGGTAAGTCAATCGTCTTCATCTTGTTTTTCAGATTATTGAGATCTTCGTTTTCTTCTGCATTTTCGCCAAGCTCTTGATTGATGGCCTTTAATTGTTGTCTTAAATAATACTCTCTTTGATTCTTGTTAATCTCTTCCTTGACCGAGTTGTTAATCTTGTCAGACAGGGCCAGCATTTCATGCTTTCTCCCGAGAAGCTCAAGGGCTCGTAACATTCTGTCTACAATGTCATACGTTTCTAAAATTTCTTGCTTTTCTTCTACGTTCTCGCCGAGATTGCTGGCAATAATGTCAGCCAACATTCCTGGTTCTGTCACTGTCTCAATAAACCCCTTGACGCTAGTTGGGATCTCTGGAAGTGCGAAGCAAATATCAAATGCAGTCTCTCTTAGGGTTTCAAATAAAATTGGAATTTCCTGAGCTGATGGGTTTTCTACTTCTTCTTCTATTCTTGTTATTTCTGCAGTAAAATAAGGTTCTTCATCTCTAAATTTATCAATCTTAAATCTTTCGAGGCCCTCTATAATAATATTGTAATAACCTTCTGAATCCTTAGAAAATTTAACTATCTTTGCTAGAGTACCGACAGTATAGAGGTCATCTGAATCAGGATTTTCATTTGTTATGTCTTTTTGAGCAACTATGCCCAGGATTGTCCCTGACTTAATTACGTCATCGATTAATTTTAGTGATTTTTCTCTTCCCACCAACAGTGGGATGACAGTGTTCGGAAAGAAGACAGTGTTCTTTAAATTTAAAATTGGAACAATTGCCTTATCCGACTTTTTACTTCTAAACAAAATTAACTCCTTGCAGCGTCTCTTATAAATATGTAGTAAAGTTACTAATCTTCTAATTTTTCTTTATCAAAATAGGGGTCTGGATTAAAAGCCTTGAGTAACTCCATCCAATCCCTACTTGACAAGCCCAAGAAATTCTGAGCTTCTGCTTTTGAATGACAAGCACTAAGGGCATACTTTATAATAGCATCTTTTACGATTAAGTCAAGATATTTATAAATAGGAATGCCATACATTTTTGAACCAGAAGCCTTAGCAGCTAATTCTAACTTTAAAGATATAACTTCTTCAAGGTTCAGAGAATTAAAAACAACTTCGAACTCATCAGTGATTTTCTTTTCTTTTCTTAAGACTTTTGAAACAGAATAATTTTTATTTGTTCCTTGAAAATACTTTTTATTCTTCCAAGTTTCTTTCATGTAATATACCTTTATATACTGTTATATTTATATA
>Ga0098041_1000611_pt1 | contig 14138 bp, 27 predicted proteins | sample 8_EtaG_FD_77066 | JGI IMG/M metagenome (GOLD analysis project Ga0098041, IMG submission 77066) | Marine viral communities from the Subarctic Pacific Ocean - 8_ETSP_OMZ_AT15162 metaG | ecosystem: Environmental > Aquatic > Marine > Oceanic | place: Pacific Ocean | collected 2015-01-08
AAATATATCAAGGTAATGATACTAGTGTATTTTATATGAATACGCCTAGTTTAAATCAATCTTATACAATACAGTTAAATGCACCAGAAGAAGTTAGAGCTAAATTTTTCGTTACATCACAAGCACAACATACAGCTTTAGAATGTGGATTTACTTTACGTAATCCAATGGGAGACACAGTAATTAGCGTATCCCCACCATTTATAATTCCATTTCAAACTTATGTAGGAACCACTTATTGTGGTAATGAATGTATCGAGATAGTTAATGGATGTATGGATGAGATGGCGTTTAATTATGATAGTACAGCAAACACTTCAGAAACTTGTTATTATTATCCTGGATGTATATCTCCAGCGTATTTAGAGTATCATCAAGATACTACGAATGGATATATAACAGATTATAATATACAAGATAGTTGTCAAATATTAGCTGTGTTTGGATGTACGGATACTACTATGTTCAATTACGATAGTAATGCTAATGTAGATAATGGAGGGTGCATACCTATTGTATATGGATGCATGCAGCCTTTAGCTTTTAATTATAATCCATTAGCAAACACTCCAGATACATGTATAGCTTTTGTATATGGATGTACTGACCCTACAATGTATAATTACAATCCTAATGCGAATAGTGATGATGGAAGTTGTGAACCGTTTGTTTATGGATGTACAGATAGTACTATGTTTAACTTTAATCCTTTAGCAAATGCAGAATATGACCCTAGTAATTGTGTGCCTTATATTTATGGTTGCACTGACCCTTCTATGCTCAACTACAATCCACAAGCTAATACAGAAGATTTTTCTTGTATTTCTTATATTTACGGTTGTACTGACTCTACTGCTCTTAACTATGATTCAACAGCTAATACTGACAATGGTTCATGTATTGACGTGGTTGAGGGGTGTATGGACCAAGATGCGTACAATTATAACTCGTTAGCTAATATATCTAATGATAGTTGTTTATATGACGCTGAATGTATTACAGGTCCTGGAATCCCATATTGGTTAAATGACCCATGTTACGCTTGGGTGATTGAGGTAGATGAATATTGTTGTGATAATGAATGGGATACTATATGTCAAGCTACATATAATTATTGTGAAGGAACTTGGACAGGGCCTTTACCAAAAAGGTTTGATAAACAATTATTAATGATTACTGATATATTAGGTAGACCAGCTAAACCAAGTAGTCGTCAAGTATTGTTTTTTATATATAGTGACGGAACAGTAGAGAAAAAATATTCAAAATGAAAAAAATATTAATATTACTTTTAATACCAATATTTACTTTTTCTCAAGAAATTGATATTGATTTAAAAAAACTTTTTAAATTCTCCACATTTTATGGAGCTGTAAATGGAGGGACATCTATATCAGACGTAGACATATTTTCTGTTACAAATGGACTAACCACTGAAACAGTACAAACTCCTTATGATTATAATGTAACTTTTGGTGTTAGAAAAATAGCTAGATTTGGATATGAAAATAAAGCCAACACATTCTATGATGGCACTGAGTCTAATTATAGTGATGCTGCGACTATAGGTAAAATAAAAGGATTGGAATTTTTATTTGAAGCAAATTATAAAAGACAAGAAGGTATAGAATATTTAGACCAACATCATTTTATTAGATATGTAGGTAATAACTGGAATACTAAAATAGAATATTTAAAAGATGGGTTTGCTGATGTAGAGTATTATGAGGCTTCTCAAAGATACAGACATACTATAAGAAAAGGATTTTCGGTCAATATTGGAGCAGCTCAAAGGATAGCAGAGCCTTATGGATATAATCCATTAGATGAATGGATATTATCAAATGGTAATTTACACTATACATATTTAGCGATACAAGAAGGATATAATGTAAATGTTCATGAGTCTATATATACTGACCCAAACGGAGAAGTTGTAGCTACTTCTGTAGACATATGGGAACAAGTAGTAATACCTGAAGTATTAGCTAATTATACAGAAAAGAAAAGAAATGAATTAGATAGAATATGGAATCATTCTTTAGTTGTAGGGTTTGATTACTATTATTATGATAAAAATTATTGGTTACATAGTTGGGCTAATTTATTACCATATCATTATGATTTAGAAAATAAATATTCGTATCATAATTTTATAGGAGGACAATGGTATGATTATTCTGGAGGTGTTATATTTGGTAAAAAAGTAAATAAACAAATTGGTATATTTGCAGAAGGTAAGTATAATAAATATTGGAATCGTGAGTGGTATGATTTCAAATTTGGTATTAACTATATTATTAGATAATGTATAATTATAAAATAAATCTCTTAAGAGTTGTAGATGGAGATACTGTAGATGCAGAGATAGATTTAGGTTTTGACATTAAAGTAAAAAAAAGAATTAGATTTATGGGGATTAATGCTGCTGAATCTAGAACTAGAGATTTAGAGGAAAAAGCTAGAGGGTTAGCCGCTAAAGATAGGGTTAAACAGCTTCTAGAAGGATGTGATAATATTTTATTAAATTCTCATGGGGTGGGTAAGTTTGGAAGATGTTTAGGTGAGATTATGTTAGATAGAGTAGATGGACAAGAGAAATTAACATTAGTTAGTTTAAATGAATTATTAATAACAGAGAAGCATGCTGTAAAATATGATGGAGGTAAAAGATAAAAAGTCAGAAGGTTTAGGTGATACGTTACAGAAAGTTATTACCAGAAGCGGTATAACTAAATATGTTAAAATAATAAGTGAAGATTGTGGTTGTGATGAAAGAAGAAAAAAATTAAATAAATTATTCCCTTATAAAAAATAAAATGGCAACTATAGATGAATCATCAGGAACATGTAAGGGTATAGAAACTTCTTTAATTAAAGTTGGAGAAACTGAAAGCGCAGGAAATGTACATACTTGGGATATTTGTGGAGTATGGACTAGTCATAATTTCGTTGATGCAATGGCTAATGGAACTTTGTTTTATCAATCTGGTTCTTCGCAAGGGCAAGCTATTACTATGAATAATTCTACTGGAGGAGCTGGATTTCATAATCAGTCTGTATCAGGATTTTTTCCTATATATACTAATCATCCAAATCTTTCACAGCTGTATCCCTTTACTTTATCACATTTTAATAATCCATTAAATCCTTTATATAATGCAACTTATGAAGCTTGGTATGATTATGTAGTATCTCAACTAGGGCCAATCAATATAGGAGATACTGTAGTAGTAGATAATGAGCCGTATGGATATCCTTTACTTAATCCATTTTTTAGTCAAGTATCGTGCACTCATCCAGGTATACCAGTATTTCATGTAGAAAAAATATGTTTAGTTTATAAAGGTTTACATTACCTACCTATGCCTTGGAACATTGCGCATATGACTTTAGGAGACCCTAATTTTATTCCCATTCCATCAGGAACTCCTATGCCAGGATTTGATATTTATAGGGGACCATGTTGTAATGGATTTCCAAAAAATAAAGAATGTAAAATAATTTCTTATGATTTTATGCAAGGTCCAGGTAATGATGAACTCCGATATTTTCCAAATATAGGAGCATTGTCAGGATTAGGAACTGTGCTTGCCAATGAAACTCAAATATATAATATGTTGCCGACTAATATTACTAATCCACAATTATCAGAGGGAATAGCTTATTATGATAATAAAATATGGATGACGATTTCATATAATTCTACATCAAGTAGTTTTACAGGGGTAGTAAATCCTAATCAATCATATAAGGGAATATTAGAATTAAATCTTTCTCCAAATCATACTGTTAGTTTTAGTAGGATTATTAATATACCACAAGGAAATCCAGGAGACTTCGAGGTTCGATGTAGTTATAATTCTACTGAATTATTAGTAAGTTATCACTATTTTCCAAATTTTCCAAGTTTTAGTCATGGTCAAACTCATTTATTTCATTTTGATATTTCTACTACTACCGCTAATATTACTCCTCTTTTTTCTACTCAAAGTATGGTTGCAGACGCTATATATATACCGCAAAGTAATACATATGTAACAACAGAAAAATTAGCAGGTATGACAAGACATTATGATGCTCAAGGTAATCTATTGGGCTCGGCAAGCATTTCTGACCATTCCGTATTTTGTAGTAATGGAAATATTTATCTTGCAGATGCTACTACTCATGAAATGAATAGATTAGATATTGCAACAATGAGCCTTCATCCATTACCTAATTCAGGAACAAATTTGTCAGACGTTGGTACAAATCCAGAATGTTGTAATACATCTCCAGATTACCCTGCAATAACCTCATGGGATTGTGTACAAATAGGAGACCATCCTAAATTTGGATTTAAATGTATAGAAGTTGCAGGTCCTGCAGGTCCATTAGGGGGTCAATATGCTACAAAACAAGAATGTATAGATTCGGGGTGTAAAGAAATAGACCCAGACCCAGGAGGGATAACAAGTAATATAGGGCAAATAGGACCATCGCCTATTACAGGAGGTACAGGAGGAGCAGGAGGGTCAACAGGAAGTCAATCTGCATCAAAACCAGGAGAAACAGGAGGAACAGGAGAAAGTCCTTCAGGAGGAAGAGATTCCTCTTATGGGGGTTAAAGTATTAATATTAATTAAATAATAAAGTTATGAGTATATTAGGAGGTTTATTTAGCGGAGGAGCTAAAGATTTAGTAGAAGGTGTAGGTGGAGTTATAGATGACTTACATACTTCAAAAGAAGAAAAATTAGAAGCTAAAAGAAAAATGCAAGAATTAGTAGCTTCATATGAAACACAAATGGAAAAAGAAATTTCTACTAGATGGGAAGCTGATATGAAATCAGATTCTTGGTTAAGTAAAAATGTAAGGCCATTAGTTTTAATATTTTTAGTATTATCAACAGTACTATTAATATTTATTGATGCTGGTGTTATTAATTTTGTAGTAGAAGCAAAATGGACAGATTTATTACAATTAGTTTTAATTACCGTAATAGGTGCTTACTTTGGTGGTAGGTCTTTAGAAAAAACAAAAAAATGATAAGTAAACATATTAGCGATAAAGAAGGCACATATAGTGCAACTGCTCTAAGAAAAGGATTAGACAACACTCCAAATGCAGAACAATTAAAATGTATGCATGATATTGCTCATTATGTATTTGAACCATTAAGAGAATGGGTGGGAGGACCAATAAAAGTAAACAGTTTTTTTAGGTCTGAAAAAGTAAATAAAGCAATAGGTGGTGATAAAAAATCTCAACACTGTAAAGGTCAAGCTATAGATATAGATGATACTTTTGGATATAAAACAAATGCTGAAATGTATCATTATATAAAAGACAATTTAGAATTTGACCAGCTAATATGGGAGTTTGGAGATAAAAGAAATCCTAATTGGATACATATAAGTTATGTTACACATAGACAAAATAGAAAAAAACTTACTATTGCATATAGAGATAAAAATGGTAGAACAAGATATAAGCATGAGTCAATCTAAAAAAGATAACGTGATATTTAATGATATATATAAAAACGCTTATTATGTAATAACAGGAAAATTACATATAGAGGACTTAATAGAATATAATGGATGTGTACTTCCTTTTGAACCATATACAAATATTGAAGATATAGAAGAAGATGTATATACAGAAATTATAGACCATTTTATAGAAACAGAAGAATATGAAAAATGTGCAGTGATAAAAAGAATTAAAGATAGTATTTATAATAAAAAAAATTCTTAACTTTGTAAAAAATAAAAAACAATGGCAAATTATACATTTAATGCTTCAATAAATATGACAGCTAATTCGGGGACTGGATATAGTCAGTCTCAGAGTGGTTCATTTAATTTAAATCTTACTGGTATTAACCAAATAGAAAGTGGAAGAGCAGATGTAGCTTCTGATGCTGATTATGGTTTAGACCCTTCTAAAGTTGGAGCTACTACAGCATTTACTAATGGTAGAGCTTTTTATATAAGAAATATGGATGATACAAACTTTTTAAAAGTTTATGATGGAGCGTCTAGTGCTGCTGATTTAGTAGGTATATTAGAGCCAGGAGAATGGTTATTTACAATCATACGTGGTACTGGAGTTACAACTTTACGAGCCGATACCGCAACTGTACATGTTGAATATTTCATATTTGAAGTAGATTCAGCAGCATAATTAATAATTTAAAAAAAAATAGATATGGCAACAATGTCAACTTCAATAACAGCTTCTGGAAGCTTTACATTAACAGACTCAAATGGAACTGTTATATTTTCTTATTCACCTTCTTTTACAACAACTGCTCAAACTGCAAATTCTGCTATTATTAGTACAGGTGAAATATTAACTAATGGAACTTCCGCTACTACAATTAATTTAGGAAGACACAATAAAGATAGAATCTTTACTTTTATTAAAAATGTAGATACAGACTATGCTGTAGCTGTAAATCCAGATGGAGATACAATTGCAAATTTAAAGCCAGGTGAATGTTTCTTTTCTCCAGTACATATAGATGGAGCAGCAGATGGGTCTGCAAATTTAGACTTAGTAGCTACTACAGCAGCTCAAAAAGTACAATACTTACTTTGTGATGGTTTAGATACAGGAATAGCTTCTGACGATTAAGATATATTATGCCTTTAATTAGTGATAAGGATAGGTACAATAAATTATCTAAAGATAGAGGAGCGTTAAAGCATTCTGTTGATTCTTCTACAAAAACAACTAATCATACTTTACGAGAAAGTGAAAAGATTGTAACAGCAGAAAGGAAAGAAAATTTTGCTAAGGAACAACAATCTATATCAAGTAATATAGAATTAGGGTATCATAAAGACGGAACCTCTAATGAAGTTGTATATCTATTTACTCTAGAAAAAGGAGAATCTTTAATTAATGTAATGTTATGTCATTATAGTACAGCAGGAACTAATATATATGATTTACATTGGAGTTATGTTGCGCCAGAAGATTTAACATTTACAGTTGGAGCTGATGGTAGAATAACAGCTGTATCTGGAGGCGACACAATACGAATAATTGCAGGTACATTATCAAGTACGGAAACAGCAAATCTTACAGGAATTTTAGGAAGTGTAACTAATGAAAAAACAGATTTAGGTGGAAATGACCCATTTATGTCTGTTTTTCGTAATGTAGAAAGACGTGTATATTTTTATTATGTTCCAAGTCGTGCAGGTACTGATGTCACATATGCTAAGATAAAAGCAAGTTGATAACTTTGTTGATAACTAATTTTCTTAAGCTTTACATTGAAAACTATATATGATAATTTTATAGACATATAAAATAACATAAAAAATATTATGTCTTTAACCGATAAAATTAAGAAACATCTTTTAGCAAATCCACATTTATTAAGAAGTAGATACGCAGAAACAGCTGTATTATTTAATACAAATTACGAAGTAATAAGAGGGACAGCTCGTAGACTACGCAAAGAAATTGGTGATACACAGAATCAAAAAGAGAAAGAAGTTATAAATATAGAGGAGCAAGAAGACAATTTAAAAGTATATGTAGAAAACTCTAATAGAGTAAAATCAATAGATGATTTAATAAAGCATTGTAAAATTGATTTAAATGAATGGGAAATAAATAAATACGATATAGGAACGTATGAAGTAACAGGTTTTGATAAAGATAACAATCCTACAACAGTTACTATGTATCGTATGAAAGCATGGTTAACTAGAATTAAGCCAGAACTAAATCTTAAAATAGTAAAAAAACAATTAAAAGAAGATTTGGCCGATCTGTCTCCTAAAGTAGAACGTAAAAAAAGAGATAGGAATGATAAAAAAGATAAATATCTTTTAGAAATATCTGCTTTTGATTTACATTTAGGTAAAATAGGAATTAAAGGTGATGAATATAGTTTAGAAATAGCAGAGACAAGAATGTTTGATGCTATTGAACATCTATTATATAGAGCTCAAGGATACTATGTAGATAAAATATTATTTATAGCGGGTCATGACTTTTTAAATTCTGATGGAGATTGGCCTATACCTACTACAACTAAAGGTACTCCACAATTTAATTCCAATTATCATATAGACATGTACAGAGCTGGTAGAAAATTACTTATCAAAGCAATTAATTATTTATCAGAGATAGCAGATGTACATGTAATGGTTGTTCCAGGTAATCATGATAGAGAATCAATGATGCATTTAGGAGATACTTTAGAATTATATTATGAGAATAATGAAAATGTTAAAGTAGACAATAGTGATTGTTTAATGAAGATGATAGTATATGGTAAGAATATGGTTATATCTGACCATGGTGACGGACCTAAAGCTAATGATTTACCTGGTATTATATCACAAAGATATAAAAACGCATGGAGTGATGTGGATTATGTTGAGGTTCATAGAGGTCATTTACATACAAATAAGTCTACAAAAATGCAAGCTATTGAAGAATTACAAGGAATAACTATTCGTAATTTATCTTCTATGTCTGCCACTGATTTTTGGCATGACAGTAAGGGTTATATAGGAAACATTAAAAAAGCCCAAGCTTTTCTATATCATAGAAACAATGGGCTTCAAGGTATATTAAACTATAATGTAGAATTAGATTAATTTTTAAATCTACGTTTATCTAAATTTTTAATAGTTTTATCTACTACTTTAATACACTTTTCTAGATATCTTTTATATTTTCTCCAATATCTTAATTTAGTTTCTACTGTCATTTTCTTTTACTTTTTCTTCTAATTTATCAATTAATTGTTGAGGTGTATATATTTTTAGTTTATCATCAAATCGTTTATATAGATAATTAAACTCTTTTTTTTCTTCATCAAATGTCCATAATGATTTTACACCTTTATCTATTTGATTTCTTAATATCCTTTTTATGTTATTATATTTATTCATAAGCTCCTGTTATTTTATTTCTAATCTGTTCACTACGCTTCACCTGTGTATATCCTTTAGATTTATTTTTAAATCCCATTTTAGCATGGATTTTTAAATCTATAACTCTTACATCACATTGTATAGGTTTTTTACGATTTATTTTTAATATATCTCTTTTATATTTTTTGTATTCTAGCAGAGGGTATGTAGATACATACTCTCTACCAAATACAATATTTACCAGATTTATAGTTTCTGTTTTAGTTCTATTACGATAAGGTCTATCATACTCGTAAGTAATATCACAATAAACTATTTGACCTGGTTCTAAATTATCCATTTACTTCTTTTTAATATTCTGTTGAAGCAACCATATCTTGTATATCGCTAAATTTATCACGAATCTCTTCTATACGCTCTTCTAATTCTTCTTTGTCTATTTCATCTTGAGTGTTATCTAGTTTTCTTTCCAGTTTATTCATTACTGAGTCTTCTAAATTTTGTAGCTTGTCTAACAAATCTTCCATTTTATTTAATTTTTAGTTAATAATTCATAATTAATAATTCTTCTCCTTTATTTTGTTTCTTTCCTTTTTGTGCTCCAGCAGCTTTTGTAAACTCTTTACTCACCCATCGGAAATCTTTTCTAGGATACATCTCTTCTAGCTCTTCAAAATAATAATAAGATAATGCAAATTTACCTCTTATATTTTGTAGCCACTTAGATAATGTTTCATGGTCTAATGCATCAAAATTATGATTAGAATAATATTTTTCTGTTTTCCAATATGGTGGGTCTAAATAAAAGAAGCTAGTAGTTCCATCATATTTAGAAATACATTCTGTATAATCTAAATTTTCACATTGACTTATTTTTATTAAACGATTTACTATATCAAAATTTAATAATCTATCACGAAAAGAATCGAACTTACACTTATATTTACCTTTTAAATCTATATATTTAGATTCCATTATTTTACTTCCACTAAATACTTGTGTGGCAACATAAGCGTATTTCATAGCTAAATCCATTGAAAAGTCTGGAAAGCCTAAATCACATGTATTATTTATTTCTTTTTGATATTGATAAAATAATTTTTCATCTTGTGATTTAATTTTTTCTATATGATTATAAAACATTAAAGGGTCAGTACAACATTGAATAAGATTAACCATAAACCTATTCTTATCGTTATAAACAACTTTTTCTAATTTTGGAGAACTAGATACATCTCCTTTGAGATATACCCAGAAAGCTCCTCCAAATACTTCTATATAGGATTCTATGTCTTTTGGAATATATTCAGATATCCATTTAGCCATTCTACTTTTGCCCCCTATATAACTAATCATCTTTCTTTTGATAGTGTTTTTCTACGAAATCTACGTATGTTTCTTTTTTACTATTTCTTTCGATATTTCTATCTATACTTTTTTCATATTGAGTTACTACATACATTCCAGAAATAAACCCAACAATAAATGTTAAAAATGCCAACATAATTTTATTTTTTTAATTTTTCTAATTCAAATTCTAAATGAGCTATTGCTTTTTTAATACAATCTACAGGAGTGTCATGTTTGCGATACGCTCTTAATAAATATGTTACAGCTGTTCCTATATGATAAGTTAATTCAAAGTTGTCACAAACTTTTCTAGCTTCATACCCTTCTTTACCTTTATAGTATTCAGGTATTCTACTATCTTCTATATCATATGTAGATGTCATATTTTTATTTCTATCATAATCATAATAGTATTTACTATGTTTTTTATCTTCCTTGGCCACGATACTTTTTTTTATAATTTCTACTTTGTTTTAAATTTGATGTTTTGCTTTTAGCATGAACACCAGGCCTCTTTTTCTGTTTTTCTTTTTGATATACGAATGTTTTTATTGCCATTAGCTTAATTTAGTTTTATAATGTTCAACAATCTTGTTTAATTCTCTTTTATAAAACAAGTCAAATTCAACCAATTCTAAATTACCTGTATCAGGATTTAATTGTTTAGGTTGTGTTTGTTCCCAATGTACATATAATACAGCTCTTAATCTTTGACTAGGAGTTTTGTTACCAAATTCTGTAGACTCATGTTCTATAGTTTCAGTAGCTTTTTCTACGGCAATTTTTTGGTCCTCATTAACAGGATAGGGAGATAATAATACATATCCTGTTTTTCTATTTAATTTAAATAGATTTACCATAGTTTCATTAGACAGCTCAGGAGTACCTATGTGTATCCTTAATGAGCCGTCGGCAAGGGTAGATATTTTTTCTACCCCGCCTTCAAATAACACCGACTTAGATTTCATAATTATTGGTTAATATATGAATTGTTCTCTCTGATTTTTTGTCTAGAGGGTCGAATCCAGCTCCAGGCCAGTAATCATTCTCTGTACAATATTTATAAGTTTCCAATTCATGGTTATACATATCTCTACCTTCGTCTATCATATCATCTCCTAGTTCAAATACATTAATAGAAAATGGTGGAGTCTTTTCTATTGCTACAATAATAAACCTAGTAGCCTTTACAGCGTCCATATAGAACGCAGCTTGTTTATGATATTTAAATTTTCTCATAGACTTCATAAATCCATTGTAAGAACAATCTTTAGTTGTTTTAAGGTCTATTATCATATCATCTCTATGATAGTCTAACATACCCTTACAATTTACATTATAATACTCATTATTCCATACGATTATTTTTTCTGCTTTTCCATTTGTCAATAAACGATTTACTGTACTATCTTTCATAGTTTTCAAAGTTATTTGTTCTATTAAATGATAATCAGCTTCACTAATAATAGTTTTAAATCTATTGTGGTCAATAAACTCTTGACTATCTATTTTACCTTGTTTGGTTCTTTTATCAAACTTGGGAGACACAGCATAAGTTCCATCAAACAATTCAGGTTGTAATACATTCATATGTATTGCTGAGCCTAATTTCATAGAAGGCGTAGCAGTTTGTGGAAAATCTTGTCTAAATCTAAAGTACTCAGGAGATATAGATATATAGTTTAGCATACTATTAGATACATATTCAGTATCATTATAATAGTTATGTTGATTTAAACTATGCTTCTTGATTAACTTCATCTACTTTTTCTTCAGTTGTTTCTTCTTCTAGATTCTTTTCTTTTTCATCAATCTTTACCATATTAGCTAAAATTTCTCCTGCATTAGGTATTCTCATTACATACTCGTGCATATTTTGCTCGAATATAGCAATGTCTTTTTCGTCAAAAGCTTGCTTGTTCCAAACTTTATGTTCCCATGTTAATAAGGCTACTTCATGAGCTCTTATAACATCGCTTAAAAATTCAATAGATTTTTTTACATCTACAGGAATCATATAACTTTTACCTGCAATTTTAATTTTGGTTTTGGTTTGTTTTTTAGCCATCTTGTTCTAAATTTATAAGTTGTTTTAATAATTTTTCATTTTTCTCTATTCTTTCTTTTAATCTTTGATTATCTGTTAAAAGATAAGAATATATATTTTTATCATCGCTTTCTTCTATCAAATGTTTATATTGCAAATATAATTTATTTGTCTCATCAATCATTCTTTTTATATGTGGATAAACTGATATAAGACTTTCTGTTTTATTTACTACATATAATACAGCGCAATGTTTTCTGTTCATTATGTCTCCAATTTTTTGCCAAGTTAATTTAGCTTTGTATCTTAAAAAGAAAGCTAATACTCCTCTCTTGTCAACCAATTCTCTTTTTCTGCTTCCAGAAAATAACATAATTTTACTTACTTTGTGTATTTCACAAAACTTATCTATAAATTCATTTATGTAATAATCGTTCATAACACTTTTATTGTTACACCTGGTTTCTCTTTATTATATTCATACTCTTCAAAATAAGGTATTATATAATTACAATTATCGTCTTCTATCCAATTATATTTAACCATCAAATCTTGTACAGTTTGAGCTGGGTTAATGTAATCGAATTTCCGTCTTGTACTTCTATGGAATTTGAATGAAATCTTATAAGGAGCTTCTTTTTCTTTTATCATATATTGAAACTTTTCTTTATTCATCACGTATTCTAATTTAGTATCCTTTATATAATTCATTGTAGTTTTAGAATGTATAAGATATTTCCCAGTCCATCTTTTTCCATTCTTAGAACTTGGCACATTTCTCGATATAAAGATTTCATTCTCCATAGTTTATTTAGAACGGTAGGTCTTCTTCTGCTGGAACACTAGCATTACCTTTGTATTCCTCAACCATAGTTCTGTATTTGTCTTTATCTTCAGCAGATAGTTTTTTATTCATATCTGGATTATATAAACAATTAGCTCCTGATTTATTACTCCATCTATACTTTAAAGCTTCTCTAATAACAGGTTGACCAGATTCTTTGTCTGTAGTAACATATTCTTCTGATATAAATGTAATCATTAATTCTTTTCCTATAGCTTCGTTCATAGCTGTAGAATCATCAGAAAAATCTTTTACACCTGCATTCACTAAAAAGTCTTTCATTTGCTTTTTCTTCCAATCTTGTGTAGAAGGTTTATCAGTTTGTTTAACAGCCCACATTTGTACTCTAGATTGTTTTCCATTAGCATCTACATTAAATGTAATAAATGGTGAACCTTTATAATTATCTAATAAATCAGAAGTAGTTATACTTATTATTTTACAATTATAAGCTCCTGGTTCTTTTAAATAATCTACTTTTTCTTTAGTCTTTTGACTAGTAGTGTTTAAATCGAATGGTAGTACTTTCATTTTTTATCTTTTTTTTGTTTTAATTTTTTCATCTCTTTTTCATGAACTTTATTTAAAGTTATAGTTAAAAACTCTCCAAGTTGGTCATAAGTCATTGTTCCTAAATGTCCTTTTTGCTCACTTAATGGTATATCTCTATCTTTATTTGCCATTATTTATTGTTTTTAATTTTTGTTCAGTTAATTTTAATTCTTCTATTAATTCTTCTTTACTTAACAAAACATAAAGTTGTCTTAATTCATCACGTAATTGAATACGTGTATAATTTTCTGACTGAAGTTTTGCAATCTCATCTGATATTTTCCAAAACCCCATTATTTATTGTTTTTGATTTTCCAATTAATATACTTAGTTAATGTATCCCCATCAAATATAATTTTATCTTTCTCAGGAGCGTAAGGATATTCTCTACCTTTATACTCCTTAGTTTTAAGGGTTTGTATTGGTAATCTATATAAAAATCTACCTATACCC
>Ga0098041_1000612_pt1 | contig 14130 bp, 17 predicted proteins | sample 8_EtaG_FD_77066 | JGI IMG/M metagenome (GOLD analysis project Ga0098041, IMG submission 77066) | Marine viral communities from the Subarctic Pacific Ocean - 8_ETSP_OMZ_AT15162 metaG | ecosystem: Environmental > Aquatic > Marine > Oceanic | place: Pacific Ocean | collected 2015-01-08
AAACTTCATTTACCTTCTGGTAAAGAAATTAGAGTTAAGGTTGCGGAGGACGACTTAAGAGATATAGTGGATGCTGTCTATCAAGACACATTAGAATTAAAAATAGGCGATGAATATGGATTGGACTAAAGATAAGAAAGGAAATGCGGGAAGTGATGATGGAGTTAATAACCCAGACTTTTTCGCAGAACAAAAGAAAAAGATATTGGCACAAATACAGGCCAGATTAAATAGAGATAGAAGTTATAATCTATGCTCAATAACGGGTAACCCAAAGGTGGGTAAGACCGGATTGGTTTTAGATTCTAGAACTGAAGAAGAAGTAAAAGAAGGTAAGAAGATTCTTATTTTGGATTTTGATAATGGGGCTGAACCAACGTGGGATTCTGCTTGGGATAGAGATGATAACATAGTTATCTTTAGCCCAATAGAAGTTAGAACAGATGGTTCTACTGATTGGGAAGAGACCTTTAATAATGCAAATAGTTTTTGCCAATATGCTAAGGACTTGATTAAGACAGGAGATGTTAAATCCTTCTGCCTTGATGGAGTAGATAAGGCATTTGAAGGTTCAAGCGATGTGCTTAGAGAGTTGCTAGTAAAGCAACAAACTAAAGAAGGTAGTATCGTTCATGCTACTGATTCAGTAAGAGTATCTACACTTGATTGGAAGATTAGGAATAGAATCTATAACAGATTACTAGACTTAGTATGTAGTTTAGAATGTGATAGGTTTTTGATTACACATATGAAACCTGTGTATGATAATATCAATGTACCTACTCCTATAGGAGAAGTACCTGATTGGCATAAATCAACACCTGCTAGATTCGTGCAGATGATTCATATTGAAAAGGTAATGAAGGGAAAGACCACAAACTATGTAGCCAAATTAACGGCTAGTAAAACGAATCCCTCCCTTGTAGGACAGGAATGGACTATTTTCACCACCAACGGTGATAATAAATGGTTTGGGATTCCAGAACTACGAGAGGGAAAACTATGAGTAAAATAATAAACTGTGATTTAGATAAATTTAGAGATGCGGTTGAGGCAATTTGGCTGAGAGGCAAATATAAGTCCTCGACTGTATCTAAAGTTGGTGTTATCAGCAATACTGCTGTTGGCATTATTAAAGATACTAGATTAGAGTTACTTAATGGTAATGATAAAAGTGCTATTAGTGTGACAATAGATATAGAGGGAGAACCACAAAAAGAATATATGTTTATATTTGATATTGAAAAGATTATGAAGTACCTTAAAAATCTCAAAGCAGGAAGTTTAAAGATTAGTATTGGGGAATCTAATATTGCTTTCAATATGGGTAGGACTTCTATTAAAGTACCAGTATTAGTAGAACACAATAACATGGGCCTAATTTCTATGATTAGGGGTCTTAGTATTAAGACTGGTGAACCAGTAGTTTTTGGTAAAACACAACTACCTTGTATGCTTATGGTAAACGGTGAAGAATTAGCGAATGCAATTAAGTTTTGTAACTTGGTTGGAACAGCATCCTTTAAGATAGAATATATTGCAGGACAAAGTGACATAACTATCTCATCTTCTAACTTTCATAGAACAGAGTTTGTAGATAGAACGATTGCCTTAGTTGGTACTCCTTCTAGAGAAGACTTAACTGTAGAATTTTCTGCACCAATTGGTAAATTTTGTGTGAAAAATGTAATGGCTCTTTGGAGTGGGGATAATAAACCAATAGTAATAACAGGGCCGAATAGAAAAATGGTGATTGCACCCTATATTAGAAATGAGTGAGAATATGATAATTAGTACGATAGATAAAAATAATATGATAGCCCTTAGATGGCGAGATGAAAATGATAATAGACAAGAGGAAACAGTATCCTATAATGATGCTCCTCCATATTTCTATATTAAAACAACAGATAGAAATATTGATAGAATCACATTTAGAGATTTTGGGAGTAGAGTAGACATTACTCTTTCCTATGAGATAGATGGTTCTAAATCTTTAGATGGAACCCCCTTAAAGAAAGTAACTTGGTATCCTCCTAAACCTGGATATATGAGAACATTAAGGAAAGAATGGAAGGAAACATTTGAAGCAGATGTAGCCTATCATTATAGATATGCTGTTGATAACATTAAGCAGATGCCAGAGTATAATCTTAGGAAATGGTATTGGGATTTAGAATGGCAACAGGGGGGAGAACACGATGGGGCTATTACTTGTATGGTTTTCTATGATAACTATACTAAAAGAAATAGAGTTTTATATTGGCTTCCTAGAGATACTCCACCTAAAAGAAATCTTATTGGTGAAGGTTTCCTAACGGAGAGAGAAATGTTAGAGACTTTTGTAGGGCGACTTAGAAAAGAAGACCCAGATATGATGATTTCTTGGTTCGGTTCTAAATTCGACCTGCCAAAATTAATCGAAAGACTCCATGCTAATGGGCTTGACCCCAGAAAATTATCGCCATATAACGATGTGAAGGGGGTTTATTTCGATGAAGGTATCAAACTTTCCAAAAACGTGAACAATTACAGCCCTATAGAACAACCAGTTAGAGGAAGGCTAGTATTAAATCTAGACTTGGCTTTTGAACGCCAATGGAATGACGCACAGAGAGGAACCTTACCATCATTAGCATTAGATTATGTTGCTGATATAGTGTTAGGTGAGAAGAAACTAGTATCTGAGAAGTTTCCAGATAAGAATGAGTTTTTCTCTAGAGGATGGTTAGAAGACACCAAGCATTATCTCGATTATGCAGCCGTTGACGTTATGCTTCTTGTTAGAATTGATGAAGAAAACTTTACATCTGAAGCAGTAATTGCTTTACAAAGATTACTAAAGGCCCCATTCGATGCTTGCTTCTATGCAAGTAATATGGGTGGGATATACTTTATGCGTAATGCAACTTGGAAAGCACCTACTGGTGAACATGGAGATAAGGTTGATTATCAAGGTGCAATGATTTATGACCCTATGACAGAAGGAACAAATGGTTTACATCTAGGTGTAGCCGCCTTTGACTTTGCTGGACTTTATCCGAGTATGATGATTGCACGAAACATCTCATGGGAAACTAAATCAATTGAACCAACTGTTTTTGGTGTTAATATTCTAACACCTAGGGATTTCACTGATGAAGATGAGAAAGAAATGCTTTATTATAAAACTGATGAGTTAGGTCTTTTACCTAGAGCGGTTTTAGAATTGAAAGAATTGCGGAATGATTATAAGAAAAAGATGAAGGCCGCAGAATCTAAGGAAGATTACATAAAGTGGAACAACAACCAGTTAGCCGTAAAAAGATTGATGGCTTCTTTTTACGGAATTGTTGCCTACCAGGGATTTGGTTGGGCAGATATAGATTTAGCCGCTAGTATTACTGCTAGTGCTAGAGAAGCCATTAGAGAAGCAGCGTTTAAGGTGATGGAAATATGACGGATTTATTATGTACACTTCCAGTAATAGGACTTTACATAATTTGTGTACACTTTATATTAAAAGCGTTTAGTGAAACTACTATAAGGAGACCGTAAAATGAGTGATTATAAATGTTCAAAATGTGGGGGATATAAGAGAGTATCTTCTAGTAATAGAAGAGACCTATGTGGTAAATGTTATTTAGCCATGAAAAGAAAAGAAAGAAAGGAGAAAGGATTAAAATGAAAAAATATTATTGCAATTGTCAATTTAATAAGATGCAAAGTTGTATGGATGAAAAAGGAAAATGTACCTTTTGTAAGCAGGAAGTGAGGACATGAAGCCCTGTTTTAATTGTGGTACTTACGATGGTAAGAATAAAAATGGTAATACTATTGCATTACAATCTACAAAGTATGGTAGTGTTTGTGGTGCGTGTATAGAAGAAGCAGTGCTTTATTTGTATGCAAAGAAGAAGGGCGGATTATAAATGAAAGTAGTTTATGGACACACGGATTCTATTTATGTACAAATGCCAATGGAACGAGCAGAAGAAACATTGGCATTATTAAATAACCATGTTAGAGGTATATTTCCTAATGCAATGAATCTGGAAGAACATCCAGTTACTTTGGAGTTTGAAAAGTATTATGAATCATTAGGAGTTGGTGTGACTAAAAATAGAAATGCCGGATTAATTTCATGGAAAGATGGTGAGACTTTAGAAGAACCTGAATTTGTAATGACTGGTTTTGCTGCTAAACGAGTAGCAATAACAAAGTTAGCAAAGACAATTCAATTAGAGGTTTTACAGAGATGGGTAGCACAAGAGTCTGAATCAGAAATAACTAATTATCTAAAGACTGAATATCAAAGAGTATTGAATGGGCAGGTTGATATTAAAAATATCTCTAATAGAAGTAGATTTAGACCTGAGCGTTTTACATATAAATGTGCTTCGTGTTCTAAAGAATATGGTTTAGAGGAAGTTTTAGAACTTAGAAAGAAGTTTTCTGCCAATACGTTTTGTGTAAAGTGTGGTAAAGACCTAATACTTAAAACCTTAATGGGCAAGCAACCTAGTGTTGGTGGTGGAATAGAAGGTGTTCTTTGGTGGAATCAAACGTATGGTATACCTATTGATGATTCTTATATGTATATCCGAGCAGCAGATGATGTAACTAGACCTAAGTATATTAATCCAGTAAGTGGTCAGCATAAGAGACCAACATATCTAGCAGCACCCGGATTAATAGATTTTGATACTATGAAGTTTATACCCGATTATAGACATTATGCTGAGTCTATTGTTAAGAAAGCAGAACCAATTTACAAAGCAATGGGTTGGGATTTGACCCCGATTAGTGTTGACATTAATCAAACAAATCTAACAGAGTGGTGGTAAAATGAGAGAATTTACATATAAATGGTATCCAGAAACCTATGATAATGAAGATGAACCTATATTAAAAATAACAAAGTCTTCATTTGGAACGTTTAACTGGTGTCCTATGAAATATAAGTTTTCGTATCCTTTGAGATTACCTCAAGCGACTACGGAAGCCATGATAAAAGGTACTGCTGTCCACGATAGCAGGGAAGACTTCTTTAATGCTTTTGACATTAAGAAGGCAGAGAACCTAACTTATGATGAGTTGGTTACGTATAATATGGGATTGCATCCTATAGATGACTATACTGAGATGTATAGGATAATATCTGTTTTTGAGGCAGAGAGGTTTATAGAAGCCCGAAAAGATGACAAACTACATGATTACTTGCCGGTGATTAATGAGGTTATGATGGATGCAGAAATAACTATACCTCATGCAATAAACCCGAAGTGTATATTAGAGAGAGATTATAAGGTTCATCTTCAAGGGATTATAGATAGAATGTTTATTCAAGATGGAAATTATATTCCTCTTGAATTAAAGACTGGCCCTTGGAAGGATTATAAATTGACAATGATGAGAAAGGAATTAGCGTTCTATAAAATCTTAGTAGAGAATGCACCAGAAGAAACAATACTTGATGCTGGGTTAGACCCTAATATTCCTATAACTAATTGGGGATGGTATTATCCACAATCTAATTACTTACAGGTAGAAAAGGTTAAGAAACAAAGTATTACTGCTGTATATAATGGTATAGCAAAATTAATTAAAGCATATGAACTACAACAATTTGATGCTAAGTATTATTACAATACCTGTCAACATTGTAGTTTTATGAGTATATGCCCTGCGGCACAGGAAAGTGAGTGGCTATGATTAGCGAAAAAGTAAGAAATAAATTAAAAGGAAAGAGTTGGACGTTTCAAGAGTTAAGTGATATTAACAATGTTATTGTTAGTTTAGCAAATGAATTGTATGATGATTTAGAAACTAAATCTAAAATGGATTTAATATGGAATGTAGAAGTATATTCAGATGTTCTCTTTGGTGAGTTTTTCCAAGAGAAAGTGTTAGAACAATTAAGTGATAAAATAGCAGAAGTAATAAAAATAGAACTGCAAACAGCAAATGTAAATTTTAAGGATGATAAAGATGAAGTACCCAAGAGAAGTGTGGGCAGGAAGCCACCTGCCAAACGCACCACAGATGAAAAGAGTAATAGTAAGAAATCAACGTGAGTTTGTTACGTGGGTTAATGCGTTTAACGGTAAGATGAATTGTTATACTACAGTATATGACTTTGAGCATTTTGCAATAGATAGTAAAGTAGATTCTTCTGTTATATTAGATAGAATGTTTTTAGATTTTGATGCACATGGGATGCCGTTAGATGCAGCATTTGAAGATTTTATAACTGTTGTAAACAAATTACATAGAGATGACACAATACATAAGATGTATTTTAGTGGGAAGGGTTTTCATATTATAATATATGGTGAAGTTGCCGATGATATTAGAAGCATTCAATCAACATTTACAAGGCTCGCAAGGCTTACGAGCACACTTGATAACACTGGTGTTCAAACTAATCGGCTTAGAAGAATACCTAACACAGTTAATCTTAGTAGTGAGGGGCCGTATTTTTGTATTCCTTTGAATATGACAGATATAAATAACGGGCTTAATTTTATTCTACAAAAAGCAAAAACAGGTAATCATCCTTCAGTAACTTATGGTAAGATAAAGCAGGCTTGGAGATGGGTTAAACCAATAAGTGTTTCAGATATAGAAGTAGTACCACCAAAACCACCAGGAGAATTACCGATACTACCATGTTTGTATAATTCTATTATGGTAGAAAATCCTGGACATTTTGCTAGAGTATATTTGGTACAATGGTATAGAGATATATTAGCAATAGGTGAACGTGAAATCACAAATGATAAGAAAGAGGAAATGGTTCAAGTGATAATGAAAGAATTAGAAACAATAGCATCTAAAGAAGATGTATGGTTAGATTGGAATGCCCCAGTGACAGCAAAGAATGTAAGGTTCATTGTTAATGGTGGTTATCATGCGCCAAGTTGTGAAGGTAAATTAATACCACAAGGTTATTGTGTAGGCAAATGTTGGAGGTATCCAGAATGAACGGAGATGATGTAGAACATTGGTCTGAATTACATTTCGGAACGTTGGCATTAGTTAGAACATTAGTGGGGTTAGTAAATCTAGTAGTGGCTTCTATTATTATGGCAGAAATATTTGGGTGGTTAGGATGAAATTAATTATAGATAGTAGGGAAAACTCTGATTTAACTGCGGCAGTTAAGCAAGAATGTATTAGATTAAATATAATGACCGAGAAACAATGGATTGAAATAGGAGACTATGTATTTAATGATGTTTGTTTTGAGGCAAAGTCAACAATAGATTTTTTACAATCAGTAATTAATAAGCGGCTTTGGAATCAACTAGATAATATGGATAGACATTATGAACATTGTATTCTCATTATTCATGGGTCTATACATCAAGCCCTTGCTTATCCAGGGTATGTTAATATAGACATGCCGGAACAATTAATAAGGAATAAGTTCTACGGGGCGATAGGAAAGATAACGTTAGATACTGATGTGAAGTTATTTTGGGTTGAAGGCCCAAGAAAAGCAGCACAAATAATGACAACGATATGTAAGATGAGACCAATAGATAGAAATGTAATAAGCCCAAGTTTATTAAAAAGCATAACAACAGATGATTTAAGAGTGAATTTATTAGGAACAATAAAAGGTGTAAGTGAGATGAAGGCCCAAATGTTGATAGACGAGTTTGGGTCACTAATGGAAATAGGCGAAGCAGAAATAGAAGAATTAACAAAATTAGATGGAATAGGCACAACAATAGCAAACAGAATAATAGATGTATTAAATAGTGAAGATAAGGTGATGATATGAATAATAGAAGATATGAAGATGAAGATGAACTATACTATAATTTTATAGATAATGGAGTGCAGGAATCTCCAGCGGAGATTAAACTACCTGCTGTAGCGGTGAGTTATACCAATGATGCGGTTAAGGCATCTAACTATAATTATACACCCGCAACCCTATCATTTTTTGCAATGGTAGGACAATTGGTGAAAGATATGATAGCAATACCAAGCGGTATAAATGTTGATGATACACGATTACAAGTATTGTGGCTGCAAACATCAGGAACTGGTAAGTCTACATTAACTAATTGGTATATGCCAATAGTTGATGAGACATTTAGAATGATAAATGAAAAACATGGTACTAATTTTAGTGTGTTTGACATTACTGATTATACTGATGCTGCATTAATAGGTTCCTTTGAAAGAAGAAAGGAAGAGGTAGAAGACGAAGATGGTAGGACTAGAACAATTGAGGTTGATGTGCCTGTTCCTGGACAATTAGATGGAGAAGGCATGGCAATTTGGGATGAGTTTGAATATTCTGGTGTGTTTAAACAATCACAACATAAAGAAAACGCAATTGTATATTTGAATACATTTATGAATACTATGTGGGGAGAGACCTATATTATTTCTAAGAAACTGAAACAAGGAGAAGACCCAATTGAGTGTATATGTAAGCGTTCAGTATATGGAACATCCTATATACCTAAGACATTGACTTCTGTTATCACAGAAAAAGGTGTGCTTCAAAGACTGTTAATGTTTATTTGGGAAGTGCCTCAAGATGTTCAAAAGAAAATGAGGAGGAAACTGATTTCTGATTTCGGTGACATACAGGAAAAAGAAGCACCAAAGTTAAAATATGCAAAGAGCCTAGCAACAATATATGATACTGTTAAGGAGAGATTTGATGAAGTTGATGGAGACCCCTTAAAGGTGTTAAGTATTACAGGTGATGCTAAAGATGCATTACTGAGAGAATGTATTCTGATGGAGGAATATATTAGCCATAGTAGACCAGAAGTGTTTCAAGCGGTTGAAACTTTTATTAACAGGATATTAAAACATATCCAAAAATTGGCTGTATTATGTGCAGTAGCCGAAGCCCCAAGCATAAAGGATAAAAGTAAAAGATTTGTAGTTACACAGAAAAATGTGCAACAGGCGGCTTCTGTAGTTCGACAATGTTATAAGAGTCTCGTATCTTGGCTAGATGAAGCCCTACGGGTAGAGAAGGTTACTGTTGCCCAAACCGCTAATTTAGGAGTGTTTAAATCTGTATATCGTGAAATGGATAGTGACGATGGATGGGTGCATAAGACGCGATTACTTGGTGAGGTTAGAAAGAAAACCCAAAAGGGACAGCAAACTATTTACAATTGGTGGAAGAAATCTATTGGGGAATACTTTGAAGAAAACAGAATAAACAAAAGTGTTTATGTAAAATTAAAGGAGGATATAAAATGAGTTATGAGGGTGCTAAGTATGAGTATAAATTTCTTGTATTCAGCATATTAAATGGGCCTAAGAATATGATAGATAATCTAAATGCAGAAGGCGATGATGGCTGGGAAGCATATGATAATCTAACAATAGGCGAAGAAAGAGTAGTTACTTTCTTGAGGCGGCAAAAAGCCCCACCAAAGGTTATTGAACCGAAGGCAGAAAGAGAAAGAACACTAAAGAGTTTATGGGGAGGTAGTTCAGATGAGCAGGCTTGATAAGGCATTTCGTAAAATGAATAACCCTAGACCGTTTAGACGAGCATTAGGATTGGGCACTACAACAATAAGTGCTATATTTGGAGTTGGTTTATTTGGTAAATAATGTATTAGCATTAGATATTGAAACAAAGAACTTTGCTCACGAAATAGGTGGGTGGGGTAATACCCATATGTTTATGCCATCTGTAGTTTGTACATGGGATGGAGATGTTGGTACTGTGTATATTGATAAGGCAGTAGATGATTTAACAAAGGGAGGAACAATAGTTAAATCACTAAGGCAATTGAAGTTTGACTTAGATGACCACATACAGAAGGGTGGTGTTTTATTAGGACATAATATTGCAGCATTTGATTTACCTGTGCTTAGAGATTCTATGGATATTTATTGTATCAATAAGTATTTCAATAAGAAGGCATATATTGATACTAGTAGATTAGTTAGTTCTGCTACTGGACAAAGATATAGTTTAAGTAATTTAGTTAAGCATACATTGGGTGATGCTAAAACTATGGATAGTGCAGATGCACCTGTTATTTGGAAAGAAGGAAAATATTCAGAGGTTGCAGAATATTGTTTAAAGGATTGTCAACTTGTATACGACCTGTGGAAACACGGCAAAGATGAGGGATTTGTGAAAGGATATTCAATAGACAATGAAGAAGAAACAACAATGGAGGTAGATTGGTAATGGCATCAACTTTAGAAATAGTTCTATGGATTGTGTTTATACTTGCTATTAGTTTACTATTCTTCGCTGCGTTTGGTTCAGAAAAAGTATCAAACCAGACTATAGAAGAATACATGGATGTACTAATTAGTGAGGAACAACAACGTGGCACTTAGGGAACAATGTAATAATTGTGGTGAGGAAACGATTCCTAGAAGGATTCTAGGTTTCTATGTGGGTTCTCCGCAAAGGGTTAAGATTTGGGAATGCAGGGAGTGTAATGCTCTCTGGTCTGAAAAAATCTTACCCTTAGCGGAGGCTCACTAAATTTTTTTTTATTTTCAAAATTTCATAATCTGGCAATTTAGAAAATCGACTTTTTTTAATTCCAGGAAAGTCAATTTTTAAGAATAGCCTATTTTAGATTCCATGTTAATGAGTCACGTTCCTTGCGGATTCAATTTGGGGTCACAGGTGACTCGATTGTACCCCCTAAATCAATGGAGATTTAGGCCAGCGAAGCCCCTTAGAAGCCCCTTAGAGGCACAGAAAACGGCGAATCCGGCGGTTTTACCATCCGGCCCAAAACACGCTCTATGGCGGTTTCAATGGGTAATATGTTAGACCCACTCTGGTTTAACTGCTATATCTAAGAAAGCATCCAACTAGGTCTAGAAGGCCAATTGTCCCATGCTTCTGCCGTTGTATCGTACTCTGTAATATCTAATAAAGCCTGTCTATATGTGGCTAACTCAGTTTGTTGTGTGGTTGTTAATGTAGAATGAAAAAGAACCCCTTGGTATTTATCTGCCTTTTTTAACCTACCATCTCTCTTCGCTCTTAATTCTTCCCAGTTAAATTCTTCTGAACCATCTGGGTTATATAACTCATGGCCGGGGCCAACATTGTAACTTACTGTTACATTTGGGTTTACATATTCTTCTTCTTCTTCTGTCATTTAATCACCTAACTGTTATATGTGTAATAAATATCAACTACAACATCTCCCATGTTAACTGCTCCTGATTCTCTTCTAATTGAGAGAACATCCCCTGCATCATAGTTAGCACTTAATCCAGTTACCACATAGTTATATGCAGTAGCATTTGTATTTTCTGAATTTTTCTTGTAAAGTCACTACAATCAAGGCTAATGTTAGTTAATGTCCCTACACCTGCATCCCCATTTGCGAATATCCTCCAAACTTGTGCGGTTGTTCCGCTAAGGACTACTCCTACTGTTCTAAATTGAACTGCTCTAATTGTTATATCTTCTGGTAGATGTATGTTACCAAACCCTGCCTCGTCATCATCGAAGGTAAGTGCTTTAAGCCCAGCACCTGCACCTGCGGCTGTTCCGTAATCTAACTTACCATATCGTTCCATGTGCCACATATTCCATCCTTTTGTGGTAGAAGTAGATTCGACACCTAATGGGAACTTAGCCATTTGTTCTCCACCATCTAATGTTAATAATTCATTTGAACCATTCACTCTAAACTTCATATCACCTGCTGATTTTCTATTGACGATGTAAGTATCATTCTCGGACTGTGCGAAGTCAGTTGAAGCAGAAGCCGAAGTATCAGTTACTCTTACATTAGCCTGTGTCGCATCTTCAACTTCTAATCCATTTCCTGATGTGAAAACCGGACTACTTGTACCTATGCACAATCCATTAGAACGAAGTATCATCTTGGCAGTAGCATCTAAATTGAATGTCATTCCATCATAGGCTGATATAGCCATACCATCCGGGTTAGCACCACTATGGTCTTTGAGAGTAATAGAAGGTTGATTGGTATTAAGGTGTCCTTCACGGAAGAATAGCCCTCCACCTGCACCATCTGTATTGTATGTATCAATTAAAACGCTGCCTTCAACGTGTAATTCTTTATCGGGGGCATTGGTTCCTATTCCGACATTACCTTCTGAATCTATTCTCATTCTTTCATGAGAAGTAGTGTCATCATTGTCATTAATAGCAGAAGTGAAGAATACTAAATCTCCACCTTTATCTCCTGTACCATGTGCTTCTGCTGCATAGGCAGCAATTCCAGCAGATGCTTCAAGAACGTTGCTTGGGTTGTTTCCATCTTTACCATCGAAACCAATTGCACCAAGCAAATCACCATCTGCTATTGTTGTATCATCACGAAGTATTAGCATTCCATTATTCCAATCTACGCCTGTATGATAAACCACAAATGTATTGATTGGGTCTGAAACGTCTTGTGTAACTCCACCAACTGCTAATTTACCAGCCATAAACCGCATACCTCTGCGAGAGGCAGTATCATCATTTTGGTCTGTTGGTGCATAATAGAAATCTAAATAGCCTGCTTTATCTCCTGTGCTATGGTCTTCCCATGCTTTAGCGACTAATGCTACTGATGCTTCTAGTATGCTGCTTGGAACGTTACCATCTCTTGAATCGAAACCAATACCACCAAGAATATCATGTTGTGAAACATCGGTTGAATTACTAACTACCATTATTCCATTACTACCATCTGTTGCGTTATGGTTCACTTGAAGTGCATTCATATTGACAACGCTAGAATCTGTCCCATCGTCATTACCAATTGTAACTCCCTTAGTAGTTCCATCTAACACTAATATTGGTCTTAGATTGCCGCTACCATCTCGGCTTCTAAACGTCCAATCGTGTCCATTCGCTTGAGAATCAACATACATTGCTGTTCCATCGGTTGACATTTTCCACTTTGTTGAACCCCCTACTTGGAATCCAATTCCTTCATATGATGTTCCATCACCATTAAGTGTTAAAGCCATATCTGATAATGGAGAAGCAGTTCCAATTCCAACCCTACCATCTTCTGCTATAACGAAAGGAGAAGAATCAGGGTCATCAGAAGAATCAACATCAACACGGAATGCATCTGTATCGCCTGATGTATTGACATGAAGTTTAGCATTACTACTTGTTGTGCCTATACTTACAGGCCCAGAGAAATAGTTTTTATCTTCACCATTGATATACAACCCCCATGCGTTAGTTATCCCAAGTTTATCTCCATAATCGAAGTAACCTAAATAAGTAGTGGCTGAAGTAACACTAGCATCATTCCAATCTATTCTTGCCCTACTAGCAAACACGCTTCCTGTTGAGATGCTATTGCTATTATTGGCTTCTGTTACTAGAAGGCTATAGGTTCCATACAAAGCACCTGTGTTGGATTCTCTACTAGCATCAACTTCAAGATAGTTATATTGAGAATAGGCTTCTGTATTCACTCCTGTATTGTTAAGGTTTACTCTATTGTATGTTCCATATAAATCACCAACGGAAGCACTAGCATGGGTCATGTAAGACCCTACAAAGTTGTAATTTCCTGCAACGAAGGCTATGTCTTGGTCAGTAGATGGTTCATATTCAAGATAAGACCTAAACCCTACTTGGTGGTTTGCATCTCCTGATTGTCTTGAATCAACATAAACACCTGCCATTCTTTGTTCATCACCACCGGGAACACCAGCAGTTACTGAGTTATCTTGGTCAATGTAAATAGCATAATGTTCGTTATCTTGGTCAAGGGTAGTCGAGCCGCTAGAATCATAATCAATGAATATACCAGCAGAAGCAGTTGCATCCACGTTAGAATCTACGTTCCTGTCAATGTGTATTCTGCCTGTTAAATCATACTCTCCGTAATGCACTAGGTTTGCTACTGTATCGCTCTTACCAATTTCAACAGGTTGTCCTGTATTGTATTGTAGATGTATTGAACCGCTATCTGTTTCAATTTCATTGGTGCTTCTAAATTTCAGACTACCCATTGTTATCGCAGGTGCAGTTAATACGCTCCCATCGAATGTTAGGCTTGCTTCACCATTTAAAGCATCAGCACTACTAAATGTGGCTATCCTATTGTTAGCACCATTAGCAACGGCTGAAACTGCACCACCACCGCTTGTAACGGTTGACCAAGACAATGAACCGCTACCATCTGTCTT
>Ga0098041_1000622_pt1 | contig 13940 bp, 8 predicted proteins | sample 8_EtaG_FD_77066 | JGI IMG/M metagenome (GOLD analysis project Ga0098041, IMG submission 77066) | Marine viral communities from the Subarctic Pacific Ocean - 8_ETSP_OMZ_AT15162 metaG | ecosystem: Environmental > Aquatic > Marine > Oceanic | place: Pacific Ocean | collected 2015-01-08
GTAACTTCTTTCCATGCAGATGTTGCTGAATCATAGACTTTCATCTTATCAGCATTAGTGTCATAGCAAAGATCACCTTCATCATTATTAGATGATGGTTCACCAGCATTTACTCTATATCTAGCAGCAAAATCATTTATATCATTACTTAAGTTTAGTAGATCAGCTTCTTTAAGTGTTGCTTTATGGTAGTTATATATCTGACCAGAGCCAGTAGAGCTAACCATAAATGCTACACCAGCATCAACCGTAGAACTGTTAAAGTTAGAAGCTATATTATTAATAGTTACTGTTGAACCACCTACAGTTCTACCTGTAGTACTAGTACCAGAACCATTAACAACTAAACCCCCAGCATCTGCAATACTAATTACAACACCTGAAGCAGGTTGTGTATTAGGGAATGCTGCATCTGTTGCTATAACTTCAAGACCACCTATGGGAGCAATTTGTGCAGCGACATAATCAACAACAGCTCCTGAAGTTGGGTAGTGAGCATCACTGTCTGATATAGTTGTGTGAACACCTTTACCGTCAACCACTGTATTAATTTCAGTGAGAGTAGCAGTAAGAGCAGTGCCGCCCGCCAAGATAGAAGCAGTACCTGACTGCATACCAGCAAGCGTTGTGAGTTCAGCATCGGCTATATGATCTGTTGTAACTGCATCGTCTGCTATCTTAGCATCTGTCACAGCGTCTGCAGCTATATGAACTGTATCAATACTTCCATCAACATAATGCTCAGAGTCAATAGAATTAGCATCTATTTTATCTCCATTAACAGCATCGTCAGCTATAGCATTTCTATCTACAGCATCATCAGCTAGCTCATTAGCACTTACAGCATTAGTTGCTATCTGTGTTGCAGTAATGGTATCATTTACTAATTTACCACCTGTAATCGTAGTGTTTGCTATGTCTGCATTAACTATTACTCCAGAACCAATTGCAGTGACACCTGAACTATTAACAGTGACATCACCACTAAGGGTTGTAGAAGTAGGTACATTACTTGAATTACCTAGTAATACATTACCACCAGATATACTACTTAGTTTACTATGAGCTATAGCAGCACCAGTACTTACATCAGCATTAACTATAGTACCGTCAACTATGTTTGCACTAGCTACAGTTATATCTGTAGGTAATGCTCCGCTACCTAGCTTTGCTAAAGTAACATTATCGTCTAATATTTTAGCTGTAGTAACTGCATTACTTGCTAAAGCTGTAGCATCTACTGAACCTGGAGCATAGTGCTCTGTATCTATTGAATCAGCTGCATAGTGTTCGGAGTCAATAGCATTATCTGCTATCTTTGCTCCAGTAATAGCATCAGGGTCTATCTTAGCAGTCGTTACAGCTCCATCCATAAGACGGTCTGTATCTATATTCTCAGCCTTTAACTCTTGTAATGCGTATAATCCTGCTTTGAAATTATTATTTAAGTCATCTGCTGTTATACTAGAACCTGCTTGATATGCAGCTTTTACAGTGTCAACCTCAGTATCACGATAGATACGGACATTTCCTGTAGCACTAGGTGGTGCATTACCAGATGTAAACTGGACTTCACCGCCTCCAGCAGCTGTATAATTGACTATTGTATAGTGAGTGGTTACTGTTTTGTTAGTCCAAGCATCATTAGCATACCATGCTACTTTAATGTCTTCGACTTTGTATGAAGGAAACGTAAAAGTAAATCCAGTTAGAGTAGATCCATCCCCGTTTCTTAGTTGTTCGATGATTGCCATAATTTATTTATCTGGTGGGGACTAGTAATTTACCTAAACCAGCTGTCTGGTCAAAGGATTTCTTTCCTTCAATTTTTCTATTTCTTTGTTCTTTGATAAGCTCTTGCACTTTAGGGTCTAACCGCATTTCAGCCCAAGCTCTTCTCTTTGCATCTTTAAAGATAGCATTTATCCTTGTACCATGAACATAATCCTTTCTTGGTTCTAGGTACCTTCTTCCAGAAAACATTTGTCTATCTCTGTTTAATTTAGCAATAGATTCAATAATTCTAGGATCTTTTGCAAGTTTATCTAATTTAAGTTCTATATTCTGCTTACCAATAAGCTCTTGGAATTTAGATCTTAAGCGTGGATGGTTAGTTAAATCAGTAGAGTCTGGACCGTAATATGTTGATTGCCTTAAGTCATAACCGCTTTCAAACAGTAATTTTCTACCTGGACCTTGGTCTAAGTTGAACTGTACTGGACTAACCATGTTAAACATTCTAGTCATAAAGTCATGATTTTTTATTGGCTGTCCATTTAACATATCATATTTAGTAGGTAAATCTTGACCAGGACCATATTCAAATAAAAGGTTTCTATTTCTTATAGAATCTCCAATACCAGAGTTTAGCTCTTTCATGTATGGATTAAATACCTTTCCTAATTCATTTCTTAAACCACCTAAAGGTAGTGTATTATTTAATAAATTAGCTGCCATACGTCCTTGGTTATGACCACCAGCAAATAAATCTACAAATTGTTGTATTCCAGCTAAATAAGATTTACTTGTAATACCTTGAGCTAGAACTACACTTAATTTTTGTAAGTTATTTTCAGTCCATTCTTCACCCATTAGATCCATATGATCTCCTACATCAGCAATGTTAGAGAGTATAAGGTTAAAAGGTTCAAAAGCATCATAACTCATCCATACATCACCAACTCTTACACTTCTAGGTTTCCAACCTGCATCAATCCATACTTGCCTTTGCCGCCTATCTGTAGGACCATTTCCTGATAAACCTCCATTCATATAAGCCATGCTAGCCATGAAGATTAAAGAACCACCCATAGTAATACGACCTTGACGTAAGGCTTGAGCATTAGCTAATTCTTCAGCAGTATTAATACCATATCTAGTAACAGCTGTAAGATCATCAGGGGTTGCTGCGGCTATTACTCTTGATTCTTCTACAAGTCTATTGAATAGTGGAGTATGTTTAGCAGTTAAATTTAAACCGTTAACACCTGTACGTGCAAATAAGAAGAATGGTTTAGCCCATGGAGTTTTATTGAAAATCTCTTCTAATCCTTTTGCGAATCCTTCTAAATCTTGAGTAAGAGTAATTTCTTTTTTAGCATAGTCTGTAGCTCTATCTAAAATGTTACCATCAGCATCTGTTATATCATTTAAGAATCTAGTTTCAGCTTCTCTTAAAGTTTTAGGATCAATAGTAGTTGTCTTACCAGGGTTAGCGTTATCTAATGCTTGACGCATAGCCTTTTCTCTAGCTTTAGCTCGGCTCATAAGATACCCAAAAGTATCATCAATCGATGCCATAACCTTAGTAGAATAGGTAAAGAAGTTATTATCATTAGCTTGTCTAGCCCAATTTGCTAGATTAAAAGCAGCTACATCACCTGGTTTTGCAGTACCAGCAATCCTTTGTTGTTCTATCCAGTCTGTATATAAAGCCCATTGCTCATCACCTTTAGTTGTTATATTATAACGTGATTTAATAGTTGATAATTCACCACTCCAGTAACCATTTAATCTACTTTTAAATAGTTTCCATGATTCTGGGATAGCTTCTATCATAGCATTAGCTGAAGATAGAGCTGCTCTAGAAGTAGCACCGTCTCCACGGATAGCAGCACCTAAAGCTGTTGACATAGGACGTAGGAATCCAGCAGTTGAAGTACCCATAAGTGCTCTTACTGCTGTTTTAGGACCACTTAAAATACTATGTATCATAGTACCTTGTAATCCTTTTATCCATAGAGCTGTTTTATTTGCTCCACCTTTAAATCTACCACCTTTAAATGTTCTACGCATATATGCATCTAAATCAGTTAGATTATGAATACCATCTACCATAGAAACTGTCTCAAATACAGCTTGGAATAAGTCATCATTATCACTTCTACGAGCATAATCTAATGCTACACCCCAAGCTTCAACTGATTCTTGTACTTTTTTATCAAGTAATGCTTTATTCTCTAAGCGTATTCTTTTCCTAGCAGCTGTAGAAGCAGCCTTATTTGACTGATAACCTGCATCTAATGTTCTAAACTCTCCAGATATAATCATTCGTGTACGCTTTGCTTCAGTAACAGCTACAATCATTTTATCATATAATGCTTTTGCAGGTCCACCTTCGCTACCTAAATCAGCTAGATTAAATAATTCTCTACTACCAATACCTAAATCTCGTATCTCTCTTAGTAATGATCCTACAACTAAATCAGAAGCTACAACATTTTCTGAAGTCCAAGCAATCATTTCATCTGGAGAACCTTCAAAGTATCTGTGTTGTACTTTAAAGAATTCTCTTAGATATTCTCTAGGAGATTTATCAGCAGCTTCTCTACCTAATCCTGTACGTTGCCATAACTTTGTAGCATATCCAAATGCTTCATCTAAAGTCTTTTGACCAGATTTAACAGCTTCTATATCAGCTTGATATCTAGCATCACTAACTAAACCACGATAGACTTTATTAATATTATTCATATGCATATCAGCTGTTGAACCAATTCTGTTACCCATTGCATCAGTAATTATTTTACCTCCAGCAGCTTTGGTTACATTATCTAAGTCTGCAGCATCAGTTACTGAGGTAGGTGATCCATCATAAGCACCTGAATCAGCTTCCATTCTACGTCTATCTATAACACTATCATAAGGTTTACCTGTAGATGTTGGAGAACCTTCCCATGGATCACTTATTGTACCTTTATTTTTATGTGCTCCTGGTCCATCAAACTGTATTTCCCTTTTAGCCATATCAGCAGTTTGTCTATTAACACTAGCGTTTCTAAGTTTTATTTGGTTTATAGCTTCACCACCACCTCTCTTAAGACTCATTAACACACCATCTATAACTAATCCTATACCCATACCCTCAACTACATTTTTAAGAGTTTTCATAGCAGGGTGATCGACATCCTGAGTAGCTAATACATTATTAAATGCTGGATATTTATCAGCTATCATTCCCATAGCATTGTCATCTTGTGAATAACGAGATACTAAGTCAACACCAGCACCATAGAAAGCACCTTTTATAATTGGGCTGGCTTTTGTTAAAGCTTTAATGCCTGTGACAGCTCTTCCTAAACCTATTGCTGTAGCACCTGTAGCACCTACAGCAGCTACGGGAGCTAATGCTAATGACATCGTACCATAATGGACAAGACCTCGTAAGATCCCTCCCCATACAGTTCGTGTTACAATAGGATTATCTTCATCTACAAATGGGTTCCAGTCAGGTTGATAATCCTCACCTTCTTCAGCCATTTCACCAGAGGCTATATCTACAGCACGTTCTGGTAGAGTTAATAGAGAATTAGCAGTATCTGATGTACCACCTACTAAGGCAGATTGTATTTCTTTTACAACACCACCTAATCCCCAATTCTCTTTGTTTCTAGGATCTTCTTGTTCAGCTGCTAATTGAGATCCTCCTTCAGTTTCCTGAGCTTCTCTTGCAGCAGTAGCTTCAGCTTGCTTTGTTTGTAGGTCAACTTGTTGTTGACTGGTCTCTAATGTAGATTGTAGTAGATCCTCGTCGATATTTAATGTGGGAGTATTTTCCTCCATAGTTACCTTAGTAATAAATAATAATCATCCTTTTCAAAAGTCGTAACTATTGAGGATGTGAGACTAATTCAGGTGAATTGAAATCTGCTTTCGTGTTTAATAGATCTGCTTTTTTTATACGGTTCCCAGTAGTTCTCCATAAATACAAGCGTTGCTCTATTAAATCTCTATTTTCTAATTCTTTAATAGCTTTTGGTTTTCTCAGTTCTTTACCAGTAGCTAATTGATATTGCCAGTTTGCTATTGTCCATTTATCTTTACCAACCATACGTCCAATCTGAGCATATATTCTAGGTATAGAACCTTTACCAGTTGAATTCCAAAGCTCTAAAGATTTGATATCAAGTTCATCACTGAACTGTGTTGTTTGTAATAATTCAACAACAGCTTTATCCCCATTTTCTTTAGCAGTTGTAATAGCCTTAGAAACTGTATTAAGTTTTGTTACATAAGAATTTTCATAAGAAGTATTTGGAAGCTTATCTAAGGTTTTGTTTATGATCGCTTGGGAAGTTTCTGTTTGAGCACGGTCTGCAGCTTCTTTAGGACTAAGACCTAACTTAATTCCACCAGCATATAACTCTTTATATCTACGTTGAGCATTAATCCAAGTTTGTTTCCATTCAGGAGATTTTTCATCATCAGTTCCTGTTGTTTGCTCCCAACGTTGACTTACAGCAGATTTAACAAAACTTAAACCTTGCTTATAGAGTTCACCTTTACCAACAGTTTGCTCATAATACTTCTTCCATTCTTGTCTTAACGTAGCATCACTGATACGATTAATCTGTTGTAAATCTAAACCTACACCATCCTTCAGATCTTCGTTTAAATGCCAAATAATATCTTCATCTGCACGATCTTCTAAGGTATTATTAGCAAGATGGTCAATGAAGTTTTTAACAGTTGGATTATAAGCACGGGTAGGATCACTATTCCAAGCCTGTCGTATTTGTCTAACTTCCTGTTCTGTATGAGGTCTATCAAGGTCACCTAATGTAGTTTCAATAGATCTGATAAATTTTAAACCTTCAGCTTTTTGGTTGTTTTCATATATCTGTTCTTTTTCAACTAGTGCCTCTGATACTTTACTGTCGAAGCCGTTAAACTCTGTTTTAAAGTGTTCTCCTATAGTAATAGTGTTTTCACCTTCTGGTTTATTTTCCCAACCTTTTGGTGTAAACTCAAATTTAGGTAATTCATCTAATTGCGCACGGGTTATATCACCATCTACAAAAGCTTGTATCGCAGTGTCAATTAAAGCAGTCCTAGCACCAGATTTACCACCTACATAATAATTACCTTCTGTTTTAGTTATTTCTAGGAATACTTGACCAAAACTATCTGTTCCTGCAGCTGTAAGTAATCTTTCATTATTTTTAGCGAAACGGTCATTCTGCTTTTCAATAAGTTTATTTTTTGAAAACTCACCCTTAAGAGCTGCTTCTTGTCTGTCAACTTCTGGCCAGAAATGAGCATCTAAAAACTTATCATCATAAGCATTTACATCGTCTAACGCTTTTACATCTAAATAGTGATTAAATAATATCTCAAGATCTGCAGAATTTTCTGCTGAACCATATGTTATTTTTCTCTCACCATCCATCTTGAAGGAGTCAGGTTCTTGCACCCAATTTAGAAAATTAGATCCTAAATCTTTAGCTGCTTTTGTTGCTAGAACTTCTTTTAGTACAACAAGATCATATCCAGCTAGTTTTCTTATTTCATTTGCTTCATCAACTTTACCTTCACTTTCTAACTTCGCAGCAATAGCATGTAAATAACTAACATTATCAGTGAATTCTTCATGATCTTTATAGTATTCATTATAAGCTGATAATGCCTCTAAAGTTATTCCAGATTTTCTTATTAATCTTTTCGATTTATTCTTTAGTATTCTATCTCTATTATCTCTTCTAGTTTCTAAATGCCCAGTTAAGGTTTTAGAAAACTTACCAATACCATCAATCGTTTTATCAAATTGTTCAGCATTTGCTTTACGTTGACTGTTATTGATTGCCATCATTGCTTCAACAGCTCTGTCGCCATCAGCACTATCTTGTTCGGCTTGCTCTAAGAGTGGAATATAGTCAGCAGTTGGCTCGATGTCAAGATCTAGTTTAAAAGGATTTGCCATAATCAGTTAACTCCACATCCATTTCCACTTATTATCATCACCAAGGCTTCCCAGACTACCGATAGAACCAGCAATACTTAAAGCATCAGTGAACATAGCCCAACCTACATTCTGCATAACAGGACGTGGAGGTGCAATATCAGCTTGTGGATTAAATGCAACACTTGCAAATTGTTGGTTTTGTGCAGCTTTAACTTTACGTCTTCCAGCTTTAACAGCTGACATGAAATCTTCACCAGCTTCTGTTAGTTTCTTAGCTTGTCCTGCTTGATATCGGCCTAAAGCTGCATAATCAAGTTGAGTAAATCTATCAATTGATCTACCTGTTCTACCAGCAGCTAAAGCAAGTCCACCTTTACCTTTCTGTAGAACCTGCATTAAAGCTTCTTGGTTATTGGAGATAGCTGTTTGTCTTAAACGGTTTAATTTAACTTGACCTTCAGATATAGCACGTCTATACCCTTGGTAAATGTTAGTTAAATTCTGATCGTATTGGTTTTTTAATTGGCCATACTTCGCCATTTTGTTGAGATGCTTACGCTTACGAACTTTCATTTGATATTCGTAAGTACGAATAGCTTGTTCGTTAGCGTTTCTAGCTCCGGATCCTAAGCACACGGCAAAATTCTATAAAGGTTAATTGGTTAGGACCATGTTTAAGTTCTCTTAAGAACTTGAATCCTAAAAATTTAAGTAGTTTTAAATGTACTGTGTTACGTTTATCAATGATATTCCACAGTAGCGGTTCTGTTCTACTCGTAACGAATCGCTTTGCTTGTCTCACAAATAGAGATCTGTTTTCAAATATTACATCTGTACATAGCATCCAGATAATTCCCCCCTTATCCACGCCAGCCATTCCTGCGGCTTTACCGCTAGGCGACGAGAAATAGATGCAGGAGCCTTCCTGAGCTTTAGAAAGTAACCATTTGGATGGATCTACCCCCCAACCCTCTTCAACCTCTCTACGGTCATCTGAGCGTAGGTTGAGAGCCACCTCAATGGCAGCCTCAACCGTGATTGGGTGTATGTAATCAGACATTCTTATAATATTTAGGTGAAAGATCCCCTTCCCAACTCATTGAAAACAATGTAGCAGGAGTAGGATCGGTGGATTTAAGTGTTACTGTTAAGTTTTTATTACGTTCATATATAGGTACAGCTTGTGTATCTTGTTCTAAGATACCAACATCACTAGCTTCATACCCACTAGCTTTAGGTGCTTCAAATAATTGAGTATAATCTGGTTTACCTATACGTTCAATCAGGGTACTATAAGAACCACATGCACCTAAGTTAAGTTTTAACCTATGTACAATTAAAGAAGAACGTGTATCAGCTACCCACCTATCAGCCACTTGTTTCGTATGATAAATAGTAGGTATTTTTACCTCCATATCAAATAGATAACCAACGATTAAGTCATTACCTGTAAAGTCTCCTATCCATTCAATGTTACTACCGACTACACTAGCTAATGCATAACGTCCAATATTGTTATGATTACCGTTAGGTGAGCTTGTATGGGTATATACAATTAATTGTTTATCACTAAAATTAAAACCAACAGGTTTTGTGAACCCTGTTCTACCTGTAGTACCTGAATAACCTAATGAGGATGCACTGATAACCTTACTATTATCTATATGTAATCTATATTGAATATCATCTGTACCATCACTTTCCGTATTCATGTCATCTGTTACTGTCCTAGAGTCAGTATTAAGACGTATATCATATCTATGCATGACATCTTTATTATCATCTCCACGTAAAACTACATAAAGTGAATCATCTAATACAGTATGATGTTGTATAGTACCAGGTAATTCCCACTGGAACCAAGCTTGTTGCAGATGCCTATCTGCTACCTTAAAATATCTATATCCATAAAGACTGGATTTATCTTTTTCACTGAAGAATACAACACCATTCTCTCTGGAATTAGATATAACATTTAAGTCTTTACCAAATAATTTACTGACAATTTTACTTTGTTCAACAACCTGTGGTTCACCTTCTCGCATTACTCGAGCAGCTTCCATAAACCGTGAATACTTACCAGCATTATCTAACCATCCTATAGTTGTACCTAAAGATATTGGATTAGTTTTAATGTTAAAATTATAATTTGCTAATGAGTTTACTTTAACAGTTTCTGGACTCAACACATCACTATCTGTAGCTACTAGAAATTGTTTAGTTTGACTGAATAATATCAATCCTGTTGTTATTTCTATACCATCATATAAGTCAGCTGGTTGTTCCGAGCTAGCTGATACATCAATAGAGTCAACGGCAGAATACGTTATTGCAGATTTAATCCAAAAATCAAAGAAGGCTGATGGCCTCGACATTATGATATGGTTCTCCGCAAGTATTACCAAACGGTTTCGGAAGAATAACATCCGATTAATTTTTCGGCCAATAAATGAAGGCTCTGGTGATGTTAAGGTATCACCTACAGGACAGTCACGCCAGTGATGTGTATTGTATGTTGTACCCCCAACAGTATAAGTAGATGCATCTAACTTAGCTAATCTGAAATTACCATCAGCAGTTCTGATTAAATCCATAGGCATGGTAGCAGGATCTATTTCAATCTTTCTACCAGGAGCTGGACATTCTTCCCATACACCAGCACCATCTTTATCATTATATCCAAAGAACTTAACATAATAGTCATCCATAGTTGTATCACTATTCTTAACTTTAACAACATAACCATGTTTACATTGTCTTGGTAAGTCTTCAACTGTATTAACTTCACTAGTTAAAACAGACATTAATTCAGAGTTAGGTGCATGTATACTAAATTTACCATCAGTTCTCGTAACATATAAACCACTACCAATTTGTTCTATAGTAAAACCGTTTCCAGTAAGTGTTGTGTTTCCTGTAATACCTTCCCTTAGATCACCTAAAATACTTTCAGCTGTAACAACAGACTCTTTATCAAATGGTGTAGGTGTAGGACGTACAAGTGCTAAATTAGCTTTCACTTTAGATGTACTAGATTCATCTACAGTAATTGTATAGTTAGTATTTTGTACTGGATCTGTCATTGTAACAGTTTTAGTATTACCAGCTTGCCAACCTTCACCACCATATAGTAAATCTGTTGTTATGGTATATCTACATTTATAAACAGGATCATCTCCACCATCAGTAGTAGGCTGACCCATCGCTACAATTCTGATAAACAGGTTATCCTTACCTGTATCTGAAAGTTTAAATAATTGTGTACCTACACTATCGCAAGTTCCTCCTGTATGTACAGCACTACCAGAACCAGAATCACTAGTAGAATATGAAATACTTATACGTGTAGCTGTATGTACATCAGTTACTGTATCATTATTAAAAATATTCAATGCGTACTGTGCAGAATAAGCAACTTGTTTTAAGTCAATAAAAGCTTCATAAGGTCTAGCAGGTTCTATAACATTAGTCATAGCCGTGGTTTTCTCACGGTTAACTAAATAGGTATGATCGTTTAATGTTAATGTTTGTATTGATTCATCACCTGTATGAGTCAAGTAATTAGTACAGTCACTGTGGGCTATTACTACACTTTTTTCTGAACCATCAGAACATTTCCACATTCTAACAGTACCATTCTGGTGTATCTGTCCTATATATTGCTCAGCTTCATCTCTATAATAAGAGAACCATCTACCATTTGTAGAAGAATTTAAACTACCGTCACTTAAAGATGATATTAACCTACCGCCTGGTCGTTTTGTCAAACCATAGGTAACATCTGGAATTACATTAATTGCTTCTTTAACTTGTCCTGGTCTTTTTAAATCATCAGGCTGCTGTGATATTCCAGCTACAAATGAAGGTATGGTTTGAGTTACGGATGCCATTAGCGTTGCAATACTTGATAAGGTTGATATGATTTGTAAGAAGTTTCATGTGGCCAACCCATAAAGTTTGGATCTGCTGTGTTACATTCATACTCCATACATGCAGCTCTAGCCATTACTTCTTGTTGCTGCAACATTTTCAGTAGATTTGGGTTTCCTACAAGTTGTACTGCTGCTCTACTTGCAGCTCTATAAGTTATATATCTTTGAAATATATTAGGTAAGTCCGTGAAAGTATATAATGTAATTACATCTAGATATAAATCATTATCAAATTCATTAGTATGATCTACTAAATCATATAGTTTTCCATCACGTATAACTACGTCCATAGTCTTATCCCATTTATCATGGAGATCAAAACTTAAAACATTAGCTGGTATACTTATCTGTTTATTTGTATCTGGTGTATATTTTTTATGATACTCCTTATTGAAGTGCCAGCCTTCATTTTGAACATCTTTATTTACTTCTGTTAATATATTATAAATGAAAGCCACCTCTGGGTTCTCATAATTAAGGGTGGTAATTGGTGATTGCCCGATGGCTCCCAGTATTGAATTCACTGCGGATAGTTCTGTATCGGTGTCAGTCGTTGTGGTCGCCATAGAAATATGAATAAAAAAAGGAGGACCGAAGCCCCCCTTATGTGAATTAGAATGCAGCAGGTGCAGTTCCAGTACCAGCGTATAGCTCAACAGCAGCAGCTGGGTTTAGATAGTCGGCTCCCATTGCGAGACGTCCTAGAATGACGTCGCCTTGGTAAATTACCGATACATCCCCAGATGTTACTTGGACTTGAGGTCCAATAGCTTCAACACAAGCAGCAGCCTCTTTCTGGAAGATTATACCACATGTATTCATGAAGTTAGTTTGTGTACCATACTCGTTGTTGATACCTGTAACTGAGTTACGGCCATCTTCAACGGATACCTGAGTGAAGGAACCTTTGTTTCCTACATCAGTGATTCCAGGGTTAGTACCAGAAGCAGCTCCACCAAGCTTAGTACCGTACTCTCCGAAGAAAGGTACGTTCATAGACTTGTAGATTTTGATTCCAGCAATCTCGTAGATACCCTTACCTGATTGTAGAGCATCTCCCTGTGAGTCACGGTTAACTAGGTAAGCACCTAGACCAGACCCGTCTAGTCCTTTTATTAGCGCATAGTATTGCCTTGGGTTTAAGACAGCTACACGTCCATCAGAACTGACTCCCTTCTCATCTAGTGCGCCAGCAGCGTCATAGAAGCTTGCTACTAGAAGATCTGGGTTGATTGCGTCGTCAGCATTACCTGTACCAACACGTATCTGAGAACCACCTGGCTCTACGAAATTAGTCGCAGATACAGGGCTAGCCTTACGAGCACCTTTAACGATACTACGGAAGATTAGACGGTCATACTTCTCAGCTAGAGCGTAACCGATTTTTTTAGAGATCTCTCCTCTTAGGTCATAGTGAGCAAGGGTCTCATCCAATTCGTAAACGAATGCGGAGCTAACAAGTAGATCATCAATTGTGATCGTCTTCTCAGCTACTGGAGGAGCTTTGTCAGAGTTGCCTAAAATACTGTTTCCAGGGGTATGATACTCAGCCGTGGTGCGACCCGTGTAGATGAACTGTAAAGATTTACCGTTCTTCAGGGTACGCTTCATCACGAGATCCCTTGCAATTGTATTGCGCTGGAATCCTTTGAACATCTCACCACTAAACAGCTTAAGGTAAAGAGCTCTGGTATCACCCGCTAGGTTACTTTGTCCTAACTGGACAACCTGTGACGGGTTTACTGAACTTTGATGTGCCATTTAAAGAGTAAGTTTTGTATTGACTTGCTCTAAGATCTTAGAAAAATTTTTATTATTATATGTTGTGGTCTTTCCCACCGTCTAGACAGCTTAAGGGTATCCACCGTAGCGGGCCTAAAGCCAATTAGTCAGAGATCCGACACTGAGGTGTCTCTGACCTGTGGTAGTTAACATGTAATGCCTCTACCATTATGAAAAAGGATAGGAGCAAGAACACCCCTATCCATAATTCATTTAATTTACTCACCCAAGAGGGCTTCCTCAAGAGATTGAGGTTCCCATTCTTCTTCTTTTTCTTCATCTACACCAGGTGGTTGATGATCCAATGGTAATGTATCCACTGGTTCTGGTTTAGGATCGAACGAGACAGGGTGAGCTCTCTCGACTGAGCTTTGATGTGTCATTAGAAACTATATTTAGCACCTATCTTTGTGCCGTATGCGTTATCTGCAGTCTCATCTGTCTTGAATGAGATCTCTCCATATACACCGAGCTTCTCTGATGCTGCTACGGAACCTCCGAGCTTACCTGAGAAATCTGTGCTTCCATCTGCTCCATCAGCTGCA
>Ga0098041_1000623_pt1 | contig 13923 bp, 18 predicted proteins | sample 8_EtaG_FD_77066 | JGI IMG/M metagenome (GOLD analysis project Ga0098041, IMG submission 77066) | Marine viral communities from the Subarctic Pacific Ocean - 8_ETSP_OMZ_AT15162 metaG | ecosystem: Environmental > Aquatic > Marine > Oceanic | place: Pacific Ocean | collected 2015-01-08
TTACCTGCAGAGCACAACAGACAAGAATTAGCTAAGCAAGGTGCTCAACCTAATTTCGCTCAAGCTTTTAACACAGGAGGCAGCGGAACGACAGAATTAAACACAGGGGTTAGCCCTGGTGCTTCTGGTGTAGAAGCAGCTTTAAACGTGCAACCATCTAATTTAGTGACTGACCAAGATGTGCAAGCACAACAAGATAGGACTCAGATTACAGATAAATTCATGAGTCTTTCCAAAAGATATAACATGGATATGTCAATGAGGAATGCGTAATGAATAATTCCAAAAAAGATTCATCTAAATCTATGCGTTACAAGGAAGGTCCTAACCGTTCCTTTAGACCTAATGAGTGGTATTTAAATCAGAAAGCTCATTCAGAAACGGATAAGTTTTTTTCAGGCAGTAAAGGGGGAGTTCCTAATAATCCTGAAAATGCTAGATCTTTCTCACCTATCGGTGCTCCTGCCAATCCTAAGGAATCAATGCCAGGGGATTTCGTTGCGAGAAAGAATCCTTATGGGGATGGAGAACAACTAGCTGCAGGAGAGGGTGTTACTTTTGTAAAGCCCAATCAAAGAGGCTCTAGTTTTGATCCTCCTCCTGTTCCTGTAGACAAGCCTGGCAAGGTTGTACCACCAAAAGCTTCTAAAAGAAAAGGCATGAGCACAGGTGTAAGTCTTATTGATCAAGGACCGCAGCGTGATGTTCCTGAACCTTTTTTCACAGGAATTAAATCATGAGTTTAATTCATATAAAATCCATATAGAAGAGGTAACTAATGGCTACTACAAGTTCAAATAAAATGCCGTTATTGGTCGATAGACCATTACATGCATTTGCCACAATCGGCGGTACTGCAGCTTTAACAGCAGCAGCAAATTTAAATACACCTAACCAAGCTGGTTGTACATTACTAGTTGATTGCTCTGGAAATGACGGAGCGATAATTGATAGTTTGTCAATTATTGCTAACGAAGCGGTAACAACAGCATCTAACGTTATTGTTTTCATTAGTACAGCAACAACATCTGCCAGTATTACGACTGCTAATACGGTTGCAGTGGCTATGGGCGGTATTACTTCTGTAACAAAAGGTGATAGAACTAATATTTCCTTACCTCCTTTAACAGTTCCTGTCCCGAATTTGGCAAGTCCTGCAGCGACGATGGCAGCATATCCAACGGAAACTGATAAAAAGAATACTGGTTTATACGTTCCTTCTAGTGCTTTGGTTTACGTGGGGGTAGATGCTGCCTTAACTGCTCCTTCTGCTAATACTCGTGTACATGTTTTCGCTCAAGGCGGATTCTTTTAAATTATGCCTTCTGCTACTGACACTTCTAGTTTTCTCGATAATCTTTATCGAACTAAATTTAATCGTGAACCAGATGCAGCAGGGAAAGCTTATTGGAAAGCGGAACTAGATGCTGGCAGGATAAATAGAGATAGCGTCTCAACAAGTTTTGATCAGTCTCCAGAAATGGAGAAGATTAAAAATGAAACAGTTAATACAACTAGCAACGTAGCAATAGCAAATACTGCTGATGATTTAGCTACCAACGATACAAGTACCGCAGTTAATAATTTAGCCAACAATAATGTAACCATTACAGCCTCTACGGGAGGGGGCTCAAATACGATTACTAGTGGCGGCAGCTCTTCAGGAGGAGGAAGCTCTAGTTCAGATTGGCTCCAAGATTTTTACACAGAAAACAATATAAATGCTGGATTACTTGACAATGATGCTAAAACCTACTGGGAAGGAGAAGCGGCAACCAAGGGCATAGAAGAGACTAAGAAGATAATAGAAGGCACAGCTAAAGCTCAATCTAACTTCGGGGTAGATACAGATTTAGACACTTTTTTATCAGATTCTTACGAACAGGTTTTTGCTAGAAATGCTGCTGATAGTGGCAATGATGTATATGATCAAGCAGGATTTGATTATTGGAAACAAGAAATTTTAGACGGTAAAACTTCTAGAGATGATATTGTCGATCACTTTAATCGTTCAGACGAAAAAACTGGTGATAAAACAATTACGTTAGCTGACGGGACAACGAGCACAATGTCTAATGACGAGGCTTGGCTAAGAAGTCTTTATAAGAATCCAGACATTTTAGACAGAGAGATTGGTCAAGAAGGTTTAGATTATTGGCTAGGTGATTTAGCTGGTACTACAGACGGAAGAGGAGGTGTTAAGGCTAGTCGTGGAGAAGTTTTAGCTAATATCAAACTCTCTCAAGAGTATGCATGCAATCAGGATCCTGACAAAACATGGACGGGCTCAAGCTGTGAGACACCGACAGTAGCTACATGCCCTGACGGAGAGGTTGGAACCCCACCGAACTGTCAACCTGCAGCTACTACTTGTCCTTCAGGTCAAACAGGAACTCCTCCTAATTGTGTAGATGAAGTGACGGTAGACGATACCTGCCCTTCAGGTCAAACAGGAACTCCTCCTAATTGCGTAGATGAAGAGACTAATGATCCTGTAACTACTACTTGTCCTGCAGGGTATTCAGGGACTCCACCTAATTGCACTCTTGATTCTGGATATGTCAATGACACGACATTCAAAGATGACGGTGATGAAGGAACATGGATGGGAGACAGTGACAGTGCTAACACTCAAACTTCTTATTTAAACCAAAAAACTAAAGAATACGAAGATCTTTATCAAACTTCTTTAAACGAACAAGCAAACCTTAATGATGATTTAGAAGAAGATAGGGTTCGCTACGGAGAATTAACTAGTAGATATGGTCAGTTAAAAGCAGACTACGAAGATGCACGTCGTGAAGCTGATTCTTATATAGATGCACAAAGAGCAGATGAAACTGGTCAATTAAGAAGAGGTAGCACTGTTTCTGGAAACCAAGCAAGTATTGGTTCAAGGGATCTTAAGTCTGGAGCAGGAGCATACGGCAACAATAGGGATTATGGACAAGTAACAGAAGGACCTATCACGATTGATGATCGACCTTTTGCTCGTCGTGGGATGAAGAAAGGCGCTTCATCTGGATCTACATATTTTGATAACAGAAATCGATTTAATAGAGGAGATAACGCAACGTATTACTAAAGATAGATGGCTAACGGACTAGGATCTATCAGTAAAGGTTTTGGCTTGCAGCCTATTACCCGAGGATTAGCCCCTAGAGCGAGAGGTTTATATCCCAACAAGCAAACTGGTGCAGGTCAATATGGAAGTATTACTTTTCCTACTGTTTTAGAAAATTACAACAGAACAACAGATTACAAACGTTGGCAATTAGGACAGGCATATTTCTTTGGAACAGGTAGATCTTGGGACGATAAAGCCTTGTATAGTAACACTCGATTTTCTACAGGAGCAGTTAGTGGAGTTTCTAAAGATATAGTTACCATGTTCCCGAGTAAATCAAGTCCAGAACGAACTTGGTATGTCGGGCTAAGAACTCGTGGAAGTGTGATTCTTCCTCAACCGTTAAGTGCTTCTGCAATATCTACCTTTACTTCTGATCCTGATCCAGCAAACCACACGTTGGTTTATGACGTTAGTGGTGTCCTATCTGCAGCTCAAGTCGGTATTTTTAACGTTTTCATTGGAGACCAATTTGAAGATACAGCAAGCGGTCCTAATTACCCTTCTGACGTAATAGAAAATCCAATAGGTAGTGTTGCCTTGACGTTAACGGCTGCAAGTAGCAGTGCAATGACGTTAACTTTTGATTTATCGAAAGCTCAAGGAAGAGTTAAGGTTAACAATACAACATATTGGAAGAAATTAGACTATGACCCTGCTAATCCCAACGTATGGGATACAAGTGGTAGCAAGCATTTATGCTCTGCCCATAAGTTATTTTGTTGCTGCCCTGATCACCTAGGAGGAGCATTAGCTAATTTAGAGTTTCCAAAAGAAAACGGTGGAATTGATGCGTTTCCTCTTCCTAATGCAAGTAGAAATGTTTTTTCTGCTTGGGAGAAAGAAGGAGCAGGCTATTACAGGCAATGGAGAAGCCTACCTAGACGTATTGATCAACGTCGAGAATGCAAGCATATGCATGCCATGAGGTGGGAGTGCGGTATTCCTTGGTACGAACCCAATGATTATCCCATTAATGATGATGAGAATAAAGTTTTTTCAGATCAACTAGAAAGAGATTTTGATAATGAAGTCTATAGAGAATACAATGCTCGCAATCGAATTAATTATGACCGTTATATTTTATCTTTAGCGGAAGTAGTAGGATTAGAACTTTTCCCAGGTGGAGACGTAAGAGATAATATTCGTCCTTCATCTTTACCTATGCTATGGAATGATGCTGAACAACCTTTGGTATCTTGGTGTAGACAAAACGATTGGTGGTTAAAAAGAGGTTCTCAAAGCTTACGTATTTTCAATAGTGCAACACAAGCTTTTGAATCAGTAGTTAATCAAGGAGGGATTGAATACCCTATGGTGCAATCCGTTGTCGGAGGGTCTGCCGATGCTCCTGTCATTATCAAGTAAAATTAAAACATGGCAGCTTATCCTGAAAACACTGGTGGAATTATTTCTGCCATACAAGCCTGCATCGTCGCAGCGGGAGGAACATTGACGCAAGAGTATCCAAAGAATACAGGCGGAATCATTGCCGCTTTAGTAACACTGCAAACAGCTATAGGAAGTGGAGGTAGTGGATCTTCTCTTTCCGTAGAACTCACGGTAGGTGAAGACGTATCAAAAGGAGATGCGTTGTATATCCAAAGTGACGGAAAGGTTTACAAGGCAGACGCTGACGACACTAGAGAAAAAGCGACTGTCCTTGGTTTTGCTAAAGAAGATGCAGTAGCAGAGGCTTTAGTAGATGTGGTCACTAGAGGGATGCTAGAAAATACAGGTGGTTACGCTGCAACGACTCAGTATTTTTTGACTGGTTCACCAGGAGTTATTTCTGCAACACCAGCCACCACCGCAGGATCTTTTAGTGTTGCAGTAGGAGAGGGAGTTAGCAACGATAAAATAGACATCAAGATTAGTACACCTGTGTTATTGAGCTGATGGCAATTCGGAATCCTATTGTCTATGTAGATGGTTATCCTCAAGAGTTAACTAGTTCTGATCGACTAAACGGTGTAGGTAAAAGTACAGTCTCATCGACTGCTCCTTCTAATCCAGAAAGTGGCGACATTTGGTTAGATACAAACGGAGATATTTTAAAAATTTACAAAGGTGGGGCATGGACTGAACCAACAGAAGATTTATCTACTGCTGTAGTTTCGGGGTCAGCACCATCGAGTCCTACCAACGGATTACTTTGGTTTGACACAACGACAGATCAGCTAAAAATTTACGTTGGATCATCTTCTACGTGGGAATTAGCAGAATCTCAAACTTACATTTCAGCTAGTGCTCCTAGCTCTGCCTTAGCAGGTGAATTTTGGTGGGACACAACAGTCACCAGATTGAAAATGTACACAGGCAGTGCATGGGCAGAAGTAGGACAGAAAACATTCAATGCTGCTGTTGCTCCAACGTCTGGGATGATACAAGGTGATTGGTGGTATAACTCAACCGCAGGAAGCTTTAGTATGTATATAGCAGGCTCTCTTAATTCGTGGGTCATTGTCAGCAGTGGCGGTGGCGGAGGAGGAGGAGGCGGCTCTGTTAACGATATCCTCGCTTACGGTTAATGGCAGATTTTAAGAAATTTAGCTTACCTTTTGGGCATGCCAACTACCCAACTAGTGACGAGGTAAGTATTTATCCAGCTCCTGCTAACAAAACAAGTGTAGTAACAGGAGTATCTGTTTCTAATAACAGTAAGTTTGATCTGCCTTGTGACATATGGATTCAAAAAGCAGGAGGAACGACTAAGCATTATTTAGCCAAGTCCCAAAGAGTACCTGCAGGTGAAACTGTACAATTGATGGATAGCGGTCAGAAGATTGTTTTAGTTGGCGAAGCCGCAAGCTATGACACTGTCAAAGCAAATGCTCCAACAGTAGATGACGGAGCTACTACAACCTTTAGTTGTTGGTTATCTGTTTATGAGGATGTGAACTAATGAGCCTTGATTCTATTGAGCTTCTAAAAGAAGTCGAAACACCGGGAATTATTGAATTTCCAGAACCGACAGGCAAAATTGCCTATGGGTTCAAATTTGATCCAGCAACTGGAGCTTTTGATGTCGTTCGTCATGACGGCGACTCAGACTTCGTTAAGCTTCCAGACGATAATATAATAAGTAATGACGACTATACCCAAGTTGTTTGGTCAAACAAGCTTCTGAATTTTAGTTGGCCTACAACCGCTGGCGTTTACCCAGGACATTTACAAGTTGAAATCGTATGAGCACCATTATTGATCTTGGTAAACTCCGCTTTTTGTATAGAGGAGTCTACAATCCAGCCACTAATTATGAGATAAATGACGTAGTTTCCTACGGTGGTAACTCTTACGTTTATATCAGCAGGATTGCTGGAGCAGGTAATGCACCTTCTAATACAACTTATTGGTCAAATATGGTCGATGGTCTATCAGACCTTGGCGATTATGACAATGCGGTTACCTATCAAAAAAATGATTTAGTTCGAGTTAGTGGACTGATATATCGTGCTAAACAAACAACAGTTGGCAATACTCCTCCTAACGCAACGTATTGGGCTTTATTTTTAGAAGGATTTAAATATAAAGGAGTTTGGGATAACTCGACGGCATATAAAGTCAATGACGTCGCGATGCTTAATGGTATTAACTATATAGCTACAGCGAACAATACCAACCAAGAACCTCCAAATGCTTCTTTCTGGACAGTATTTACCCCTGGTTTTAATTACACAGGAAACTGGAGTAACTCAACTGCATACAAACTCAACGATATAGCACTACAAAACGGTGTTAACTATATCTGTGTGCTTGCTCATACAGGTCAAAACCCTCCTAATGCAACTTACTGGAATGTATTTGCTGCTGGTTTTAATCTTGTAGGTGCTTATAACAACGCAACAGCTTACGAAGTTAACGACGTCGTTACTCTTAGTGGATGTTTATACGTTTGTACTGCAGACTCAACAGGAAATATTCCTCCTAATGGTTCTTATTGGACAATCTTTGTTGAAGGATTCAAAGAAAAAGGAGCATATGCAGCAGGAACACAATATGAATTCAACGATCTAGTAAACCTAAGTGGAAATACTTACCGTTGTAAGACTAGAAGCACTGGTAACGAGCCCCCTGATAGTACTTATTGGGAAATATTTGTTGAAGGATTCAAAGAAAGAGGTGCATATAACGCTGCTACTGCTTATAAAATTAACGATCTAGTAACACTAGGTGGAAATGTTTATCGTTGTACGGCTGCTTCAACTGGTAACGAGCCTCCTAATGCTACTTACTGGGATCTATATATCCAAGCCTTAAATCAAAGAGGTAATTGGGCTACTACGACTGTCTATAAAGCAGATGATGTTGTTATTCATCTTGGACAAACTTATAGATGTACAACTAACCACACAGCAGGAGCTAGTTTCTTAACAGACTTCACTGGTAATAACTATTGGTCACGCATGGCTAGTGGTCAGTATTATCGTGGTGGGTATGCTGATGCAACTCAATACTTTAAGAATGATTTGGTGACAACAGGTTCTGCACCAAACTTGAATTTATACATGAATATTAATGATCATTTATCTAACGGTGCTACACCTACGGCAGGCACTGAAGTAGCAAATTGGCAGTTGATTATTTCAGGACAGTTCACGACAAGTTCAACTTTCTTGTCTCAAGCATTCTTCTACGGTGCAATGAACTAATGCCTTTATTTAAGAAGGCTCAAAGAGCAGCGTCAAAAAAATTAGAAGAAAAAGACAGGAGAGTAGACAAGGCAAATACTCGTGCAATGAAGAAAGCAAGAACGACTATGAGTAACCTACGCAAAAGAGTGGAGTTGAACGGAGACTTCGGTATAGGACCATAACGTCTCGTATCAAGAGACATTAAGATCAAATAGCCTCTATACTAAAGTGACGAGGCAGTTAACCTGCCCACCTGTTTTTATAGAGATCGTATGGCCTCGGGAATTAAGGGGAGTCTAAAACCGGCTGGTGGTGCACCGGATCTGACTAATACCTACAAATTATTTGGTGCCACAGCAACTACAACCGTAATCTTATCGGCTTGTAATCAAGCTGCTACACCAGACACTGTTCGTATTGCAGTTGTTGATTCAGCGACTTCAGCAACTTCTGGAGCTATAGATGCCAAGCATTACATTGAATACGACTTCTCATTGTCTGGTAATTCTGCAATAGAAAGAACTGGTATTACTCTTGAAAATACTGGTCGAATCATGGTTGGAAGTGGTGCAGGAAATGTTTCCTTCTCTGCTTACGGCATCGAGACTTAAGTAGAAGATGCACTACAGGAGGTATAACCATGGGTAGAAAACTATCATTTGACGGCATATCAGGATCGGACGCAGATTGGTCTGTTAAGTCCTCCGCGTACAATGCCGTAAGCAAAGATGCTCTACTGCTAGACGCATCTGGAGGTGCATTCACCATCACTCTTCCGGGATCTGCGGTCGAGGATGATTACATTGATTTTGCAGATGCAACAGGCCATCTAAAAGACAACAATGTAACTCTTGCAAGAAACGGACTCAACATTATGGGTGCTGCGGAAGACTTGGTTGTTGATACTAAAAACATTGGATTTAGACTTACTTATTACAACGCTGCTCAAGGCTGGAGGGTAACTTAAATGGCAACTTTATCGAGCTTAGTAGGCGGTAGTAGTGGAGGTGGTTTCACTGACGGTGCGAGAAACTCTACTGAAATGTGGAACTCATATGGTAGCTATACGTGGACGGTTCCATCCAACTTTGATAGCAGTATTGCATTAAAGATTTACTGTTGGGGAGCTGGTGGTAATGCTGGTATAGACGATTCTAGTGGGAACTCCTACGGAGGAGGTGGTGGTGGACTAGCAATCAAGGAGATTACTAGTTTATCTGCTGGCGATACAGTTGCAGTAACTATCGGAGAAGCTTCTAACGGCAATCATAATTCCAGAGGAGGAGTTACTTCCTTCGGTGGTCATTGTTCCGCCAATGCAGGTAACGATGGAGAAAATCCTTCCAACCCTTCTGGCAACCCGTATTCAACAGGAGAAAACAGTAATCCTCAGGCAAGTATAAATAGTGGATATGGACAAGGTGGTGTAGGAGTAGGTGGAGATATTAATAGACGAGGAGGTCAAGGTGGAGTAGGAAGTAATAGCCCAGGCTCAGGTGGTGGAGGTGGAGGTGGATCAGCACCACATCCACAAGGACATAAAGATGGATATAGAGGAGGAAATTACGATAGCTACTCAGGAGGTAGTGGAGCTTCTATTAACTTCCCAGGATCAAGACCAAATAGTAGTTATTGCGGCACCGGCGGAGCTGGAACAGCTAGCCAAGGCTGTTCTAATAGATGGGGAGCTACTACCTACAGGTCTAATGCAGGACAGGGAGGTGCGGGGCTGAATGGTGCAGGAGGTCGTGGTGCTACTGCAAATACTTACAGTAACGCTTGGACATTCTGTTGCCCTGCTACTGATGGACATGGTACCGCAATATGGGGAGCTAATCACATCTTCTTAGGTGGAGGAGGCGGCGGAGGCGGTGCCGCCACTAAGCAATCATCTGAAAGAGCCGGCAGTAATGCAGGTTGTGGTGGACCAGGAGCTGGTGGCGGTGGTGCTCATTCTTACGATAGTTCCAACGACGTGGCTTGGTGGATAGGAGGAACTGGAGGAGTTCTAGGCGGCGGCGGCGGTGCCGGTCAATATTCTACTGGTGGATCAGGAGGAAATGGTGGCGGTGCTGGTGCTAATGGTTACGACGGAAGAGTTGGATACAACCAGCAATCGCAAAGTTACAACAGTTGGTGGGGATCTCAGCGAGGTGGCGATGGCCTCATCTTTATTCAATACAAAGTCACTTAAGGAGGTATGACTAATGGCTAAATGGGCTTACATGGATGGAAACAATGTGCTAAACGTGTGGGACTCAAAGCCCACTAATTTAGTTCATCCTGATATTTTAAAATTGTGCGTCACAGTACCTGCTTCTGTTAAAGCTGGAGACGTTAAAAATCCTTCAGATAATACCTACGCGGCTCCTGTTAAACCAGATCCGTCGGCACAGCCTGACATCAGGCAAATGACTAAACAGAACTTCATGAGTTGTTTAACAGCAGCCGAAAGGAAAAAATATAGAGAGATTATCAAAACAGATGATGATCTTGAAGACTTTGACGATATGTTTAACTATGGACCTCAAAAAATAGCCGATACTGAAGTACAAGCAGATCTTGATTTGTTGGTGACCAAATCAATTATTAGTACTGCTTCTAAAACAAAAATTGACAACCTTCATAAGTTACCATCATGACACAGACCTCCTCTATTCTCTTAACCTCTGGTGGTGGTAGTACAACTGGAACCATCACAGGACCACGTAATAAGATTGATATTTATGTAGGTCCAGATCCACAAGGTAATGTAGCTCAACCAAGTTGGAGTAGTTGGAACAGCTCCACAGGCAACAATGCACAACACACTTGGACAAAACCTACCAACATAAATTCTGACGTACCAATTAGAGTTTATGTCTGGGGTCCTGGTGGTAATTCTGGATGCAATAGCCAAAGCTATGGTGGCGGTGGTGGTGGTTATTCCTACAAAGAAATAGCTGTAGCTTCAGTTGGGTCTACAGAGACAATTACTGTTGGAATGCCTGGAGCAGGAACCAGTAATAGTAGAGGTTCTGCATCTTCTTTTGGTAGCCATTGTTCTGCTAACGGCGGCAACGATGGAGCAAATCCTTCTAACCCTTCTGGTAACCCAAATTCAACAGGAGAAAACAGTAACCCACAGCAATCCCAATACAGTGGGTATGGACAAGGTGGTATAGGAGTAGGTGGAGACATAAACAGAAGAGGCGGTCAAGGTGGTTACTCTCACTCATGCAACCCTAGTAGTGGATCAGGTGGTGGCGGTGGTGCTGCCCCTGCACCTCAAACCTCACTAGGTCATAGAGATGGTGGACAGGGAGGCAGTGGATATTCCAGCTATCAATCAGGTAGTGGTGGTTCTATTTCTTTCCCAGGAGCTGTATCCACGGATAACTGGTCTGGAGGACCAGGCGGAGCTGGAACTGCAGGATGGGGGATGTCGGATAGGTGGGGAGACGAGCAAAGAAGATCTGGAGGACAAGGCGGAGCAGGATTATTCGGAGCAGGGGGAAGAGGTGGTACTATTCGTGGTTACACCAGTAATGACAATGCTAGACCTAATCACATGCCCGGAGAAAATGGAAAAGGAGGTGCTATTTGGGATCCTAACGGAATAGTTCTCGGCGGTGGAGGAGGCGGCGGCGGCTGTCAGACAACATGGAGTAGTGCAAGATCACATTGCGCGGCGGGGAATGGAGGACCAGGAGCAGGTGGTGGTTCTACGCATTCTTACCAATCCAGTAACAATGGAGAAGGATGTGCAGGCTTTGGTGGTGTCTTAGGTGGTGGAGGCGGTGCAAACCAATACAACATACCCGGAAGTGGTGGAGCAGGAGGTGGATCTGGTTCTACTGGATGGGATGGTGAAATTAACATGCGATCTGGAATAGGAATCGGAGGATCTGGCATGGTTGTCGTGACCTATGCTGTCACGTAGATAATATAAATTAAAATACAAATAATTAATGATTTAAAATGGCTACTTACGCAATTGTTGATAACGACGTCGTTACAGACGTATGCCACGAAGATCCAACGAAGTTGTATCATCCTGACGTAGCGAAGCATTTCGTTACCGTTCCTGATGATGTAGAAACCGCTTGGAAGAAGACAGGCGATAACACGTTCGAAGCACCTCCTGCTAGAGAATATACTCCGCCTACAGTACCTGGAAGCACAGGTGGTAAAATAGCTCCAGCAGATCAAAAAGTCTGCAAAACAGAGTTCATGCTTGCAATGACTAAGGATGAAAGAAAGGTATGGAAAACAAAAATAGGCAATGATGATTTGGTGGATACTCTTGAAGAAGAGTGGACTCTTGGTGATATTTGGCTTGCAACTAACATTGCAGACAATGAATTCAAGGATACTCTTGCAGACCTGAAAACAAAGGGTCTAATTGGTGACGCAACTATCAAGAAACTCAAGGATAAATATTTTTTAGATAACCCAAATTACGGGTAAATTAGCAATTCGTTTGCTAAGTTTATAGAAAACTCATGTCAGAACAACAGGTTTTCTATAACAGAGATCAAAAATATGCCGTCATCGACAACGCAGTTCCACACAATACCTTTGTAGAATTTCAAGAATTTATGATGTCAAACGTTCCTGAGTGGACGATAGGAACGAAGACTGCTAGTCCTGACTTGTATGTTAATAAAACAGTTAAAGGATTCAAATATTACAAACCTGCAAGAGATTTAAACAATATACAAGGAAACATCATATTATTAGCTGACTCCTTGCAGACTATTTATTTTGGAAATCCAAATGACATATTTATAGCTCGCACGCAGTTGTATCAGCCTTTTATGAATGCCTTAGTTCAATACCTTAATCCTTTATCTTTAATTCGATTAAAAGTTAACGTAACTTTCAATAGTTCTGAAGTTGTTGAATTAGGTTATCACCAAGATAGAGTCAGTGAAACAGGTGAATTTGATCATATGATGAATGCTTGTTTTTACCTTAATACTTGCGATGGCTATACACGATTTTTAGACAAGGATGGAAAACCAGGAGATAAAGTTGAAAGCGTTGCTAATCGGTTAGTTTATTTTCCTAATTCAGTGAAACATGCAGGGACAACGACTAGTAATGAGAAAGCGAGATATGTTGTAAACATTAACTATGTCCCTAGGTTGAAGTGTCCTTTTCATGAATTTCTAGGAAAAGAATTCATGCTAAATTAAAGATTAATAGACCTTATAACTAAAGATGTCAGTAATTGGTACAAAAATAGACGGCCCGATATACGGATTACCTTATTTCCCTGACGGGGTTCCAAAAGAGGAGAGAATGCCAGGTAGACCTGAGGAAAGAATGCCAGGTAGACGTAGGGGAAAAGATCAATACGGCCCTGGAGATCCAATGCCTGACTATGAGCCTGGTTTGCCTCGTCCCAAGGATCCCGGTCGACCAGGTTTTCCTGGACAAAAACCTCCAGCTATGGACGAAGTTGACACTTTTCTAAGTAATGCATATCTAAGAAATTTAGATAGACAGATAGATGATGAAGGTAAGAAATATTGGGGAGACGAAATCCGTAGTGGTAGAGCTACTAAAGAGGATGTTATAGGTAATCTTCGTAGGTCAGAAGAATATGGCGGCGTTGTGGAAAATTTCTTAACTGATGCTTACAGAAATAACCTAGGAAGAGATGCTGATACTGAAGGCTTTGACTACTGGGCTAATGAGTTGAAATCAGGAAAGATGGATCGAGATCAAGTTTATAGTGCGATCAAAGGATCTAAAGAAGCTGAAGAGTACAGAAAGACAAGACCACCAGAAGACGACATGGTTAGACCTATGCCTGACGGAGGTCTACCTCCAGTAGGAGGCGAGAAGAAGCCAAAGTTCGATATAGAGAAGCCAAGGATGGAGTCACCTACTGGGATTACAGCAGTTAAAGCAGCAATAGACCGTGATAATGAAGGTAGGAGTGACGAAGAGAAAGAAGGTCAAATGAGATCTGCAGCTTTGATAGGAAGACTTCTAGCAGGAAGAGGCTAGCTTCTTTCGAATTCTCAGCTAATCTTTAAAGACACGATCTCTTAAGATGGCTGACAGCATGAACCCTCGACGTAGGGTAAGGAATAATCAGAATAGATCTGATTTTATGAGTTATTTATATGATTTATATAAAAGAAATAATGCTCCTATTCCTAAAAGAAA
>Ga0098041_1000627_pt1 | contig 13896 bp, 14 predicted proteins | sample 8_EtaG_FD_77066 | JGI IMG/M metagenome (GOLD analysis project Ga0098041, IMG submission 77066) | Marine viral communities from the Subarctic Pacific Ocean - 8_ETSP_OMZ_AT15162 metaG | ecosystem: Environmental > Aquatic > Marine > Oceanic | place: Pacific Ocean | collected 2015-01-08
ATGATGCAAGAAGAGGCGAATTCATGGTGCTGCCCGAAGTGCGAGGAACACAAGGTAGTCAACATGAATCTAGAGGCTGCTACATGGCATCTTATGGGTAATAGCGTGTACGTGGATGAAGATGGGGACTCCATCCAGACACCACGGTGGGTTGTGGAAGTTGTCTGCCCCTGCGGAGAGAAAGTCTATCTCAGCCCTGATGATTACCTGTTAGTTGCAGGGGAGATGAACTTCTACACATGGAACATAGATTTCAAAACTCTGAGGGTGATGGCCCCGGACCAGATAACCGAGTGCGCGGATAATGGCACTCTTAGTAAAATTAACGCCCAGCACCTGGGAACTACTTATGAGGGAAATACGGTTCCGCCACATTTACGCGGAACCTTCTGCTTGATTGTGGATAGTTCCTTCCCCGAGGAAGAAGAATGAGCCGAACATTTAGGATAAGACAACGAATAAAGACCTTGATGATGGAGAGAGATGACCTGCCCACAAATGTGATTTTTGACCATGTCAATAACACTATGACTTGGGGGGTGACTATGCAGCAATTAGGTAATATTCTCTCCAAAGACAAGGATATCACCACCACAGGTGAAGTGAAGAAGAAAGGGAGTATCTCTGGTTCTTACAACATACAGACATGGTCTCTCACTGACGAGTACAAGGAGAGGAACCACGATGTCTCTGAGGATACTTTGGTCGAGAACATCCACAAATGGTTGAGTGAGCAACGTCCTGGCACGTATGTAGCAAAGGACATTCGGAAAGGTATAGGGAGCCATGTATATTTGAACTCTAATGTCTTCCGTCTCGCGTGTGAACGCGCGCCTGCGTGGTTGGAGATACGTGGTAGAGCAAACAAGGGAAGAATTGGTGTGACATATGTCGTTCCACCAAGAAGTTCATAGACTAGTCCATTCTGGTCAGGCTATGAGGTTGGATGAAGCAGCAAATGCCATCGCGGCTGTGAAGACAGTCGAGGGCAAGGCGCGCGCCCAAGAGCGCGTCCTCTATGACCTACTACGCGCGCGCGAAGGAGACTTGGTTGAATTCTGCTCCCTTCTCTACGGCCCTGCCCTCTTGACCCCAGAGCAGGTAATGAGTGCGCTCCATCGCTCTTATTCCATCTTTCCAGAGGAGTTCGAGATTCTGGAGGGTGCCCCTCTAGTCCCTAGTCTAGTCTCTGAGTCACCAGATGAGTGTGATATCACACTGACCATACCTGAGGCACTCCATCTCATGCAGAGCGTTGGGAAAGGAGTGGATATCCAATCTGTCATAGCGAGTATGGATAAAATCTCTGCTGACGTTCTATGGCGGCGAGCATTAGGAGAGACACCCGCAATACCTAGGAAGAGATTACTCAGGGCTGTAGCACACTGTGGAGGGAAGTACACTCCTGAGAGACTCACTAGTGCTCTAGCAGTAGAGCCTCTGGAAGAGGTGCTGCTCAAGGCATTCAAGGGAGAACTATCAGAGAACTTCGCCATAGAGCCAGGCCATCCATTCAAAGCACCCTCATTCACTGCTTGGCGCTATTGGTCACCACCTTTTGAGAAGACACATTACGAGAAGGTTAGCGGTCCTAGATACTACGCGCATAAGGTACAAGGGGAGGTTTTCCTTTACAACAGCCAAGGAGAGATGGTGGAAGGGCATTACAAGGAGTGGAAAGCCAACATCACCTACGATGGGGACTGTGTCGCTCTTGTGAATCAAGATGGGGACGTACTGGAATGGCTATACACAGATGACGAGCCTGAGATATGGAAGGGTAGTCACACAGACAGGGCTGTAGCACCTAAACTAGTCAAAGATGGGCAACACCTACGTCAACTCTGCGAGTCCTTGAAGGAAGGAGAGGTGCTGAGATTGATTGATGCTGACAGACCCCATATCCACAACCAGCACAAAGGAGGTTTCATTCTTCCTAGGAGAGTGTATGAGTTACCTCTCCTCATAACAGAGGGGAAAATCAAGAGTGATGGTGTATGGGTCTCTCTAAAAATAGAGGCTATGGATGGATTTGACCCCATACCTGTCGGGTATGCGAATGTCAAGAGGACGAGCCTCCCAGACAACCAAGTATTGAAAGACGCTACCAATAAATTCGTCTGGGACAAACTCAGACCCCCTCTAGTGGGCTCTTTCCATGCTTTGAGAGTTAGAAAGGGTAAATTAGAGGGTGCCAACCTAGTAATGTTGGAAACGAGCAAGGGCATGAATGACGTAATGCAATATGGGGACCTATGGAGTATTGATGGTGATGGACAGGCACGATGATTTCTTCTTAGCGTGGCTCGCACGTGATGCGCGTTTCCAAGCAAGCGTGCACTTCGCCCCTAAGACCAAACTAGGATATACCATTCACAGGAAGGTCTACACCAGCATGAAAGACGAGCCGAAATTGAACCTATGGCTAGCCTCTCAAGGAGTTCATGGGAGAGTGCTTAGGGACGTGAAGCAGATTCATAGGGTAATTGACCTCCTAGAGCCTGTCTGGGACGTTGTGAAGGACCGAGATAACCTCGAGAGCCTCCTGACCACTATGGAGGCTACATCGGCCCGTAAAATGGCCCACAATGAGATGCAAGAACTCATCTCCAAACTTGATTATCTATGAGATAAAGATACAAGAAAACAAGAATCTTGCGAATGTTTATAGTCCTGGTTCACTCACGTAGGGTTCCATGCAATTAGAAGAGATGGTTCACAGTGCAGAACACCCCCTTAGTGCAATCAAGGATATGCTCTCGAGGGGCAATCTGTCAGACTTACTATTGTACGGCCCTCCCGGAACAGGCAAGACGACCACTGCTCATGCTATCGCCAAGGAGATAGGTGCTGACATCCACGAATTCAATGCCTCTGATGAGCGAGGGATTGATTTCATACGCACACGCGTTAAAGAAGTAGCCACTCAGAGAGGTTGGGGCGAACACACCATAATACTGCTCGATGAGGCTGACGGGCTCACCAGACAGGCACAAGACGCACTCAGACGCATCATAGAGACAGGTCATGCTCTATTCATATTAACAGCGAACGAGCATGCGAATATCATAAGCGCTTTGAAATCGCGCTGTCTAGCATTCAAATTCAGACCATACAACGCAGAAGAGGTTGAGATGTTCCTCCCTGTGTGGGCCAAGTCCCTAGCCGTAGAGACATGCAGTGCCTATAATGGAGATTTAAGGAAAATCGCCTTAGCATTAGAGGCTGTGAATAAAGACTTCGACGGCCTGAAAGAGATGGTAGGTGCCGAGGCTCAAGCCTACTCAGACCCTGCATTGTCCATAATTGGAGGCGATTGGGAGGGACTTAGAAAGGAGTTACAGGCTCTAGATAGTAACTCGAATATCTCGATATTAAATAGGTTGCATCAAAAGGTGCGACAACTTGATATGGAACCCTCTAGGTTCCATCACTATTCCCGCATCTGGGGAGATGCAGTGTTAGCCGCCCATCAATGGCCCCTCTCACAAGAGGGTTTCATTGACTGGTTTGTGGGTAGCCTCGCTTCCCTGTGGGACGGAAAAGAAGAGTGAAAAAATGAGTGAAGATAATTTGCCAGAAGAAGTAAAAGAGAGATTGCGGTGGTATGCTGAACAGCATAATATCACTGAAGAGGAAGCCATAAAGCATTACCTCGATTATATCGAGGAACATCTAGGCATCGTCAACCCAAACGAGGAAGATGAAGACTTCCTAGTTGATGCAGCGGAGACTTTCGTTGTTGAAAGGAGAGTCATGCAAAGCCCCGGTGGGTCTAGCGTCGACTTAGTGGGGTGCTTCATAGCAGTGGAGCCTAAGATGCGTGATAAGAGGGCTAACGTAAGAAACAAAGCCATGACGGAGGCTAGAAAGGACCTAAGTGCCGCTATAGACAGTGGTACAGTAGCCCGAGCGTTCGTTGAGAATGGCGTGTGGATGCTAGAGAAAGCAAACGGCGTCGTGGCATCAACCCAAGACAGGTTCGTGGAGGGTGAAGACCCTTGGTTCCTAGTCCGTGATAGCGGTATGACCCTATGCCTCCTACAGTCGAACCCAGATTGGGCTAGACACGGTGAGCCTATTGCCCCATCTCTATGGAGCAGGACTTACAGGTTCTATGGGAACACACAGGAGCGATTCACAGAAGATATGGCGATGTGGAGAATAGATGTTAGTGGCAACGATGAGGACTCCGTATCACAGCCAATCAAGGTTGGTTCTCCTTGCAGAATCAAGGTAAGACCACAACCAGATAAGATGAATGAAGGATGGGAAGACGTCTACCGTGGAGTGAGTAATTTCTTCAAGAACGTCACCTACACAGATGACTTCGTTGACGAGGAAGACAAGGCCTACTTGAGAGGAGATGTTCTCATGTCAGGAATGCCTTGCTATGTATCAGATTTGACAGACCTCATGGAAGTTTATCAGAATGGCTCTGAGAAGATTCCAGGATTCGATAACCCAATCGGACCTCTCGTCTGTATCAAAGGGAAGGTCACCGATATCAATAGAACTGGGTATGACACTGAATACGACCCATGGGGTAAGGACTACACCATGAGAGTATCTTCATTCCAACTACAGAGGGAGTTTGCCAACGATATGTGGCGCAAGGAAGTCTCTGTGAGAGTACATGGATTCTTGGGTGACATGAACCACGCCTTCGATTACGAAGGTCGTGATGGGTGGAAGCCTTATGCAGTCAAGTCCACAGTGCTCATCTTTGGACGATTGGGTATGAGGACGACTGAAGAAGGGCAAGTACCTACAGTCAAGGCCTCTGGAGTGTTCGCTATCCCTCGTCTGGCTATACCAGCCGGAGAGGGTGGCGACACGAACCTAGACCAGTTCGGCGGTGGTAACTGATGAGTGGATTCAAGGCTCTCAAGGAGAAGGAGCAGCAGGAGGATGTCCTGCAGGCTTCCAAGGACTGGAAGAAGGCTCTGGATAACGACCTAGGACCTCACCCCAGCCTAGAGAAGTATCCTTTACCAGAAAAGGCAATACAACAGAAACCAAAGGAAACTGAGTGGTTCGCTGAGGAAGTAGCACCGATAACAGGTGATTTTGCTGGCATAGTCGGTGATGACGGAACCTGTAAGACTGCCGTGGTCTTCGATAGCATCCCCAAGGGGAAGTCATGCCTCGTGATTGATTTCGACGGTGGTGGTGCTAAACTCCGAGATGCATTCTACGCAGATAGGCGCTCCGAGTTCAAGTGCCAGAACCCTTGGGTGATGCAGGATGAGGCTAGAACGGCCTACAATTACCCTGCTACACACGATAAGGTGATGGCAATAGGCAGAAGGGCCCTAGAATGGGCTCAGGCTCAGAATCAGTCTGGATACACTGGTGAGACCCTCCATACGGTCCTAGTGACCGCAGTGGACCTATGGGACTCAGTAGCCAGTGCCTGTATGTTCATCGAGGACCTAGGAACGGCTCCAGACGGCATAGGGGCTAAAATCAGCCCTCACGAGAAGGTGGGGATGAGGTTCAACTGGCAGATACGCAGCACGCGATTCCACCAACTGACCTCCCTATGCAGGGAATTGACCCGACATGGTGTCAATGTCTACTACGAGACCCATTGGAACTACGAACAGACCAAGGAAGGGACCATGACAGGCAACAGGAAGCCTCGATGGGAGAAGCAGACGGCTAACTACCTCCATACCATCATCGAGATGGGGTCTCAGGCAGTTAGGGACGAAGAGGGGCGATTGACAGGCGAAACACGCTATGAGGCCAAATTCACCAAGTCCAGAAGCCAGCCTAACCTACTGAACAAGACTAGACTCGTCATGACTACCTTTGACGATGCAGACCACAAGTGGCACGGTCTCCCTGAACTAAAGAGGGAATAGCCATGACCGAAAAGTTCTTATACACGATGTGTACGAGGCCGCGCCAAAATCGGGTTACTGCTCTAAGGAGGGAGCGGCATCACCAGAGTGAACTTAGGTAAGGCTGCACTGACCTCTTTCCTGACAGGATTTGGGCCTGGAGTGGGCGACCTACGCTTGACAGCAGAGCAGATGTCTCTGTCAGGTACGGTGGCTCTCCCAACCCATCTCCTGCACACGACTGTCAGTGCTACTGTGGATGACAGTGGTGAGATAATCATAGCAGACTTGTCGAAGGTATTGGCTTTCATCAAAGCCCTTCCTCAGGATGCTATGATAACTCTATGGCAACCTAAGAAGTCCCACTTACGACTCCTGTCAGGGAGCACTCAATTGAATCTGCCTACCACTGAATACGTACGCTCCCACAAGAGCGTAGAGAAGGCGATGGTTCTAGTGAACGAGGCTAAGAGTGCTCACTGGAAATCATGGGCTGGTAAAGCACTCCCATGCTATGGAAAAATCAACGTGAAGGACTTGCATCAAGTCAAGACCATAGACAAGGTGCTAGGTAAAGACAAGCCAGTGGAAGCAGTATTCCACGCTGACGAGCAACTCTGGACCCTCAACGTAGGGCATAAGGGCTCAGCCAGTATGAGTATTGGTATAGACATGGAAGATTGTGATGGTCCTCCTGAGAGATGCGTCACTCACTTCGGTTCGTGGCTTTCTGATGCGCTACACACGATACCATTAGGAACAGTAGAACTTTACACTGCCGATGATTACATCGCGATATTCCGCCACACGGAGAAGGACCACCTCCTCCTAGTAATGGACAAGAGAGGTGAATGAATGGAACGACTGGTCAAATGCTTCTGTGGGTGGCAGGGTTTCAGTGACAGAGAGAGTGACTGCCCTGCATGTAAGAGACCGCTAAGCATCATCAAGTGTGAGGGGTGTGGAGAATGATAGTAGACGACTACTATGCAGGTGATGAGAAACCCATTCTCTACACACGTTATCGTGATGAGGAAGGGAACCTCATAGAGAATAATGTGAGGGGTTACCAACCATACTTCTGGATACCCGCCAACGTAGGAGACTATCGTAGGAGGAGGCTCATGAACAGGTATCCTACAGCACGTATCACTACAGAGACAGCCGTCGGTTTAGATGGTGTCCCCCTCATCAAGGTGGAGGCAGAGTCTCCCTTTGATATCATCAGCATGCGACAGGAGTTCGACAAGACCTACGAGGCTGACCTCAGATTCACAGACAGGTGGTTGATAGACAACGTGCCTGTTATGCCAGAGTGGAAGCCACGCAAGTGGTGGTTCGACATAGAGTGTGATACTGGTGACACTCCCTTCACTACCGTCATCGCTGTGATAGACAGTGACCTCGAAACTCCAGTGGTATTCGCATGGGCAGACGAGCGAACTAACTGCCCTTACGATAACATGACAGGCTTACCTTACTATCGTGAAGTGCGTGATGTATCCTATGAACTGAGGTTGTATAACTCAGAGTCTGAACTGCATGAGGCATTTGTCTCATTCCTGCAGGAGCGTGACCCTGACATGATGATAGCACACGCAGGTTCCTTCTTCGATATCCCTCACTTGCTACAAAGGATACCTAACCCGCAAAGGCTCAGTCCAGTGGGACAGATACGCAGGATGAAAAGGGGGCAGGACAGGTACGACCCTACTGACCAACCCATAGTAGGTAGATGGCAGTTCGATACAGCAGCGCAGGCTGCTAGTGGTACAGGGTTCGAGCGTGTCTGGAAGGACAGTGGTGGTGGGCAACTACCATCACTCAAACTCAATGACATCGCTGAGACTGTAGGGCTAGGGTCCAAACTAACTGAGGAAATAGAGGGGATGGATGTCCACAATGGATGGTATGAATACTGGGGTGACTTCGTAGACTACTGTCTCCTAGACACTCACCTACTCAGAGGGATAGACGAGGCAAGGAACGTGACTGACTTCTACATTCAGATGGTCAGACTCTGTGGTGTCTCCCTCCCATCAGCATGCAACGTCACTAACTTTGCTCGCGGTCTCCTCTCTCGCAGGACAGACAAGAAGGCACCGAGTCGTTTCAAGGCTGGTGACATTGCAAAACTCAAGGGTGCAGAGGTAGGTCTGAACTGTGTCACTGGCTTCCATGAAGGAGTATCAGTGATAGATTACAAGGGCTTGTACCCCTCACTAATCCTAGGAAACAACCTCTCCTACGAGACCCAGCGAGACGGACCGGGTGAGAATATCATCCAGTTAGAGAATGGTTCCTACTGGGACCAGACAGAGCAAGGTCTCCTACCATCTGTCGTAGAATATCTATTCGATTATCGTGCCACATGCAAACAGCGAATGCGTGATGCCACTACACCACAAGAGCGAGCGGCTTGGAACACCACACAGATGGCAGTAAAGCGCGTCATGGCGTCACTATACGGTATGTGCGCGCACATAGGTTATGGTTGGGCTGATGCAGACATCGCTCACACTATCACACAGGAAGGTAGGAGATGCATTCGATTACTAGACAGTGTGGCTACGACCTATGGTTATGAATGCCTTTATGGTCACACTGATTCTGCTTTCGTGAAGGTACCCTCTGTCGAGGAAGCACTCGCTTTAGCAGAACGCATCACAGTAGCAGTGCAGAATGACACCGGGAATAAGATGCTCTTCGCAGAACTTGAAGCATGGATGCCTTACTGGTTGCTTACAAAGAAGAACAGATATGTCGGTAAAGTAGCATGGCCTGAGGAAGATGCTGGCAAACTCAAAGTGGCAGGGTTTGGTATGAAAGCATCAAACACTGCACCTCTGTCTAAGAAGGTGCAGAAGGGTGTGTTTGAACTACTGTGTGACGGTGCAGATGAGACCACAGTGGAAGAGTTCGTTCTACCTATCGCCATGGATGTCAGGAAGGGGCAGATACCTCTCGATGAAGTCTCGATGAAGACCCGCTTGGGTATGCATCTCAAAGATTACAAAGTTCTGAGCGGGGCTTCCAAAGCAGCCGTTGCTTACAATGAGAACAACGATGAGAAATTTGGTAAGGGAGACTCAGTCCCTTGGACCTACGTTAAAGAATCACCAGGCATAATTGCCTATCGTTCACCGGAAGACTTGGAGGGTTATACTATAGATTCAGATACTATACTGAAGAAAATGCTATACACTAAGTTGGACAGTGTCTACTCTACCCTTTCTTGGGACCTAGACAGAGCATTAGGTGCTCCTAGCCCCAAGACCTACGGGTGGTGGTGATAAAATGGAAGAAGGAAAGACATACATACAGACAAAGATATTGGATTGGATACCCAATAGTAGAAGGCAGACCACCTTGGAGGAGTTCGGTGTCAGAAGAACAAATACCAACTGACGCTGTGCTTTGGCGCGTAGCGCACCTCCTTCGTGAGAAGAACGAGAAGTACGGCGACAGTGCTCTCAACCCTATCAGGATGTTCTACAAGGGTGGAGAAGATGCTGTTGATATGATTAGGATAAGGTTAGATGATAAGTTATCTCGCCTCGCTCGTGGTAGTGAGGGTATCGAGAGTGACCTTGACATCTATCATGACCTGATTGGTTATCTAGCCTTGCTAATTGTAGCAATTGAAAGCAAGGGTGAGGAATGATGGGTCTGACTCTGGTCTATGATGACCAGTCCTCCTACGCTTGGACACCTGAGATGGGTGAGGATGGTATTGTAATCAGAGTAAGCAAGTCCACACTGACAAGTAGTAAGTGGTGCCCACAACAACTCCTGCTGTCTAAAACACACGAGGTTCCCCAAGTACAGCATGACTACCTAGTCATCGGGGACGACGTGCACCAGAGCATGGAAGCATTCTATCACAACGCAGACGCTGAATCTCTCATCGTCTTGAAGGATGCAGCCGAAGAGGGTAAGGATAGGCTAGTCATGGAACACCTAAGGGAGTGGCTCCCTAGTAGAGAAGAAGTGATTGGTATGAGGAGAGACTCCTCAAAGGACGAACCCTTCTATGAGTCTCAGTATGACCACAACATCACATGGCTTCTCCGTAATGAGATACTCAGGCTGACACACACCGAGCCCGAAGACTTCTTACCTGTTGCAAACGAGGTGAAACTATCACCGAAGGCTACCTTCCATGTAGATGACAAGGAAGTAGAAGTACAACTCGTTGGTATCATTGACCGTATCTTCAGTGAAGGTCAAGGAGGTCTTGCTCTCATGGAATTGAAGACAGGGAAATGGCATACTACAAGATGCTCATCGAACTCTCGACTGAGGAGGAACTGAAAGCAGTAGGCCTCAATGACAGCATGGTCACTCATTGGGGGTGGCGATACAGTGCAGCAGACAGACTTGATTATGAACCAGTCAAGAAGGTGAGTGAGCGTGCAATGCAAACAGCACTCACTAAACTACTCCGCATGTATGTAGAGCAAGACTTCCCCCTTACCAAGGATGACTTCAAGTGCTCCTACTGTGACTACATGGACCTGTGCCCTAAATACAAGACGTGATACAATGGATGAGTTAGAGCATTGGAGTCAGGCCCACTTCGCAGAGTTAGCATTCTGGAGGACGATAGCAGCAGGTATCAACATCCTCTTGTCCTCACTGATAGCACTGAAAATCTTCGAGGTGATATGATGCTAGCAGAATACTATCTAGAGACTGTGAGATTAATTCTAATGGAGAGTCTAAGGGTTGAATTCGATAGTGATGATATCTACATCCATTATGGCAGTGTACCAGAAGGGATGGTAGTAGACCCGGTGCCTATAGATAGGTATCTTGACATTTGTATCCCAGAAGATTACATGAGCCCTGAAACTATCTTGCTAGTCTATGAAAAATGCAGAGAATCACTGAAGGAATTCAATTGGGGGGTAACGAATGAACATAATTGAGTTCGACTTCCCTCGTGAGGCTGGACTATTCCGCAAGGTTGTCCACACACCCAAGGAACTCGAGACCTACTGGGGTTCACTACGCAATAGCCAGTGTGCTTACACCAGTGTGTATGGCTTCCGTGCTGTGAAGCCTAGCGGGAAGCGTGGTGAGTACAACACTGCTATCGTCAGGCATTTCGTCCTCGACTTCGATAAGAAAGCGAGGAAGGGTGGGATAGTCTTCGACGTGAGTGGTGACCAAGTCCTGAACCAAGTCCGAAGAGCACACCAGATGCTCATGGATAAGGATGTCCACCACGCAGTATGGTTCAGTGGAAATGGATTCCACATCTGGATTAAACTCTCCAAGACTCACCGCCCTTCGACAGGTAGTGAGGTCTCCCTCATCAAGGCAGCAGGGAAGAAGGTCATCAACAGTTGGAAGGAAGCACTAGACCTCACCTGCATGGACCCAACAGTCCCCTTCGACATGGCACGTCTCATCCGTATCCCCAACTCCTACAATGCCAAGCAGCATGTAGGACGTTGGAGCATTCCACTGAAGAGTGAGGAGTTATTAGAGTGGTCTTGGGATGACATTTGTGAGCGAGCAGAGCGGCATCGTCGAGGTCAGTTCATGTATGGAACTAACGGAGTCGACCTACCCCTAGAGCAAGTGAAGAACACACGCTTCAATACCTCGGGACCTACCTTGGAATTTGATACAGTCGAGATGAATGGTATCAAAATCCTCCCTTGTCTGGTGGAAGCAGCATGTCAAGTGGGTAGCAACCCACCCCATGATGCACGTAAATCATTAGTGATATACCTAGCCTCTAGGTTGAGGAACTTCCTACCAGTAGAGCGTACGACTCAAGAGTCTCGTGATGAACACTCTGAACTCATCTCACATTACATCAACACTCTACAATGGGCTGACTATGATGAGAACGTGACTAGATATCATGTCAGTACCATAGTGAACGGTGGCTATCATCAGCACTGCTCTTCTCTAGAGTCAGGTGGTCTATGTCTAGGACGCTGCCAGTTATGGGACGGGACGGGGATAGCATGAGGCCTCTAGTCATTGACAGCAATGAACGTGGCCCTCTCCCTGATGCAGTGCTGCGTCGAGCCATGAAGAAGAAGCCTGCAGTAGGTATCGCTCGAGAAGCACTCATCATTGGTGATTACCTGTGTGGTCAGTGGCACTTAGAAGCGAAGACCGTTTCCGATTTCTTGGAGTCGTTGCGAAGTGGCCATCTCATGCGCCAATTGGATAACCTTGACGCCAATGCTCCGCAGTTTGGCGTGGTCGTATGGGGTGAGGTGGGGGATTATGTTAAACAAGTGCAACTTCGCGGCGGCTCCACCAATTTCAGTGCTGCTACAAAGCAGATAGCAGGTGGCTTGGCTAGGATAGCCGCAGACTTTGGGTGCCTAGTCTACCGAGCACCGAACCTGATGGAAGCATCTCATTTCATAGTAGGATTACATGAGAAGACCTACAAACAAGCAAGCAGGCATGGTGCTCAAGCAGTGCGACGTGTCTCTAGCAATGATGTACGAGTGGACATGCTCCGTACCATCCCTGGCATAGGAGATGAGATGGTAGACAATATCCTCACAGCCTGTGGTAGTATCGAGGAGGCTGCCTGTGGTGACTGCCTACGAGATGTCAAGAGGATGGGTAAAGTCCTACGAGGTAGGGTCGTGGAAGCCCTCACCAGTGAGGACCCAGTATTAATCGAGCGTAAATCTTCTTGATATTATTGCGTTCTTCTCTTACAATATAGTCGATTTGTTTATAGACTGGTCAACGCTGGAAGTGGTATGGCAAGAACCTGGGAAGATTATACAGCCGTGAAGCGATACCCGATACTGAAAGACTACATAGAAAGATTCCGAAAAACATCTTTCTTCAATGAAGTGCCTGCACTATTGTCCTTCTTCTATCTACAAGGACAGAAAGTGGCAGACTACATACGAATACCTGTCTGGGCTAGTTACCTCGACCCTAGATTCCACACCTTCTGGGTCCAGCCCACTCGGTCAGGGAAATCTATTGCATGGGAATTCATTGGTGAAGTAGCCAAGCATGCAGACATAGAGGCTGACATGTTCACATCAGGGACAGACGCTGGGCTAATTGGTTCCTTCAAGACTCACAAGGATGAGAATGGTGACTACTATACCGAAGAGGTACCTGGCCTGCTGAATGGGAACAAACTCCTGAACTTCGATGAGGGTAGCATTCTACTACAGCCTAGCCCGAAGCAGTTCTTTCAAGAGGTCATCCTCTATCTACAACAAGCGATGAACCCCATCGGTAGCCACAGCAATACACTGACCAAGCACATGAAGGACGGGAAGATAGAGACTGAGTCTCGCGTGTCCTTCTGGATTACCACGTTCCCTCCTGCAGGAGTGAAGGAGTATGTCCTGACTAAGGGTCTCTTCCAGAGAGTGCTACTCTACTACGCACCATGGGATAACAACATGAGGATGCAAGTCTCCAAGAGGAGAATGAGAGGGATGTGGTCTGACGAGATGAAGGAGGTCAAGTCCACTGAGGATTTGGCACAGCATTTCATAGATGTGGAGTCTCTAGTACTAGAACATCTCATTGCTTGTTCTGACATCGATGGGAGGATGTGGGCTGACCTTGACCCAACTGTCAAGGAAGAGAGAGCAGAGCGTGAGAGCATAGTAAGAGGAGCGTCCCTGCAGATGTTCGAGAAGACAAGAGACTTCGACCCAGCCCTTGACGTGGCTATTGAGGAGTTCTACAACCTCGTGACAGGAATGGATGCGAAACTCGGAGACGTAGTGCTCTCCTTCATGCCTAACATCGAGAACTATCTCAACGTCCTCGCCACTCACCTAGTTCTCATTGAGAAGAATGAACAGCGAGCGAGTGGGGAGTATGACCCAGCAGACAAGTGGTACATTACAGGCGACCACCTTGACATGGCAATGGAAATATTGTACGATGTCTATGAACGACTCATCATCTGGCTCGAGAGTGACCTAGAACTAGGTGCTACCAAGGCTGCGAAACTAGCCAAGTCGACGGCTTGGAAGCAGGCAATAGATGCTTGTAAGACCTTCGACCTCGGAGACCACCGAGGAGA
>Ga0098041_1000630_pt1 | contig 13850 bp, 10 predicted proteins | sample 8_EtaG_FD_77066 | JGI IMG/M metagenome (GOLD analysis project Ga0098041, IMG submission 77066) | Marine viral communities from the Subarctic Pacific Ocean - 8_ETSP_OMZ_AT15162 metaG | ecosystem: Environmental > Aquatic > Marine > Oceanic | place: Pacific Ocean | collected 2015-01-08
ACCTTGCAGGTTTTGCACCTAGCATTCTTGCAGTTCCTTTAGGTGGATTAACTAAAGGTTTGAAAGCTGTTGGAGCTATTGATAAAACACGCAAAGGTTTTATAGGTCAACAAGGTGTAGCTTTTTTAGATAAATGGTCTATACCTATGATGGGTTCTAGAACTGCAAAAAGAGCCTTTGGCAGAGGGATCTCTAAGTTAGAGTTAGATACCCTTGACTACATGAAAGCTGGTGGTGTAGGAAGGGCAATAGGAGAAGAAGCTATTGGTCTTGGTACTGCTAGTGCAATATCTAATATATGGGCTGGACCAGACGAATATATGAATACATTTGTAGGTGGTGCATTAGCAGGTGGTGTATTTGGTGGTATAGGTAACTGGAGAGCAATAGGGAATAGACTGGGAGTTGCTAAAACGGAAGGTCAAAGAACTAGAGCAGAAGATGCTCTTAAGACTGCTGTAGGTTCTGCGTTTCAAGGATTACCAGCTACGCTTAGACAAGAACCAGTAGAGATGCAGTTATATGAATATTTATTAGGTGGATTTTTTGGTTATAAATCTAGACCAGCACAAGAAGCAGCAGGTGGAAAATTTTTAACAGAGATTAGTACAATATCTCCTGACCTTGTATACAAACCAGAATCTACACCAGGTTTTTCTAAACTAAGTAAAAAATCACAAGATTATGTTCTTAAGCAAAGTACAAAAGAATCTGAAAGAATGTTAAATCTTTATTCTGAAAAAAATGGATTAGATTTAAATTTAGAAATAAATAGAAGATTGCAGTATGAACCAGATGCAAATAATCCAGAAGTAAGAAACAAAGAATTAAGAAAGTTTGCACATGAAGTAGACATTAGACGTAGGCAAGATAATGTTATTGAAGTAGAAAACGAACAACCTGTAAATAACAATACTATGGATTACATGGATAGTATTGAGTCACGTACAGGTAGTGTTGCAAACCTAGGCAGGTTGATACATCAAGAAATAGGATCTACCTCTAAGTTTACTAGACCTGGACAGATTATAAACTATCTACAAAATACAATGGATAAATATGTATTAGATAGTAATGGAGTTGTTAGAAAAAGTATTGATGCAGATTCCTTTGTAGCTGAATTAGAAGCTAACGGAGCTATAGGTAAATGGATAACTAAAAACAAACCAGAAGTTTATAAAATGTTAGCGCAAAATGGAAAACAAAATTATGAAACATATGTATTTGATGCAGATGCTGGAACTATAGACATAGAAAAATCTGGATTAAAACAAAGATTAAAGTTTATTGGTGTTAATCAATTTAATAGTCCTATAATAGATGTATTTGGTGAAGGAAAAGGATTTGGTTTTTTACCCTATATTAAATCAATAAAAGATGGTAGGGTAGTATATGAAGATATATTTAAGTATAATCCATTTGCTAAGCAAGGAGAGCCTGCATACAATACAACAGGTCAGTTAGGTCGCATTGCTATAGAACTTGCTAAAAAGAATAGTTATATATATGCAGGTATTAAAGATAAGTCTAACTTATTAACAGCTACATTTAGAGATGGTGGAAGAACTATAGAAGATATAGCTAGGTTTGCACCTAAAGAAGCAGAAGCATTAAAACGATATTACAATGAATCAGAAGCTTTATTTATAAAAGATTTAGGTAAAGGTGTTAAGAATGCTGCTGATTTACATAGAAAACAATTTGTATCTAATATAATTTATGAATTAGAACATCATGGATTTACTCGTAATGGTGTAGCGGATTTAAGACAGTTACCTAAAATTATGAGTGAAAATTATTTTAAAGACGCAATTGATTTTAATAAACGTATGCAAGGATATGTAGAAGCATCTGGAATGCCTATGCATCCTAATACGTTTAGAAAATCTATAGGATCTAACGAAATGCGTTTTATGATTTTACGTGAAGAAGACTTTACACCTAGCGGAATAAAGAATGAATCAGAAGTTGATGGTGGTTTATTTTTTAGACCTGAAGTATTTAAAGACATTACACGTGTTATGGGTTTAAAAACAGATAATGTTAAACCAGTAGTTATGGGTAGATTATTATCACCTGTTAATAAAGGTTTAGTTTTTCTAAAAACAAGTGGTAAAAATGCACAAGGGCAAGACGCTATAAACAAAATAATAAAAGATAATAATCTTGATTTTGTTGTATTTGACCAGGGCAATAAAATTAAAGGAGAAACAAGACCTACTGAGTTTACATACGATGCAGCTAAAAATGAATACGCTTTACAAGGTATGCCTGAAGTACATAAAATAGCTGTAGAGTCATTAAGAATAAATCCATCTACATATGAAAACCCTAACGTAAATAAAGGTATTAATTTACCTAGACAATTTTTTATTACATTAAATGAACGTCAATCGCCTAAAACATTAAGGTCATTTATAGACCATTACTTTAAAGGTTTAGGAGGCGACAAACAAACGCAAGAATTGGTTAAACAGTTTGAGGAAACTGGTAATATGCAACCAATAGAAACGTTTTTAAAATCTAGTAGATATGCACTAGATCAGTTGCCTTTTAACTTTGTAATAAAGCAACTTGGTAATCCAAGCAAAGAGGGAAATGTTATACGCAGAGCATTGCAGCGTATAGATAAAGAAAACAATACTGAATTAGAATCATTTGCATTTGATACAAATAAACAGTATACATTTTTTCATGAGTCTAAGAATAACCTTGCAGGTTTAAATAATGGTAGGTATGCAGGTTTAACATTTCATGAAAAGTTAAGTGATAGTTATACCAATGCGATTAGAAAATACATACTAAGAAGAACAACTACACCATACTGGAAATACGGTGGTAAAGGTGTTCTTAATCCAGTAACTAAAGATGTATTTGCAGATGCTGATATGATTAAAAGAAGACCATTAAAAGAGCCTACAGCAGAAAAGGGGGGAGAAGTATTACTTGATTTATCATACAAGAAAATGAATGTCAAAGTTGATTTAACACCAGAACAGATTAAAAATCTTAACGCTATTAAAAAAGGAATTAATGAGAATGGTGAAAGCACTCTTGGACACATTTGGGATCTATACAAAATATCGAAAGGACTTGGTACTCCAGAACAAATTAATAGATTTAAATTACGTAATAAAGAATCTACTAAAGAATCTCTTAAAAGACTTGATGAAGCTCTTGATCTTCTCGCTATACGTGTTCCTGCTGACTCTCTTAGCGGTATACGTAACCTTAGATTTGTGGGTTTTACAAAACATAAAGGTGCAGGAATTACAACCCATAGAACAGATGATAGATATTTAGGAGGAGCAGATAAGGATATTGATTCTGCATTTATTATACAAGGTGGTAGTAGAAACCACATTAATGAAGTTAGGAATGTAGCATTAGAAAGAAAAGGTTGGGACAATACAGAAATTATGTCAAGATTTTCTACATCATCTAATTTACCAACCTATTCTAAATTTAGTCCTTTTCACAGACTTACAGCGTATGCAGCTGGTAGAAAAGGTGCAGCACAACGAGGTCAAGCAATAGCTATACGTGACGCATTGTTTGAAATGTATGCACAAGCTAAAGCAAATAAAGGTGTGTTAGATTTGGGAGATGGTTTAAAGTTTAAATTAAAAACAAAAGGTATTAATAAATTATTAGAAAATGTATATGGAAGTATAAATGTTAATAATGATAGTACTAAATATTACAGTATTGCAGGTGTAAAGGAAATACAAAATAGATTATATAATGATTTATTTACAGTAGAATTAAATGGTAAACAAATACCTATTGATAGTGCTGTTGTTTCAAGAAATCCAATAAGAGAATCTATAACCAAATTTCATAGTAGATATAAAACAAATCCGTACAATGAAATTTATAAAAAATATTCTGACATAGAATCTACTGTTAATGATCATGGTAATCAGACATTTTTTGGTGCAACTGGTAGACAGTTTAAACATGCATTAGATATTGGAATTTTTGAAAACGTTAGAAATTTAGAAACATCTAGAAATATAAATATAAATCTTAGAAAAGGTATTGAAACTTATACAAAGAATGAAGCAGAAAAAAAGTTTGTAAAAGAATTTATAGGTATTGCAAATGCACCTATTAAAAATTTACAAGCACTTGCAAGTCCTAAAAGGGTATTTGATAATATTAGCGTTAATTTATCTAAAGCTACATCTCAAGAATTATTAATACAAAATGCATTAAAAATATATCAAGGTTTTTCTGAAGTAAAAAGAACCAATCCTAAAGGTATTGCTAAGCAATTAGAGAATGTATATGGTAGAGCTAGAAGAGTTAGGAAAGCATTAATGGATTCTGAAAATAGATATTATTCAGAAGCTACTAAAAATACTTCTATAAATATGCCTGACTTAAATAATCTTATAGCTAAAGATAAATACGCATTAAAGAAATTTATAAAAGATAATAAATTAAAGTCAGATGCAGCTAACGCATTGTACAAATTTTATGATACAGTATTGCTTACACCAGAAGCTGTACCTGGTGCAAAAGAACCTACATGGAGATTATTAAATCCTATGTATGGATCTGAGCAAGTAAGCCCTGCTGCCAAGCAAGAATTTTTTATTAAGTTCAATGAATTGTATAATAGAGTTCCAACGGAAAAAGATGTTATACCTAAAGAGTTTTTACAACCAATTACTAAAGAAGCTAGAGATCTTGTATTGCATACAGATAAAGTAGATTCTACTATTAATAAAATTGGTAAATCTTTAGATAAAACATTTAACATGGAAAACTATGATTTTCTTATAAAAGAAAAAGGTGACAAGGTTGATTTAAAAAAGCTACAAGATAACTTAAGTAAGTTTCCACAAATAGATAGCTTTAATGAATTTTTTATTGACTTTACAAAAAGGTCAAGCAATTATTTAGATGCTCGTGATGTTACTATGATAACTATGAATGATGTAAAAGCATTAAATGAATATTTTAAATATGGTGAAAGAGGTAAAGGTGATTTTAAGTGGACAAATTGGTTAATAGATCCACGTACTATAGATGCTAGAGAATTACAAAAAACTTTAAAGAAATATGATTCTTATATTACACCTGTAAGAACTGTATCTGGTATTAAGCAAATGAAAGTTGCAAGATACACATCTCCATTAGGTGCAATTAGAGATATGATTAGGCTAACGCTAACTAAACAAAACGCAGCTACATCTCAAATACAGGAAAGTAATTTAAAGATTTTTGATTGGGCTAAATATGGATTAACAGCAAATGATCAATATACTGTTATGAGATTTATTTCTAACAAAAGAAATCCAGAAGCAGAAAATACTATAACAGCAAAAGATGAAGCATTTAAAACTAAAAAGTTTAAAAGTAAGACTGGCGAAGAAATTATTAAAGAGTATGATACTAAGTTTACAACGTTTGTTAATGAAATGGGTAAATATATTTATACTTACGATAAAAAGGGAAATAGAATAGAATTTAAAAAAACTATAGATATTGATAATCCTAAGTTTAGTGTATTAAATGAATTTATACGTTTTAAAAAAGATGGTAGTATGGACTTAAAACGTTTTGAAGATACTGTTTTAAGACCAATAGTTACTGGTGGTAAACATAAAGTTGTTGGCATTGAATCGTTATTAAGATATCAATATGAAACTATTATGGAAGGTGTACTTTCTAAACAAGGAAAGTCAACACTTAAAGATAGGATTGCGTATAGAAAAAATAAAAAGTTTACAGACTTTGCATTTGGTTATATAAAACCAGAACAATATTTTCCTAGAACTAATTATGGTGCAACTAGGGCAGATAGAAAATTAATGTATACAGATATTGAAAGGTTAGTAAAAGAAGGCAAAGGTAAGTATGAAGATTTGTTTTTATTTACAGAAAACACAAGAAAAGACTCAGCGAGAGCTGAAGATAATTTTTTAAATATACAATATGAATTTAGAGATAAAAATTATAAAGATGTAGGTTATAAGAATAAACCTAAGAATTTATTGCAGCGTGGTGAAGAGTTTATACAAGGTTATGACAGAAGACCTAGTGTTATTAATAAATACAGTGATCAAATTGCACGTAGTTATTTTAATAATCTTATAGCAATATATGGCAATAAACAAATAGAATTATTTAAATCGCAAGGCGGTGATCTTAATAAAGGAACAACTGGTAAGCAATTGGCTGCATTAAAAAAAGCAGGTTATGAGAACAATACAGATGTTTGGTCTGATTTTTTATATATATATCTAAAAAATAGTTTAGGTCATCCTTCTCTACTTACAGATAGAATAAAAAAGTCTATCAATAAAGGTGATCCATTAAAATTAAAACGTAATCCGTATTATCTTACTACAGATTATTCAGTTACAAGTGCATTAGAAAAATTATACCAAACAGGTAAATTTAATAAAATGCCTATGTTGCGTAATGCGCCAGAAGATCCAGCTGCAAGAAGAGATTATCTTGTACGTAGATTGCACGAGCTTGGAGTTTTAGAAGCTAAATACAATTTACTTACATTACTTGCAAATACTGGTTCTATGATGACTAATATATATGGTGGTGGTGTAACTACAATAGGTAGTGCATCATTTAAATCTTTTATAGATGGTAAGAAAAATTCTGTTGTAACAGAAAGATTGTTAAAAGACCAAAAAGGTAATTTTACTATGTTTTTTAAAAATGGTAAACCTGTAAAAAACAGAAAAGATTTGCGTAAATTTTTTGAAGAAGATGGTATTTTAGACAATTATTTGCAAAACGAATTAGAATATAACAAGGCATTGTCTGATACAATTACTGGAATGGGAAAGCAAGGTAAGAATTTTTTAAGAGATATTGGTGCTGCATTAAAACGTGGTGAACGCAATGAAAGTATGTTAGAAATTACTGAACGTTATGGTGTTAAAGATAAGATGTTAAGAGCTGGTGGATTTTTTATGCAGTTTGGTGAACGTGTAAATCGTTTTGATGCTTTTGTATCTCATGCATTAAAAGCGCAAGAACGACTTGGTCCATACGCATCTAATACAAGTTTGAAAGATCCATTTATATTTGAAGCAGGATTAAAAGGTATTGAAACAACTCAGTTTCTATATCATAATGCATTTAGACCTGCATTTATGACTACAGCAATAGGTAAGGTATTAAGTAGGTTTAAATTGTTTGCATTTCAATCTGTTCGTACTAGAAAAGAATTTTACAAACAAGCTAAAGCTTATGGTTTTAAAGAAGGTACACCTGAGTATGAAAGATTTAAAGATTTATTTTTAACAGATTTATTTAGTTATGCAATGGCAGGTGCATTTATGTATTCATTGTTTGATACAGCATTACCACCTCCATGGGATTGGATGCAAGATACAGCTGATCTTTTATTTGGTGATAAAAAAGAACGTGATAGAGCATTTTATGGAACGCTACCTAGACCGATAGCTCCATTGCAAGTTGCACTACCACCTATTGCAAGATTCCCACAAACTTTTGTAGAATTGATACAGGGCGATTGGGAAAAATTTTCTGATTACACAGTACATACTATGTATCCATTTGGTAGAATGGTATACGCTGCAAAGAAAACTAAAGAAAGACCTGAACGTTTTGTTCATAATTTCTTTAGATTGCCTACAGATAAAATATCGTATAAAATTAAACGTGAACAAATTCGTGAAGCACGACAAGAAAGAATAGATGAGTTTTTAGATGAATAATCCAAATGACAACAAACAAACTTTGTTAGAATTAGCAAGAAAAAATAAACAAAAATTTGATTTTTGGAATTTTTTTCAACCTAATACAGACAGATCTTATGAGGATTTAATTGCATCTATAGAAAGCGGAGAACTAACACTTAATAAAGTACCTGCAAATAAATGGGCTGCAAATAATCCAGGTATAGCAGGATATATGACGGGAGACAGAAAAAGCATTAATGTTCCAGATAATGCAACTGACGAAACATTAGGTCATGAAATGCTTCATTTCTTTACTAGCCATACTAATGTTAATTCTCCTAATTCGATTGTTGATGAAAGAGGTGAAGGATTTGGCACTTCTTCTTATATTTCTCTTGGTGAAAAATACAGAAGATTTGATAGAGATAAAGCTGCTGGATGGTTGCCTTCCTTAAATCCATTTGCTCCTCGCCCAACATTACCAGGAAATAATCCATTGTCTGAAGCTTGGAATAAATATGTTGCTACACCAAAATCTGCTATGGAGTTCGATAGAAAAGAAGGATATGGAACACTTTCTGGTTCATCGCAATTTGATAAATTATTTGGTGAATTTCGTAATGACTATAAAAAAGATAATCATAGACATAGTAGCCCTGTTCCTGTTTCTAAACCTATAGATAACAAACCGCCTATAGGTAAAAAATTAAATTTAAGATATAATAAAGATGGAAAATTAGAATTAATTACTGGTACATTAACTGATTATTTAAAACCAAGATATTAAGGTTATACAAAATGAAAGATAACATTAGAATATTAGACAATGTGTTTAATAACACAGATGAAACAGAGATTTCATTTAAGCGTGAGTTGTTTATGAATAACCCACCACAAGATTTAAGAAAACATGCTGAGAAAAATGATATAGCATGGGGATCTAGATTATCCAGGTATATGTTAGATTACTATTTAAAGAATGATGGTAAGATGAAAGCACCTGATTTTTATGAAAAAGCAGGATATTCACAATATAATTACCCAGATAAGATAGAGTACAACGAAGAAGAGCCTGAAATAGACTAAATCGTTTTTAAGCCCCTTAATAGCTTTGTTACGGGCATATCTTTATTTTATTGATACTTACCATTAAAAAAATATAATAAGGCTGTTATACCCTATTATATAGCTAAAAATATCCACAAGTTGTAAAAAAAAAGGCGCAGCCGAAACTACGCCCTTCTTTATAAAATAAACCTTAGTAACCCCTTACATAAGATTCATTTTAATATTACGTTTGGTTGATGCCATCCATGGCGCAGGTTTAATTAACTCAAACCAATCTTCAAGACTTGGTATAAATCCAATGTCTTCACGAACATGTTGTTCTGCAATTGATTTAGTAATAACCTTTTTACCATCAGAGTTATATATGTATACACCAAATTGCTTTTCGCATTCTGCAATTCCTTGTGAATGGTGTCTTAACGCTCTGTGCCTAATATCACCGAAGTGATCTTTAGATTCATCAAACCATTGGTGGATTGAAAGATAGTCATCTTCTTCACCACCAAAATATTTTACAGATGATTTGCAATGATTGAAAGATTTCATTAAAACTTAAGATGACTTTCTTGGTCAGTTGCAGGTGCTTGTTCTTCAACAATATAATATCCATCTATTTCTATTTCTTTATGAAACAAATCAATAGTTATACTGCCACCACCACCATCGTTGTTGTACCAGTCATAAGTTAATAGATCGTATACTATTTCTGACATCTCTTGAAACTCAGTATCATTATAGCTAAAAGTATGTGTTTTAGAATCACTACCATTAGTATCTGCGTATACTTCTGTAACTTCTCCACTATCACCGCATCCTGAATAATATATATGAATATTTGTATATCCATTTTTAATATACTCAGGTGCTAGTACACCTAATTTAGTTAAAGCAACCTTTTGTTTAGACTCTTGGTCAAGTCTATACTTAGCCATTATCTTAGCAAAAGATTCTTGTACTTGCGGTGTTTCGTTATTTACTTGTTCTATCATTGTTTACTCCTCAATAATCTACGTAGTTTAAGTTGCTGCATTCGTGTGTATGCTACACCATCAGGCTTGATCCTACCCTCTTTATACATCTTTTCGTAGATTTTTATTATCTTAATTACTTTGTGACTTTTCATGTTTTTCTATTATTTCTATTGCAGCTTGCAAAGCGTTAACATAAGACATCCTTGATGTTCCATCAATCACAGACTTTACAACTAGCTCCTTCAGGTTCTGTAGTTTGTCTATTATTATCTCTTTCTTCATTATTACTCCTTCCGTAGTTAGGCTCTAATGCATCAAGATGTTCGTCTTTATCTAAAACCATTTGGATTATTGTTTTTATTTGTTGTAGTGCATATATCAAACTTTTCTCTTTGTTCATTTTATTCTCCTGATAAAATTCCTATTATTGATAGTAGGTCATGCAAAGGTAATATTGCAAGTGGTTCTTGTCGATCCTCTTTTAGAACCTGCCAATCTACTGTATCAAGATTTGGTTTAATGTATTTAGCTATCTTCTTCCTGGCTTTGACTTGTATCTTCAGCTCTGGCATATCTGCTCCGTTTGGATTTAACATTTGATGCTGTGCAGCAATGTCTACTTCTTCGTGGTGACCTAATGCTCTACCATCAGAACCCCAAGCCCTACGTGCTTTCCATCCATACTCTTCAAATATTTTAACGACTTCACGCTCTACACGATTACCTTTTTGTTTGCTCATGACCATAATGTTATTCCTCCAAATAGTTCACATTTATATATACCTATACTTAGATGTATATGGTCTCCCTTGTGATCACCTAATGTAATCGAAAAGTGAAACAATCCTAATAAGGTAAGTTTATATCCTTTAATATTTTTTGATGCAACATTTAGTAAAGCAAATATTGGTAATCCGAATATTTCTAATTTCATATGTTCTCCTTAACAAATAAGGGAGAGCCCACATACCATGTTTCTCTCCCAAATCTGTCACTCAGCTTGTTTAAATTGGAATGTTTCATGATTGAAATAACACTTTAAGTTGAATCCATTTTCGTCACGTGCTACAATAGAATTGATAATACGTGCTTTAGATTCAGGGTTAGGTGCTGCTATTCCAAGTAACTTGTCTGATTTCTGTTCTATAGATGAATCACCTTTTGCACTATGTCTAGTAAGATTGCCGTCAAATGCTGCACTCTTACTAATATGACTAATTGCAAATATCATTACATCATATTGTTGTGCAATCTCTTTGAGTTTGCTAACAATCTTTTGTGTTTTAGCCAATGGATCATTTGAATAATCTACTCTTATCTCATCGATAGTGTCAATTACAATGACAGTTGGCTGTAAGTTAGTGATAACATCTAATATGTTATTTATTTCTGGTGATACTGTTAGTATTTTAATATGTCCTAATCGTTCTTTAGCTTCAGATATAAATTTATTATTATCTTTAGCATACAACTCTGTGACTTTATCTTTAGTCAAGCCAAAGGCTATTTGACAAAATCTTCGCCACATAAGTTTTTGATTAACTTCTAAAGAAAGATAAAGACATTTGAATTGACTTACATTTGTTACAAGATTTTGTATAAATGCAGTCTTTCCTAGTTTAGTATCGCCTATCATAGTTATAAGCTCACCTACTGTAAACTTATAACTACTACCAATATTGTACATGTCATTGAGATCAAAGCTTTTGTCTTCAAAGTCTTTTTGTACAAACTCTTGAAAGTCGTTTGACATACTAGTTGCATTATGTACTTCTATTGTATAGTCTTTACTTTTGTAGAATTTGCATATTGAATCACAGTGCTGCTCCATCATATGATCGTTGCAGCTATAGCCAGTATGTTCCCAGCTATATACTGTGTCCAATATTCTATCTACTTCTTCACCTATATTAAATGATGAGTCCCATGCACCAATAAGTGCTTTTGCACCTTCTTTGGTAACTCCATTACGTTTCCAGGCTGATGCCATACGTAATACAGTTTGGTGACGTTCACCTGCTACAGGACCTATTTTAAACATTTTTTGTACACATGTTACATGAGATGTGTATGCATGTGTACCATTTGGTTTAGGTGAAGATAATTTTGGTTTATTTTCCTGCCAAATAATATCATCTTTCCAGTACGCTTTTAATGCGTATGGTGTTCGAGTATCTAGTTTGCCAGATTCTCTTGGATCTTCTTTGGCTTTATTTACAAAATATGTATAATTAAAGTTAAGTAACTCATCTTCTATTATAGGTATTTTGTATGTATTATTTTTTGTATTGTATGAATACTCTGCTCTAATAAGTCTAGACCTATCATATATAATATCTATATCATAGTTCTTAAACTTTTCTTTTAGAGTTAGCTTCATGATATGTGGAAGGTCTTTATGTGGTCCAATCTTAAATACATCTGCTATGTATATATGAAATCCTGTACCACTAAACCACAAGCTTATATATTCTGACGATAACTCGTCTACTATATATGCATATAAAGCTCGTACGTTAGTCAAATCTCCGTCTTTTACATCGACATCGAGTATTACCTTGTCTATATCATAAGTTCCCTCATAATCCTTAATATAACCATTAAAGGATTCATCGTATAAGAACATAGATCTAAACAATTCTGTCTGTGGATGTAGATACTCTTGTAGTTTATCAAGTGTATCTACATTACCACGATTGCTAACGCTACCAACAGCTACTTCTATTAAAGTGTTTTTAACACCCATCTGTTCTCCGAACTTCCGTCATTAATTGTTAGTATTTTAATTACATCAAGTTCTGGTATGTTTCCAGATTCTTTTAGCTTTCTCCATGCTCTAGAATATGTACTACCATTATGTAGCTTATTATACATATGTCTGCCATACTTGCGTACATCTTCTTCTATTTCATGGGAACTAATTTTTATTATATTGTCGTATTTTTTAGAAGCAAGGAACTCTATTAAGATATCCCTTGCTGTCTTTTTACCAGTCACTAATTTCCTGCTCTGCAAACTTAGGAGTTTGATCATCCATAAGTTCTGGCTTATAAGATTTAATCCATCCATTAGATACGGATTCTTTAAACTTATCAATTAGTTCTGTTTTAGGTTTATTCACATTAAGTACGTTTTGAAAGTCTGAGTATTGTAATTTACCATTGTCTTTACGTTTAGTTACATAAGACAATCTTTGAAATGACATACCTGCAATTGCTGCAAATCTTTCTTCGTTAATGGATTGCGTTAATACTTCTTGATCATCTAGTTTAATACCTAGCTCATCAAAGAATAGTTTTACTTTAACAGCACTACCAATACCAGATACTTCACCAAAATCATCCTTCTTTAGTGAACCACCAATGTACATTACTGGTTGAAAGTCTCTTCCTATATCTAACGTAATATCAAGACCTACGTCATCTTTGTATTGTTTTTGCCATTCTTTACCTTCGTAAGTTGGTACAACGCTAACTATTTTTACTTCGTTAACGAATACACCACTCATATATTTTTCCACCATTACTTCTCCTTATCTTTTCGTTCTTTAATTACTTTGTTTATTTCTTCAATGCGTAAAGCAGCGTCTTCTTCTGATGTATTTGCATCATTCATAATAGCTTTAACTCTAGCTTTGCCTTGAGGTGATAAATGATTACTACGAGATAATCTATCTAGCTTTACACGTTGGTCTGGTGTTATACCTCCTTTAGTTGGCATATCACCATTAATTGAATTTGGGATATAATCAAGGTCACGTATGTCCTCGTTTATCCATAGATCAAGACCGAAACCTGTAGCCATGCTAACAGCTTTTGCAACTGCACGTCTAAATGTATTCTCGACTTGTGCTGCATCAGGATTAGATACTGCTTGGTTTCTAAAATCACGAACTGCAAGATACTCGTTATGTATTAGTTCATCACCATCGTTTTCATAGTGTAATTGTACGTGGACCATTTTACTTTGTCCTGTATCAATTAACTGTACTAATTCATACCTTGCATTAGGATCTATTTCTTTTAGCTTGTCCCAGCAGACAGCCCAAGATAAGTAATCAAACTTACCTTTCTTTTCTACTGAGTTTTTGTACTCATCATGTCTGAGTATGTGAAAGGGATGTTTTGGA
>Ga0098041_1000636_pt1 | contig 13814 bp, 4 predicted proteins | sample 8_EtaG_FD_77066 | JGI IMG/M metagenome (GOLD analysis project Ga0098041, IMG submission 77066) | Marine viral communities from the Subarctic Pacific Ocean - 8_ETSP_OMZ_AT15162 metaG | ecosystem: Environmental > Aquatic > Marine > Oceanic | place: Pacific Ocean | collected 2015-01-08
ATGAAAAGAAAAGAATTCAAGGCATACAAATGTCAGAAGCACAGAGAATGCAACAAGTAGATGCTCAAGGTCAATTGTTTATGTTTAATCAAAGAGAAAGCAGAGAGTTGGCTCAAATTAATAGAGTGGCTGGACAATTAGGACAAGCCCAACAAAACGCCGCAGCAGCTCAAGCTGATGCTACAGCTGCATTAACTGGAACCATTGGTAGCGCAGCAAGTATGATGGGAACCATAGGATCAGCTAATATAAAATCAGGTGGAACTTTTTTCAAAGCAAAAACTCCAACAGGCTAAACTGGTAGATAAATGAGTAATAATAAATAAAATAACATGTCAAATTATAATATTCCTGAACCACAATACGTTCCTACTTCTGGAGCAGTATTAGATATGCAAAAACAAATGATAAATGCTATGAGCGAGGTAAAAGAAGCTGAACAGCATGTTAGAGATGAAGATGCGGCTAGAGCTAAAAAAGATATATCTCGTACTAAAGCATGGGGAGATGGATTAGCTGATAATGCTAATGGAGATGCTATGAACGAGGGTATTTTAGATGCTACTTACGCAGGAAGCAATAAAGAATATGCTAACTTAAAAAGAATAACAGAAGACCAACCTGAACTATGTGCTACACCAGATTGCGCGGCTGAATTAGATGAATTAAGAGTATTAGAACAAGCACCAGAGAAAACCATAGGAATGATTGGTAATTTAAAAGGACAGTTTGAGGTATTAGGTACAGAAAATTTAGATACTTCACATCCTTTGTATGATAAAATGAAAGCAGCACAAGCTGTAATGGATCAATTAAGTGGTTATGGTAGTGAACAAGGATATGGAATAAAAGTAAATAGATTAAAAGGAGATAATGATAAATTTAATGGTCAGCAAGAAATAGTACTTACTGCTCCATGTAATAAAGAAGTTGATGGTGGTTGTCCATTTGGAGAAAGTGGAGAATGGAAAATCAATAGTGATGAATTAGATAGACTTACAAATAAAGATGATGTAGATTTTATGCCTACTACACCTAATCAAAAAGAACAGTATAATGAGATTTCTACTAAATCTGGTATATTTTTAGATGAATCTGATGGAACAAAACTAAGTCCTAATATGTTTGTTTATGATAAATCAAAACCTCCTAAAGCAGATGGAACATTTGATTATGAATATGAAATAGTAGAAGAAGTTACTACAAATGATAAAGGAGATGTAGTTGCTTATTCTTATAAAGTTCCTAAAGTAAATGAAAAAGCTATAAGAAGTGAAGCAGCTGCATTTACTTCTATAGAAGTTGATACTATGTTTGATGAGTCAGCAGGTGGTCCAGATGAGGCTATTGCGGGTTGGAATAAAAATGGATTAGATAAAGCTATAAAACCAGAACAAATAACCGCTTTGCTTGAAACAGATCCAGATGCTGAAGGAATATTAAATGATGATGGAAGCATGAACTGGAACGCTATGGGTGTTCCTGATAAAAATGGAGATTTAGTTCCTGCGCCTGGAGATAAAGGTAGTTTATATGGAAAAGATGGAAAAGTGCGTCCTGCTTTTTTACAATTATATAAAGATACTTATACTGAGAACTATATTAATACAAATATAAAAGGATTTATAGATCAACATAGAAGTTTAAGTAATCATGTTCCGGGTTCTTATGCAATAGACCAAGGCAAAAGTATTTCAGCTAACCAAGCAGCTATGAATAGAGAAGGTGAATTATATGATATCAAGGTTGAGGGCACAGGTAAGGAAGATGATGAAGATTTAATAGTAGAAGAAGAAAGTTAAAAATTAATTTATGTATATTTTAAATAATAAAACATATACCCCAGAGGTTTTAACCAAAGCTGCTGAAAAGCAAGGGTTAACTCTAGAAGAATTAATTGCAAAGAAAGGAATTAAACCTTATAGTGAACCTGAAGAGGTTAAAAAAATAAATGTTTATTCTAAAGATGGTATAGGTATGGCTATATCAGAAACCAACCTAGCTAGATGGAAAAAAGATCATCCAGGTGGAATGACTGAACAAGAAATTTTAAAACAACAAGCTGATTATAAAGCACAAGAACAAGCTTATAAAGATGCTAAAGCTGCTGAAGAAGAAGCCGCAGCAAATGATCCTAATAAAGATGTAAACGTATGGCAAGATGTTGATTTAGAAAACATGAGGGAGATTAATAAAACTATTGATCAAAAAACTGTAGAAGTTGACAAAGGAACAGAAGGAGCTTATAAAAATGATGAAGGAAATTGGGTTGTTGATAATCCAGATTACTTAGCACCAGGTAGTACTGCTAGAAAAAATTGGGATAATAGATTTAAAAAAGGACAACAATTAGGAGTAAGAAAAAGAAATGATTTAATAGATAGCATGGGTAAATTTGAGGGTGTAGACTCTTGGTTTGCTGAAGATATAGAGTATGAAACTGGTTTTGGAAAAAGAATTGTAAATCTATATAGAGATGTTAGGGATATAGAACAAAAAGGAAGTAAATACTTTGATGGTGAAGGTTCTAATATATCAATGAATTCAGCTGGACAAGAAAAGTTATTAGCACAGCTTAAATCAGAAGGAAAAATAGGTGAAGATGCTACGTTAGCGGATATAACACAAGAAATAGAAGCTTGGACTAATAATTATAAAGAAGTAACTCAAGTTAATACTGCTTTAAAAGATCAAGCTGAATCAACATTGATAGAATTTGATACAGATATTTTTACTAAATCTAAAAATGCTGTTACAAATCAAAAAGAAAAAACCCAAAAACTAGAAGACAACGCAACAACACTTGAAAATACAAAAAAATTATTAGAAGAAGAAAAAGCAATAGAAATAGAAGAAAAATCTTCATCTCCTTATAACGAAGAGTATTATAAATCTTTATCTAAGGAAGAAAAAAATTATTATAACGCTTTACAAGATAGAGTTACACTAGAAAACACTCCTATAGGTACAGAAAAATTTAATGAAAGCGAATTAGCTATAAAAGATAAAATAGATAAAGACGTAAGTAATATAAATTCATTAAAAAATTTAGCCACAAATTTAGATGATTATTTATATACTGTTACAGGAGTAAATCAAAAAGAAATAACTGCTGGACGTTCCATGAAAGGTTGGTTATATAGCAACCAAGAAGAAATAGATAGGTTATCAGAAGAATTAGATTTAAATTCAGAAGATGTAATTAACTTGTTAAGTAACCCAGCAACAGCTGGTAGTCATGATAAGATAGAAGAAATGTTAGGTGTAAAAATACCTCAAAACATTAAACATAATAGACAAGGATTAGATCTTATTTTAGAATATAAAGGTTTTCTTGCGAACGAAGAACATAAAAAAAATTTAGAAGAAAGAGGGTTTATAATAGATAGCTGGGGTGATGCTAAAGGTTTTTTCCAAGGTGATGCAACAGGGCAAATAACCGTAGAAGGAGAAGAATTTAAAGCAGTAGAGCCAAGTAAAGAATTAATGGACTGGATCTCTCCTTATGCAGGTGATCCTGAAGTAATGAGAAATCTAGATAAAGATCAGCAAAGAAAACGTCAAGACGAAGGTTTACAAGAAGCTATTGCAAATGATACTATAATTCAAACTCAAATATCTGATTTAAGTAAAGCCGCTGTTCCTGAATTAATGAAGTATAAGAAAGAATTAGAAACAAATCACCCTAATGCAACAGTAGAGGATACAGAAAAAATAAATAAATTATTATTAGATAAACAACATGAGCTAACAATTGGTAAACTTTTAGAAAATCCTGAATTTAATAAAAGAGCTAATTTATTAGGAATGGCCATAGGATTGAAAGGACAAGAAATGGATGCTAGATTCGCAAGAGAAGATAGTGGTTTTTTAATGGCTATGGATTGGGTTAGAGGTGGTGAAAATGATTTTATACCTTTTAATGATTCTTTTGCTGATACTGTAGAAGGATTTGTTTCAGCTAGTCATGGTATAGGAGTTTCTATAGGAGATAAAGCTTGGGGAAGTTATGCTGGTAACAGATATAGAAACCAAAGTAAAAAGGCGAATGAATTACAACAACAATTAGCTAATGGAGATTTCACTGAAAACGATAAAGTTCGTTGGAGTACTGAGAAGCAAAAATATATTGTAAGTGATAAAGGTAAAGAAGCTAGTAATCGTTTAGAAAATCTTAGACACAATGCTAATGAGTGGCAATTAGAAGTTGTGGAACAAATAGAAGATATTGCAGAAAGTGAAGAATATTTAGCGGCTTTTAAACAAGCTAATTTTCAAGACGGTATAGGTTTTGAAGATATATTCTTAACAGTAGGTCAAGCCTTACCACATATTGGAATGGCAGCTGGTGGTACTGCATTAGGTTTAGCAACAGGTGGTACAGCTTTAGCTGCTTTAGCACCGATAGCTACTTATGCTGGTACAGCAATGATGGGATTACAAATGTATGGAGATAACTATTGGAGTGCAATAGAACAGAACATGAAAGATAAAGGTTTAAATAAAGAATCTTTACGTAAACAATTTCCAGATTTAAGTGAAAGCGAGATTGATGAAAAATGGAAAACACTAGCCACTGAAAATCTAATGTCAGGTGAAGGTGCTCATATGGGTCACTCTGCTGCAATGGCTGCTGTACAAACAGCTTTAGAAAAATATGGTGCTGAACAAATAGTAGGTGGTACTGCAAAAGCTTTAAAAGGAAAAACTGCTCTTAAGGGATTAAACATGGGTAGTATATTTAAAACTAGCTGGGATGATACTGGTAAGTGGTTGCTTAGAGGAGCTCTGGAAAAAGGTGAAGAAGCATTAAAAGAGTTTGGTACAGAGTATATGCAAGAAATTGTTGGACAAGTTTCAACAGCTACACAAGCAGGTAAAGATCCAATGGAGTTGATAGACACTAGTGCTGCTTTTCAAGCTGGTGTTGGTGGTGCTATAACAGGTTTTGCATTGCCTTTTGCAGGTAGTATTGCAAACCAAACTACTGCACAAATAAGAAATGCAGCTGCAGATATAGCATTAAAATATAGACCTGAAAGTGGAATAGCTAAAAGAGCTACTAAATTAAATCAATGGTTCCAAAAAGCAGAAAAAGAATTAGATCGTAAGTATAAGAAAAGAGATACTAACCCGGAACAAGAGGCGAAATACTACGAAGAGTTAAATACTCTTAATAATGTAAGAAATGCTAATTTAAAAATAACTAAACAAGGTCATTTAAATAATATGAATGAAAGTCAGTTTAGTAATTTATTAAATAATTACGTTGATTTAGAATATTATAATGCTGAAATAACTCAAGCTGCTAAAGAAAAAAATTATCCATTAGAAAATGCTTTAAAAGAAGAAAGAGCTGCGCTTATAGAGAAAACTGAAAGTATAGTTAAAGCAGAACGAACAACGTTTAATGTTGCTAGAACTTTAAAAGATTTAGGTAAGTCTAAAGATATGGTGGTTGTTGATAATGAAGCACAGTTACGAAGAGAAGCAAAGAAAAGAAATGTAGCGTTAGATCCAAAAAATCCTACGGTTGGATTTTTTACTAATGATGGAAAGTTTGTAGTAGATAAACAAACTGCCGCAGACATGAAAGAAGGTAATACCGCGGCTCATGAAATGTTACATAAGGTTTTGTTTAATACTTTATATGAAGTAGATGGAGAAGGGAATATAAAAGGTAAAAATGTTGCTAGAGGTTTAGCAGCTGCATTAGATACAGAACTAGATAAATTAGATCCTTCTCAAGTAGCTGATAGTAAATTTAAAAAGAAATTAGAACTTTATAAAAAAGATCCTGCTGCTTATAAAGCTGAAGAAAAAATTACCTTATTTGCTGATGCAATTGAAAGTGGTGATTTAAAATTTGATGAAGGATTATTTACAGCAATTGGAGATAAAGTAAGAAGATTTTTACAAGCAGTTGGTTTAAAAGATGTTAAATTTAATAGTGGGAGAGATGTGTATAATTTCTTAAAAGATTATAACAAGTCTATTAAAAAAGGTAAATTAAACCAAGCTCAAAGAAAAATGATGGAGCAAGGGGCTGAAGTTGGAAGTGATATTAGAAGGTTTCAAGGTACTGAAGGAAAATTAGGTAAAGTAAATGTAGCTAAAGAAAATAAAGCTATTCAAGATTCTTATGAACAAACAAATGAATTACTAGCTGATGAAGATTTTGATTTAGACAATACTTTTGATCAAAAACGAGCATTGAAAGAAGCTGGAGGGGTTATTGAAGCTACCACACAGAGATTATGGGATCCAAAAAGTTTATTAACTAGAGATGAATTTAAGAAAACCTTAGAAAAAGAATATTTAGAATCACTATCAGAGTATGATGCGGATAGAGATATAGAGGGTAATGCTGGTAAATCTATTTCTAATAAATTTAATTTAAGAGCAGCTAAGGTAGCTAAAGATAATATAGGTAAAGTTGAAGCAGAAAGTTTAGATAGTGATCAAGCACAACAAACAGTTGATACTACTGAACAAAAAGATTTTGATGCTCCTGTTGCTAAACAAGACAAAGCTAGAGCTAAAAAATACCCTTCTTCTTTACGTACAGTTAATAAATCCATACCTCAGACCAGTAAAAAATCTTTGATTGGAGGAGTTGATGCCACAACAGGTAAAACAACTGGTGTTGCAAAAAATATAATACAAGGTGTTGGTCAAAATGCTAATCCCGAATCAGTAGCTAAAAATATTATAGCATCTACGAAGGATAAATCTGTTATGCAACAAATGAGAAAAGATGTTGGTAAATTTGGTACAGATAAATACAATAAATTTGTAGATAATGTAGTAGACGAAGGTTTAACTAAAACTATTCCAGCTGCAACTATAAAGCGTAGACTAGGGAGAAAGGCGAATGTTGAATCAGGATTAATAGATTATGAACAAACTGGTACTACACCTACTAAAAAAATAACAGCTGAAGGTAAAAGAACAGATTTTAATAAACCTGTATATAAAATTAATAAAGTAGATAATACTAAATTAAAAGAATACTTTAAGGCTGGTGAAAAAAGATCACAGTCATTATTTAGCATGTTAGCTGAAGGAATGGTAGTTGAAGGATTATCTGATTTAAAGAATGATAAAGCTTTTATGAAAAAGCTACAAGATACTTTAGATTTAAAAGGTGTTGAAATGACAGCTGATCAATACATGTCAGATTTAGAAAATAGTTTAGACCAAAGAACTAAAGAAGATACGTCATTAGATATTGTAAAGGCGAATAAAGCTTTAAAAACTGAAGAACAAACACTAGCACAAGCTGAAAAGAATTTGGATGCGATTGATCAAAGAATAGACACTGATTTAATAACAGCTGATCAAACGTTTGAACAATTTAGAAATCAACAAGTAAAAGAAAACCAAGTAGACCGTAGTATATTTGATGAAAATAGAGATCAAGCTAGAGAGGCTTTTAATAGAATTAAAAAAGATAGAAAAAGTGTTGCTAAATCTAACAAAGCTTTAATAGACGCGGGTCAAGCTAAAGATATTAATCAAGTTAAAAAAGATTTAGAAATAAAAGGGGATATTACTGTTACTAATAAAAATAGAAAACAAAGACAACAGTCTATATTAAGAAGTGTTAAACAAGGTAGAATACCCTCTGTAGTACTGAAGTTATTAGGATTAGGTAATTTTGGTGCTAAAAGAAGAGTTACTAAAAATGGGGATTATGAGTACCAGTTAGATAATGGTGAGTGGATGATGGGTATACCTCGTGAAGACGACAAGGGAAATATAAGAACTGATAAAAACGGTAAAAAATTATATTCTCAACCTACCCAGACAATGATAGAGAGTGAATATCCTGGGGCTACTTTACAAGCTGGAAGAGGTTCTTTATATTCTGGAGTTAATGATCCTGCTTATATTGAAATGATGGCTGCGGCGGAAGAAAACAATCAATATTATGATCAAGCTACTTTAGATAATTTTAAAAATGTTAAACGAATTAAAATACCTAAAGGTAAAAAATTAACTGTTGCTGAGAAAAAAGCTTTAAAAGCTCAAGAAAAAATTAATCAAAAAGCTTTACAAGATTTCGGAATGATGTTAGACAAAGGAGTTAATATTGATGGTACTATGCCCATAGAAGATGCTTCTTTACTTATAAGTCAAGCATACCAAGGAACAAATTCTTTAATTAAAATAGCTGCTCCTTTCACAGCTGTATCACAAGTATTTACAAGAGCACAAAGTGGGAAACAAGCAAATAGAAGCCAAAATTATATAGAAGAACATAGTCCTCCAGCTTCTACAATAGGTGCTTCTATGATTGCAGGATTAAAGAATAACAATATGAAGGAGGTAATGAAGGGAGTTAAAGATAACTTTATACAATTCCAGTTATCTAATGCTGCAGATAGAAAATTAGATATAGCTAAATTAAATGATAGATTACCAGAAGGAATTAGTATCTTAACACCGAATGCTGGGATTTTAAGATTAGCTGCTGCAGGAATTAATACTAACACTATAATTGATTTAGAAACAGGAAAACCATTAGCAAACAAAACTGGTTTAATATTAGATAAAAAATTTAGTACAAATCTTGATGCTGTTAATTATCAAAATAGATTAATGTTAGATGTAGCAAAGGGTGATATATCTTTAAAGAATGCTCAAAAAAGTCTTAAATTAAGTTTACCTATACAAGAGTCTAAATCTACTCAAGTTAAAGCTAATAAGTCTTTAAATACTGAAGTATTTAGTGAAAACAAAACAGCTGATCAACAGAAAGAAACAATGTTGAACTCACAAGAGACAGCTGCTAAAGCAAATAAGGTTTTAAATAAAGAAACTAAAGGTATTAGTGTATTTGACTTAGATGGAACATTAGCTAATACTAAAGAAAAAGTTATAGTTAAAATGCCTGATGGTAGTATTAAAAAAATTAATGCTATTGAGTTTGCTGAACAAGCAGATATTTTAACACAAGAAGGTGCGGAATTTGATTTTAGTGAATTCACAGATGTTAAAGGAGCTAAAAAAGGTCCATTAGCAGATCTTGCTTTAAAACGTCAAAACAAATTTGGTAGTGGAGATATATATGTATTAACCGCAAGACCTCAAGCTTCAGCACAGAATATAAAATTATTCTTAGATAGTATAGGATTAAATATACCAATAGAAAATATAACAGGATTAGAAGATGGTAGTCCTCAAGCTAAGGCTGATTGGGTGTTAGCTAAAACATCAGAAGGATATAATGATTTCTATTTTGCAGATGATTCTAAGATGAATGTTGATGCGGTAGATAAAATATTAAGTCAAGTAGATGTTAAATCTAAAGTTCAAGTAGCTAAAGCTAATAAAGCAACAGTATTAGACAAAGAGTTTAACGACATGTTAGAAGAAACTACGGGATTAAAGTCTGAAGCTGAATATTCTAGAACTAGAGCTAAATTAGAAGGTAAAAAGAAAGACAGAGGTATATTAAAGTGGTTAGGTAGACAATTAAGTATTAGTGCTTCAGCAGAAGACTTTATGGGATTAATGTACGATCTTGTAGGAAAAGCTAAAGCAGGAACTAGACATTTACAGTGGATTAAGGATAAATTAATGGATCCTTATAATAAAGCTGAACAACAAATACTATCTGCTAAAGTAGCTGTAGCGAATGACTTTGCAGCTCTTAAAAAGAAATTTCCTTCTTTAAGAAGTAAAAAAGGTAACAATCCTTTATTAGATCAAATAGGTGTTGGACCTTTTACTAAATCGCATGCTGTAAGAGTTTATAACTGGGTTAAGCAAGGTATAGACATGACTCAACATGGCATGTCCAAGAGAGACGTAGATGCTTTAATGAAGGCGGTAGAAAATGATAATGAATTAAGAGTGTTTGCTGATGAAGTGGGATTGATACAAAAAGATAATAAATATCCACCTCCAGGAAAAGATTGGCAAGGAGGAGACATAGCAACTGATATTACTGATAGTTTAGAAAAAGGATTTAGAAGAAAAGCTATGGTAGAATTTGATGAGAATGTATCGATAATATTCTCTGATAAGAACATGCATAAACTAGAGGGTTTATTTGGATCTAAATGGGTTGAGGCTTTGAAAGATAGTTTACGTAGAATGAAATCTGGTAGTAATAGACCGGTTTATACTGGTGGAGGTTCCAGAATAGTTAATGGTTTACTAGATTGGTTAAATGGTTCTGTTGGTGCTATAATGTTCTTAAATACGAGGTCTGGATTGCTTCAATTAATATCTAATATAAATTTTATAAATTGGGGTGATAATAATATTGTAGCAGCAGCTAAAGCTTTTGCTAGTAAAGATTATATCCCTACAGTTATGAAACTTCTTAATTCTGATTATTTAGTTAACAGACGTGATGGATTAAAGATCAATGTTAATGAAGCTGAGCTTGCTAATGCAGCAAAACAAGGCGGAATGAAAGGTATGATAGCATACTTATTAGACAAAGGATTTGTTATAACTAGAATAATGGATAGTTTAGCAATTGCAACAGGTGGTGCTACCTTTTTCATTAATAGAAAAGCCGCTTTATTAAAAAGAATCAATAAAGAAACAGGTAAATTATATACTGAAGCAGAAGCTGAAACTAAAGCGTTTGATGATTTCTACGCAATAGCAGAAGAAAGTCAGCAATCAAGTAATCCAAGTAAAATATCTCAGCAGCAAGCTAGTTTAGCTGGTCGTGTTATACTGTCGTTCCAAAACGTTACAATGCAATACACTCGACTAACAAAAAAATCAATAAGAGATCTTATTAACAGAAGACGTGGACCTGGACAAACACAAAGAGAAGCTGATTTAAGTAATGTATCTAAGATAGTTTATTACATGGGCGTACAAAATGTTATATTCCATTCTTTACAAAAACTTTTATTCGCAGGATTATTTGATGATGAAGAGGATGAGAAAACTAAAGATAAAGCAGCTGAAATTGCCAACGGTATGTTAGATTCTATATTGTTTGGATTAGGATTTGGTGGTGCGGGAATTGCTACTATGAAAAATGTTATTCTTGAATTAATGGAACAACATGGTAAGAAATCTGCTAAATATGAAGAAGCTGTTTGGAAACTATTTGATTTTTCTCCAGTGTTAGACAATAAAGTGCGTAAAATGCGTAGTGGATTTAAAACGTTTAGTTGGAATAAAGAAGAAATAAGAAAAAGAGGTTGGAGTTTAGATAATCCAGCTTATCTAGCTATATCTCAAATAATAGCGGCTGGGACAAATATTCCAATTGATAGAGTGCTTAGAAAAAGTATGAATTTAAGAGCTGCAATGGATGAAGAAACTAAAAACTGGCAAAAAATTGCTTTAGTTTTAGGTTGGGATACATGGAGTGTGGGTCTTCCTTATTGGGGATTAGAAAGTACTATTAAAAAAGAAGCAGAAGAAAGAGCTAAAGCTAAAGAACAATATAAGTATGATATAAAGAAACTCAAAAAAATGGGTTATAAAAAAGGTAAAGATAACGGACCAGATGTTATCGAAGTAGAACATTTCAGTGGTGTAATACAATACTGGAGTAAATAAATTATTATGAAAGAAAAAATTAAAAAATTTATAGATAAAATACAAGAAGGTTGGAATAAACTTTTGTATAAGTTAATGTTTAAAAAATATAAATAATGAAACAAATTTTACTTACCCTGTGTATGCTTATCACGTTTAATATAAGCGCGCAAGACAAAGAGAAAGGTAGATTTTTTAAATCTATTTACAATGAGCTCTTTAAATATAGTACGGTTTATGTAGCAGGTGATATGCAAAATCCTAAAGAAGAAACTAAAGATTACTTTGTAAGAACTAATCCAGATGGTGGATTATATGATATACCTGTGGTTGTAGATGGAACAAATTATTATGAATTTGATTATAGATATGGTATAGGTATTCGTAAACTAGCTAGATATGATTATGAAGTAAAAGGTAAACATTATTATGATGGTACGGAAAGTAATGTAGGATTATCTGCTATAAACTCTCCTGTTAAAGGATTAGAATATGTGTTTCATTGGGAAAAAGAAAGAGAAAGAGATGAACTATATGATAATCATAGATACTTTTTAAAACACAGTGGTAAATATCACATGGTAAAAGTTGAAAGTAGAAAACAAGGTAAAGTAAATTTTGATTACAAATCAGGAGAGATTAGAGCTAAATTACCAATTGGTAAGAAATTTAGTTTATCTGCTGGAGCTATTTATCGTACACATGAAAGACCTTATGGATATAATCCAGTTGAGATATGGTTAAATGAAACTAACGATGCAGGACAAGCTATAAATCCATGGTATACATTAGGGTTCTATTATGGATACGATGATCATTATACTACTACAGAATATCAAGGTCAAACACTATATGATTGGTATTGGACAGGTCCTGAAGGAAATATAGTTGCTCATACGGATTTAGAATTCAGGGAAACAATATTTACAGATTTAATGAATCGTTATAATGAAGAAATGTGGGAAGATATAGATGCTTTTGGCGTTGTATCTCCTGTGATCGGATTTGACTGGTATCATTACAAAAATAATTTCTGGGTGCACTTGTATGGATCTTATTTATTACCTTATCATAAATATGTACAAGGTGATGAAGATTTTAGTTATTTAAATAGAAATAATTGGGGTGAAGGAGGATTAATACAAGATGCAGAACATGAGCAATGGGAAGATTACCAAACAGGATTAGTCATGGGATGGAAACTAAGTAAGAGTATTGGAGTATTCTTTGAAGGAGAATATACTAGATTTTGGGATTCAGAAATATATAATAGTTCAGTTGGTCTGAACATAACACTAAGATAAATGAAAAAATCACCACTAAATATATTAAGTAAAAATGGTAAATTATTATCTTCTGCACAAGGAGCAGCGGCTTATAGAAAATCAGCATTAAATATGCTTGGTATATCTCGTAAATCATCTCCTTTAAATGATTTTACAGAACAAGAAAATGCAGTTAAAGAAGCGGAAAACACTTATGATGCAGAAATGCATAAAGTAGCTTCTGTAACCGATGGAGATGCTTTAAATATTACGGGAAAATATGATGAAGCATATGATAAATATACTGATGAACATGGTTATATAGACCCCGAAGCATTTGATGCTATTAGAAATGCGGAAAGAATAGAAAATCCAGAGTATGCACATATGAAAGTTACAGAGGAAGAATTTGAGCCAACTAGAATTAATCCTGAACATGAGTTCATTCGAACAGGAAGTGATGAAAGTAAAGATTTTGCTGCGCAAATGGCTGCTTTAAATAAAGAAATGGATGTTTGTCGTAAAGATCCTAATTGTAGCACTAGAACTGTAGTGGCAAAACAGAATGCATTAAAAAAGAAATACAAAGTAGATTAAAATGCCTATTTGGAAAGCTATAATATTAATAATTATTACCATAGGTTATATCTATTTATTAATAAAAACAACTAAAAAAAAATGAAACTATGGAAAATTGTCCTTTATGTGGCGGTTATTGCGGCGCTTGTTAGTAGCTGCGGATCATTACAACCAGCACCATCGAATACTATAAAAGTCTTAGCTGTAACAGCTGAGGGTGATACAATACAGCTTGATGTTAATTCATTAAGACCTAGAGTGTATCAAAATATATACCATACATACCCTTATTATCATAATTACTGGAGACCATCTCCATTTTATGATTGGGGTTGGAACAACTATTATTATACTAGGCCAAGTGGTACTAGACCTACTAATGTAACTGTTCCTAATGTAACTATACCAACTAAACCTAGCGGCACATATAATAAACCTACTAATTCA
>Ga0098041_1000640_pt1 | contig 13776 bp, 25 predicted proteins | sample 8_EtaG_FD_77066 | JGI IMG/M metagenome (GOLD analysis project Ga0098041, IMG submission 77066) | Marine viral communities from the Subarctic Pacific Ocean - 8_ETSP_OMZ_AT15162 metaG | ecosystem: Environmental > Aquatic > Marine > Oceanic | place: Pacific Ocean | collected 2015-01-08
ATTCTCTGCTATGCATGGTTCTCTTGTTACATCTTCACTTATCCGTGAAACCACTGGGTTAGATTCTCAGAACTATGGTTACAAGTTCGGACAAGAAGAAGAGACATACAACATCGTTGCTGCACACGGTTATTTCGGAAGACTTATTTTCCAATATGCATCTTTCAATAACTCAAGAAGTCTTCACTTCTTCCTCGCATCATTCCCAGTTATCTGTATCTGGCTTACCTCTATGGGTATCTGCACGATGGCATTTAACCTGAATGGATTCAACTTCAACCAGTCTGTTGTAGACACAAATGGTAAGGTTGTTCCTACTTGGGGTGACGTTCTTAACAGAGCGAACTTAGGTATGGAAGTAATGCACGAGCGTAATGCTCACAACTTCCCACTTGACCTAGCAGCTGCTGAGTCAACTGAAGTTGCACTTGTTGCTCCTGCTGTTGGTTAATGAAAATCAAACCTCTCAAACATGTTAGATTGCATCAGATGAAATTCTTCTGGTGGGATCCTAAAGATGATCCGAGAGAACCTGAATATTGGCAAGACTCACCTTCGGGTGGGTCTTTTTTTTCATTCTGTTAAGCAAACCAAAAAACAATATAAAGAAAACGTCATTTATCAGGGTTTGCATATAATATAGTATGTTGAAACCAAAACAAGCAAATGTCAGGCGATTATTTTACACACAACGATAGACAACCGATGGTTCAGCATCTAAAATGGACTAAGGATGGTGAGCTTTCACCTATCGATAAAACCAGAATCTTATCAGTTTTAAATACCAATGAATATGAAGATGTAAATCTTCGCTGGAGAACTGGAAGTCCAATGCAAGGATAATATGACATCTATGGTTGACGGATACCTATGAATCATATATAATGAAAGTCCAATCTTTACTTTAGGAGTATGGATAAACATGACATCCCATTCTTAGGAGATTTTTATACCAAGCAGGAAGTTGATTCTATGGTTGCTGCAGCTTTAGAAGAAGCACGTGCTATTGATGAAGCTTCAATGAGAAAGCATAACAGAGACGCTACTATCATCAGTATGATTTTAGGGTTTACATGTCTAGCACTGTTTGTTGATGGACTGCTTCGTATACTTGGTATCATTCCACCCTTCATGGATTTGGATGTAAATGTAATTGACGATATTATTGACAAGGTGGAGAGTGATGTGTTACCATTACTAAAAGAAAGGACAAGTGGACTTTTGCACTAACTATATACTATAGTTTGTAAAAAATATTACCATGTCTACTATCACCCTACAGGCTCCAGATGGTTCTACAGAAACATTTGAATGTGATGCAGAAACCACTATACTAGATGCTTTAGAAGACGCTGGGATAGATCATCCATCATCATGTAGATCAGGTGCATGTTCATCATGTGCTATGAAGGTTGTGGAAGGTACAGTGAATCAAGAAGAGCAATCATTTTTAGATGATGATCAAATTGAGGAAGGATATGTTCTTACTTGTGTTGCATATCCAGAGTCTGACGTTAAACTACTAACAGAACAAGAGGAGAATCTTTACTAATGGGAATACACATGAGAGAACAATTACTTAAAGCTCTTTTAGCACATGCTAATGGAGAAATTCAGAAGCATAAAGCTAATGTTGAAATCTATCTAGAACATCCTGTTGGTGTTGGTGAACATGGAGATGTTACCGAAGCTATACAAGGAGAACTTGATAAGATTGCACAATTTGATGATCAAATTAATGTCATCAATAAATATTTTAGTCCCAGATCCAAAGAATTTCTTGGTTAAAAATTATTATGATAGAATCAAATGAAGAAGTTAATGCTGAGGAAACAGCAGCAACTGAACAGGTGGTTGATGTTGAATCGACTGAGGTTATTGAAAAGGAGGAAGACACTCCTGATATCTTTAAAGAGAATGAAACAATCTCTAATCAACAGCGTAGACACTTTGAAAAATTAAGAGCGAGTCAACTGAATAAGATGCTTAAAGATTATAAGCGTCGTCAGAAGAACCCTCTAAATATAGCAAGAAAACTTGGACAGAAATAAGTAACTACAATGAAAGCAGTCTTATATTCCAAAGATAATTGTCAATGGTGTGATAGAGTAAAGACACTATTAGATAGTGTTAAGATATCATATCTAGAATATAAATACGACAAGCATTTTACCAAAAAACAGTTTTACTCTGAGTTTGGTGAAGAAGCAACATTCCCACAGGTATCTATTAATGGATATCATGTTGGAGGATGTAAAGACACATTGCATTATTTACAGAAACACAAATTATTATGAATGATGTAGACGCCATTTGTGAATTCGTTGACACACTGATGGATGATTACTCAAAGACAAAAAAGAAAACTAAGACTAATTTTTTCAAATACTTTGAGTCTTCTAAATTTGATAGAAAAACTATCAACGAATATGTATCCGATTATTCTTTTACTGTTACCCAACAGATAACTGAACTTGATGGTGCATTAACTGGAGATAAAAATCTCGCTGAGGCTTATGGACAATTTAATAAGTCTGAACTGAGAGAATTTATCTCTATGTTAGAAAAATTTTTAGAAGAAGCTAATAGATATAAAGATTATAAAAAAATTACACGTAGAAAAAAACAGAAGACACCTGAACAACTTGTTAAGGGCTTGCATTTAATAGAGGAATCTGTTATTATAGAAGACATTGAGTATGAGCCTGTTGACAAGACAAAGATTATAGATGCTACATCTATCTTCCTTGTTAATGTAAGGACAAAAGATCTTTTATTCTTATCAGGGAATAAACTTTCTTGCTCTGGAGCTAAGATTACTGGGTTTAATCCTAGTGTCTCTGGTGTAAAGAAACTCAAACGTATAACAGAGAGTATAAATTCTGTTATAACATCTAACAAAGTAGCATGTCAGACAATCTTCAAGAATCTTCCAAACAAAAGGAGACCGTCACCAAAGACAGTCTCGCCAAATTACATTCTTCTGAAGGTACTAGCTTAGGGATACCAGCAAAGTATCTAAATAAAAATGTAAAAGCAATGATGGGAGGTAGACTAAAGCCTAAACCGACTTACCTACTTCACTTTGATAGGATGATTTCTTTCTTTAGAAAACGTTACCGAGTGGAGGTGAAAATTTCTACAAACGATAATTAAAGGAGGATGTCATGACAGAAGCAACTACACTTGTTTTTACTTGTTTATTTTGTCTAGGAGCAATAGTGATTGGATTTATTGTGGGATGGTTTGCTAATGCATATTATGTTACACATCACCAACCCGATGAATATATCCATCCAGAATTCTTAGATAGGAATGGAAATTATTTAAACGAAGAATTGTTATCTGTCAGATTTATTGAGGAAGATGAACTTGAAGATGACTAATGTATTAATGGAGTTTTACAATGGCTGAATTACCAGTTGAAAAGATGTTACTCTCTGAAGTATTTCAGAAAGTATCAAATGCAAAAACAAAAAAAGAAAAGATCGCATTACTTAAAAAGTATTCGACACCTGCTTTAAGGTCTCTCTTGATATGGAATTACGATGAATCTGTTATCAGTTTGATTCCTACAGGTGAAGTACCATACACACCGAATGATTCGCCACCTGGCACTGATCATTCAATGTTATTTCATGAATATAAGAAACTTTATCACTACGTAAAGGGTGGTAATGATGGTCTTAATAAAATTAAGAGAGAACAAATGTTTGTTCAATTACTTGAATCGATTCATGCAGATGAAGCACAGGTTTTAACTTTAGTTAAGGATAAAAAATTAGGTAAAAGGTATAAGATTACTAAGGCTTGTATCGGAGAAGCGTTTCCAGAGATACAGTGGGGTAATCGAGGAGGTAAATGAATATCATTCATGAAGCATGTGATCCTGAACTGGCGAAGGATAAGAAGTTACCCTATAATGCATACTTAGTATGTTATATGGGTGAAGATCAAGTTATTAAACATGATATCGCCATGTCAGGAACTGCAACAGAACTCTTTGATGCTTATTATGATAAGTATAAGAAGGGTTTTCAATGGTTGAAACAAAGTGAAGGTAGGATTACTCCTGCTTTATGGAAGTCTAAAAACAATCCAGAACCTGAACCACCTAAGAAAAAGGTAAGAAAAAAACGTGAACGTGAATGAATTATGACTGTGAAACTTGTTACTGTTACTCCTGATGCAGAGAAACTTATGGCATATGTTGCCAGAGTATCTAATCCATCTAATCAGGACAATGAGAAATTTGCTGGACTGTTAAGGTACTGTATTAACCATCAACACTGGTCAGTATTTGAACAGTCTTCTATGACATTAGAGCTAGAAACTACACGTGCTATAGCAGCACAGATCTTACGTCATAGATCATTTACTTATCAAGAATTCTCACAGAGGTATGCTGCTAGTACTGAACTTGGTACGATTCCTTTACCTAAACTTAGAAGACAAGATCTTAAGAATCGTCAGAATTCTACTGATGATCTTGATGAATTTGTAATCCAGAAATTACAAATGCAAATGCAAACTCTATTTGATTCTGCAACTGCATTATATAATCAAATGTTAGAGGAAGGAGTCGCTAAAGAGTGTGCTAGAATGGTACTACCACTTGCAACTCCCACGAGAATTTACATGACTGGTTCATGCCGTTCATGGATCCATTATATTAATTTAAGATCTGCTCATGGAACACAGAAAGAACACATGCTTATCGCAGAAGGATGTAGAGAAATCTTTATCGAACAGTTCCCCACTGTCTCAGAGGCACTTGGGTGGACAGTACAAGCTGGAGATAAAGAACAGTGATGATGTTTGGTTACCTGTTAATCAATATCGATTTTTGACATATGAAGACGCATGTGATATACTTGGTGAAGTAAAATCAGTTGATACTAATTCAATTGATATTAGAATTTCACCTGAATGTCAGATGTTATAATCTAAATAACTTTACACAATATTAACAACTATGCCAACATACCCAGTCATACATAAAGAAACTAAAGAAAAGAAAGAACTCTCCATGACAATGGTTGAGTATGATACTTGGAGAAAAGAAAATCCAGATTGGGATAAGGATTGGCAAGCAGGTCATGCTTCTTCTATCAGTGAGGTTGGTGACTGGAGAAATAAAGTGCCAGGTGATCTTCAAAAAAAGATTAATAGGATTCGAGATACAAATCCTGGCTCTAAGATTAGAGGGTTTTAAGTATGCCAAGAACTAAGAAAACTGCTGAGAATACTACATTCTCTAATGTAAAGGCTAAAAGACTCAGAAAAAAGAAACCAATTAATTCTGAGATGATGGTTGATATAAAACCATTAACACCATCTCAAGAAACAGTATTTGAATACTGGAATAATAAGAAGAATCTGTTCATGTATGGTGCTGCTGGTACTGGTAAGACCTTTGTAGCATTGTATCTTGCATTGAATGAAGTACTTAAGAATGATTCTCCATACGAGAAAGTTTATATTGTAAGGTCACTTGTATCTACAAGAGAGATTGGATTCTTGCCTGGCGATCATGAGGATAAATCATATCTATATCAGATACCATACACTAATATGGTAAGATATATGTTTGAGATGCCAGATGATAATTCTTTCGAGATGTTGTATGGTAATCTTAAAGCACAGGAAACTATTTCTTTCTGGTCAACTTCATTCATAAGAGGTACTACTCTTGACCGTTCTATTGTTATAGTAGATGAATGTCAGAACCTTAATTTCCATGAGTTAGATTCTATCATTACTCGTGTTGGTGAAGATACTAGGATAATATTTTGTGGTGATGCCAATCAAACAGATTTAGTTAAGACTAATGAAAGGAATGGTATTCATAACTTTATGAACATCTTACGTCTTATGAACGAATTTGGTATGGTAGAATTTGGTATAGAAGATATTGTACGTTCAGGATTGATACGTAGTTATCTTTTAAATAAAATTGCTCTTGGTTTCTAATGTTTGAACATGTATCTATTGACTTACCTAAGAAGTTAAAACGTATTGAGATTGATGGTAAAAGGTATTATGAAGTACCAGGCCAAGAAGGTACTAAGTTAGTTTCAGTTACCACTGTTACTAGTTTCCAGAGTGCTAAAAGTATTAAAGCATGGAGACAAAGAGTTGGTGCTGAAAAGGCCAATAAGATTACCAGACAGGCTACACGCCGTGGTACTGATACTCACACTCTTACAGAACATTATCTTAAGAATGAAGATCTACCAGAGGTTGATCCATTACCCAACTTACTCTTTACTATATCCAAACCATATCTAAAAAATATAAATAGGATACATGCTCTAGAAGCACCCTTATATAGCCTTAAGTTGGGTATAGCAGGTACTGTAGATTGTATTGCAGAATACAATGGAGAACTTGCAGTAATAGATTTCAAAACTTCAAAGGAACCAAAACCTGAGAAATGGATCCAAGGTTATTTCGTACAAACTGTTGCATACGCTTGCATGTTGTATGAGTTAACTGGTATAATAGTAAAGAAATTAGTAATCATTATGTCATGTGAAAATGGAGAATGTATCGTCTATGAAAAACACAACAAAGCTGAATACATTAGAAAACTTACTCAGTATATACGAGAGTGGAAATCTGCTAATGAATAAAAGCAAAGATGCCTTAAACCAAGTCTTGAATGATAAGTTCATGACATCTTCTAAGTTTTCTATGGAGATAGAGAAGATTGTTAAGGATGGTAATGGTACTTTAAATTACATTGAAGCAATACTTTCGTATTGTGAAGAAAATGAAATTGAATTCCAATCAGTTCCAAAACTATTATCTAAAACATTAAAGGAGAAGTTGAAGTATGATGCTCAACGGTTATCCTTTATGAAACGTTCATCTAGGGCGAAGTTACCAGTCTAGATGGAGGGCTATGAAGTTTACCAAACGTATCTCGCACTTAAATTACACTTTACAAAAGAAAATTATAACTTTTTTATTTTCAGTGGAAAAACACGTGCTAGTAAACAATCCTTCGAGAAAAGAAAGGATAAGTACTTTTTTAAAAAACTGGGCAGAAAATTTAAACGAGAAGAATTAATCAACTTTTTCGTAAGTCATTTCATTCATGATGATGGAGCATGGATAGGTAATATATCTGTATATAAATCAAAAGTATATGCTGAATGGGAGAGTAAGATTCAAAGTCTGTCTTTCATTTTTAAGAATGAGATGGAACAGTTATTAGAGTTGGGTTCTGATTTTGATTCTTTATTTAAGATCAAAAATGGCAGTCATCCGATTGTATTGAAACAACATTTGTCTGGGAATATAAGTTTAGAATCTTTTGTTATTCTAAACAAATTAGTAAACTTCATACCATATTTGGATAAGAATATTGCCGAACCTGTAGTGTGGCCTGAGATAAGAAAGAAGGTAGTAAAGTACGAACCATTTCTTGCTATAGATAAGGATAAATATAAGTGTACACTGTTATCTCTATGCGATTCTTTGACAACGACGTAGTTAGAGCTCAAGCGGCTGAACTAGTAGAAACTAATGAGGATCTACAAGATCTAATACTTGGTGGTGGTTTAAAGTCACCAGAAGGTAATCTTCAATTCATGTCAAAAGTACATAGGTTAATTGAACTGCAAGAACAATTATATTTTCGTGCTTCTTATTCAGATGAAAAAGATGCACAGGAATTTGTTGAAGCATTTCAAAAATCATTTCCTTATGTAGCTGCTCAGGGAGAAACAGATGTAACTCAATCATTCAAACGAATGAAAGAGGAACTCAAGCGGATGATAGAACTATCAGACACTTGACATTTAACTAGAACTCTGTTATACTTACAGAGTACAGGCCAAATACGTACACATTAAGGAGAATACTTATGTCTTTTGCAACTTTAAAGAAGAATTCAAATTCATCTTTTGAAAAACTGACTAGGGAGCTTGAGAAGGTATCCAGTTCTGAAAAGAATACTGGTGATGACCGACTCTGGAAACCCGAATTGGATAAATCAGGTAACGGTTATGCCGTTATTCGCTTCCTCCCACCCCCAGAAGGTGAAGAGCTTCCTTGGGCTAAAGTTTTTAGTCATGCTTTTCAAGGGCCAGGTGGTTGGTATATAGAAAATTCTTTAACTACTATCGGGAAATCTGATCCAGTTGGTGATCTTAATCGTAAGTTATGGAATAGTGGTAGAGATTCCGATAAGGAAATAGCTCGTAAACAGAAGAGAAAGTTATCATATTTTTCTAACATATATGTAGTCCGTGATTCTCTACATCCAGAGAATGAGGGAAGAGTTTTCTTATTCAAGTATGGTAAGAAGATCTATGATAAGATTGTTGCTGCAATGCAACCTGAGTTTGAGGATGAGCAACCAATTAATCCTTTCGATTTCTGGAAGGGTGCTGACTTCAAATTGAAGATCCGTAAACTAGATGGTTTCTGGAACTATGATAAGTCTGAGTTTGCCCCACAAGGTACACTTGGAGACTTTAGTGATAGTGAACTAGAAGGAGTCTATAGTAAGACTCATTCATTGGTTGAGTTTACTGCTGATTCTAACTTCAAAACTTATGAAGAATTAGATAAGCGTTTAACTACGGTTCTTGCTGCTAGGAAGCCTGTGGTTGATATGGAGACTGTAGAAGCTGAAGAGGAATTAGTTCCTGTTGCATCTACACCAGTTCGTGAGGAGGTTAAACCAAAACCAAGTACGGATGATGAGTCCGATACTTTAAGTTTCTTTGCTAATCTCGCTGAGAATGATTAAAATAAAAGGGGGTCTCACGACCCCCTTTTTTTAGCTAACTGGTTCTGATTCTCGCCAACCTTCCTCAGTTATTTTATATTCTGTATCGTATTCAAGAAGTTCTTCTATCTCAGTTTCCATCATTGCTATACTAGATGGTTGAGGTATCCAGATCTCTCTCTTTAAATCATTTAATTGATGTTCGTATTCTCTATTAGTTGTTGGATATAAATCTGATCCAGTTAAAGTTCTTTCTGTTACGGCACTATCACTTCGTGAATATACATAAGTCCAAGACCATGTTGGTGTGTAACTAGAAGCATTTTGTGTAGTTGTATTTGAAAATACTTCTATGATAATACCAGAGTCTAGAACTACATTGCTATAAGAATCTTTAACTTCTTTAGTCTCCCAGTGTCTTATTTTATCAGCTAGGGTTCCATATCTATCTTCTATAATTTTATCTAGTTCGTAGTCATCATAAGGCCATTGTGTTTGAGTGTCAGTAATATTGTTTAATAATAATATAGTCCAATAGTGTGATGAATCTCCGAGAAGATCGTAAGCAATTTGGTCTGGAGTTTGTCCACTTTTTATTGTGTATTTTGTCGAAGAAGAAAATATAGCATTAACACTATCTCTTGCTCTAACTCTTCTGAATAAGTTTTTAGATAGTTTAAACTTGCCAGCTTCAAAGAAGTCTGGGTATAAAAAATTTGGTGTTGAATCAAAAAACATTTTAATACCCCGCTCCTACATCTGAACTCTTGATGATTTCTGTTTCACCGAATCCTATACTAAGTTGTATAGCAACTGGTGCTGGTTGATTACTTCCATCTAGGTGAGTTGCCCATACATTATCTGGTGTATAATTTACATCTATATTAGTACAGATACATTTTTTTAGTTTAGGAAGAGATGATATTTCACTACCATCACCAGCTTGTTTCCATCTCAAGTTGAATAGGTTTGGTACAGTTAACCATCTGTCTGTAGCACCTGCTCCAAATCCTTCTCCCCCTAAGTCATTAATAAAACCACTTTTACCAAAAGTTTCACTAGTGTCTGGTAATGCAGCTCTTCTTAGGTATTTAATTATTCTTTCTATTGATCTTTGTTCTGATTTATTTCTAGGAACTAATTTCCAATTGAAATTAAAATCTCTAAGACCTATTCCACCGAATACTTGTTCTGTATATGGGTTAGCTATTTTACCATTGATGTTTTGTGTTACTGCATTTGGATCAGCACCCAATTTTGATATCATACTTTTTATTAATCCTACCTTACCAACTCTGGCAAATTTTTGGACACTATCTGTAATTGATGCACTATCACCACCACCAATTTGTTGTGCAAGTTCAGGAGCAAACCTTCCAAGTATTCCGATGTCTTTTCCTTCCCATTTTGGGCCATCTTTATATTGGATATCATCTGGTACAGGAAGTAAAACTGTATCATCTATACTAGATCTATAAGACGTAAAACTTTCTACTCTGTTACTACCAGTACCAGTAAAAGTTTGACCAGTTCCCCTACTACCTGATGATCTTACAACAGATCTAGAATTAGATGCTCTTGATTGACCTCTTACTTTCTGTGCTGAAAATGTTTCTACATCTATTTGTAAATGATCAAAAGCATTAACTAAATTATCGGGCCACATTTTCTGGCCTGTATCACTGCTGGATCTATTATTAATGACTCTTAACACCATTGGAGATAAATAATTTATTATATTCCTCTAAGTATTTATGAAGACTTTGAAAGGAAAATATATTCCTTTAAATATCGCTAAATATAGAGGTGACTATCGGAATATTATTTATAGATCTTCATGGGAATTAAAGTTCATGAAGTACTGTGACATGAGTCCTAGTATCATGGAATGGGGCAGCGAAGAGATAGTTATACCTTACAGATCACCATTAGATGGCAGGGTTCATAGGTATTTTCCAGACTTTTATATTAAAGTCAGGCAAAGTACTGGTAAGATTCAGAAGTATATTGTTGAGGTTAAACCTAAACGACAAACAAAACAACCAAAGGTTCAACGAAAAATGACTAAGAAATATATCTATGAAGTGACTGAGTATGCAAAGAATCAATCCAAGTGGGAAGCAGCAAAACAATATTGTGATGATAGGAATTATAAATTCATGTTAATTACAGAGAAAGAGCTTAAAGTATGAGTATTTTTTCAGAAATAAAAGAAGCAGCAGGTACTGAACCAAGGTCTTACTCTTGGTATAGAGATAATGTCAGAATGTATTTTCAGAAGACAGATCTTTATACTGAGATGACTAACTTGGAAGAGAGTATGATACCTATTCCAGGCCAACTGTATCTCTTTGAGTATAAGGCAACTTATGCTCGTAAGTTAAAATATTATGATGAGTTTCCTTTAGTCTATGCATTAGGTACAGGAACAAAATTCTTAGGAGCTAACTTACATTACCTTAGACATACACGTAGAATGAATACTGTGTTAAAATTAAAGGAAGGTATATTAGATATACCAAAGCAGTGTTATCATAATTATGTGTTAGAAGGTTTAGAAACTCCCCTATATAGAATAAATAGTGAGGACTATCTAACTTCTGTATTTCTCCCTGTAGAAAATTTTGTTACGAGAAGAAGAGGATTGTACCAACAGTATAGTAAATCAGCCGTCTGGGGAGAGACATCACAATGATGATATCAGATTTAGAAATTCAGATGAGTAATCTGAGGGAGTTTAGATCAAATATATGGAAGTATGGATTTAGTGCTAACAATCTTTATGATGTAATCATAGAGATACCAACGGGTGGTGCATTATATAAAGAGTTACAGACTAATAATATTGCAATTCCTGATGGGTTTCTAAAAAATAATTTGAGATTATATACTGATGAAGCATCGATGCCAGGTATACAGATGTCTACTGGTGAGTATAGAGTAACTAATAGTCCTCAGTTGAAGTATGTATATGGATCAGTTTTTAGTGAGATGAGTCTTTCATTTCTTATGGATGCTGAAAATATAATTAAAGGCATCTTTGATATATGGACTAACTGGATGTATGGATATAGTTCTGGGGAATCTGGTTGGAGTGCTACCAATAGATTTAGATCTAATTATAGAGATGATTATGCTGTTGATATTATTATAGTTAAGTATGAGAAACCAATATTCGGCAAGAACGAGACGTTTTTTAAAGGTGGGAGATTGATGAAAAGAGAATCAAAGAGAAGTATAATACCAGATTCAAACGATGCAAGTGATAGTAGGTTCTTCAAACCAGTTCCAGTACATGCAACTAGATTGTTCAATGCTTTTCCTGCCAATATAGCCTCAATACCATTAGCATATGGTGAGACATCTTTGAATAAATTCTCAGTTGGATTTGAATATGAAAGTTTTACTACTAGTGCTATTAATGATGGTAAAATTAGAGGTGTTAGTGATAGTGTTAATGGAGGATTTGATCTAGATATTAGAGGTCTTCTTGATTCTCTTTTTAATCGCTAGTTTTGCCTGATAAATACCTTTAGATATTATTTGTTGTTATGCCTTTACCAAAGCTTGCCACGCCAACGTATGAGTTGGAAGTTCCTTCTACTGGAAAGAAAATAAAATACAGACCATTCCTTGTCAAGGAAGAAAAGATTCTTCTACTTGCTATGGAAACTGAAGATGAAACACAGATGGCAAATGCCGTTAAAGTTATCTTAGGTAATTGTATTCAGTCTCCAAGATTTAAAATAGATAGTCTTTCTTTATTTGATATTGAATTTATCTTTTTAAATATCAGAGGTAAGTCTGTTGGTGAATCTATCGAATTAAATGTGACATGTCCAGATGATGAAGAGACAGTTGTTAAAGTTGAGGTTGATATTGATGACATCAAGATTCAAAAAACAAAAGGTCATTCTAATATAGTTAAATTGACTGATACTGTTTCTGTAGTGATGAAGTATCCAAGTATGGATCTTTTTATTAAACAGAATTTGAAAACTGATACATCACAAGTAGATGATGTCTTTGAAATTGCTTCGTTATGTATAGACCAAGTTATAGATGGTGAAGATGTATTTGAATCATCTAGTTTCTCTAAGAAAGAAGTGTTGGCTTTCCTAGAAGAAATGGATACACAACAGTTCCTTAAGGTTCAAGAATTTTTTGAAACTATGCCAAAACTTTCTCATACTATTAAGGTAACGAATCCAAATACAAAGGTTAAGAGTGACGTAGTTATTGAGGGTCTACAAAGTTTTTTCGCTTAGCCCTATCCCATGAAAGTCTAGAGAACTATTACCGAGTGAACTTCAACTTGATGCAACACCACAAATATAGTTTAACTGAATTGGAAAATATGATTCCTTGGGAACGTGAAGTCTATCTACAGATGTTGATTGATTTCATTAAGGAGGAGAATGATCGTCAGAAACAACAAAACGTACAGTAAGTTATGATTTTCGGAGCAGTACTAGGAGGATTAGGAAGGGCAGTTGCTGGTGGCGCTGTTAAGGGAGCTGTTCGTTCTGGTATGGCACGTGGTCGTAGGGGCAAACAAAGACGTAGAGATAGAATACAAGAAAAAATGTTTGGCGGTGGAGGTCAACAAGGAGGTGGAGCTCTTGCTGTTAGACCATCGAGTGCTATAGTACCATTTAAGTTAGCACCAACCAGTCAAGAAAGTGTAGGGCCAGCTCCTACTGGTGGTGGTATCTTAGGAATACTTGATGCAATTAGAGGAACACTATCACAAATATTAGAAGTAGAGAAACAACAGAGAGATAATTTACAACAGTCTATTTTAAATGCTGCTAAAGATAAAGAACAGTCTCAGAGAACAGCAGAACAACAAAAACAAGAAGTAAAGAAACCTAGAAAGAGAGATCGTGTTGGTGCAACATTAAAGAATCTTGCTGCAGGGCCTCTTTCATGGTTAATGGATTTTGTTAAACTTGGTATATTAAATTGGATAGGTGACCCAAGAAATAAAGAAGCGGTACACAATATAGTTAAGTTTTTCCAAGGAATGGTTA
>Ga0098041_1000641_pt1 | contig 13773 bp, 10 predicted proteins | sample 8_EtaG_FD_77066 | JGI IMG/M metagenome (GOLD analysis project Ga0098041, IMG submission 77066) | Marine viral communities from the Subarctic Pacific Ocean - 8_ETSP_OMZ_AT15162 metaG | ecosystem: Environmental > Aquatic > Marine > Oceanic | place: Pacific Ocean | collected 2015-01-08
CCAGGCGGATGTTGGCCAGGGCGGGCACGCCGTCGGCGGGCAGGCCGGCGCCGGAGGAGCCGTCCAGATGTTCCCAGGGGCCGATCAGCAGCTTGCTGGTGGTGCCGTTGTTCTTGAGGCCTTCGTAGATCAGCGGTTCGCCGCGCTGGAAGATGTCGCGCAGGCCGCCGACCACGAAGGTGGGCGCGGTGATCTTGTCGATCTGCTCCAGCGGCGAGCGCTGGCGCCAGAAGTCGTTGTCGTACTTGTTGTCGTCGCCGATCAGGGCGCCGCCCACCACCGGCACCGGGAACTCGGTGAGGGTGCCGGTGAGATGATCCAGCAGGGTGTTCAGGTAGTAACCGGGCTCGTCGTTCTCCAGCCCCACCGGCGTGGGAATGATGCCCAGGCCGGTGACCAGCGCCACCCACAGCGGGATAAAGCCGGCGTTGATCTGGCCGCCGCTGAACACGATGTCCCGGTAGGCGTCGCCCATCGGCACGATGGCGAACACGGCGTCCACGCCGTCCGGGCGCTGGGCGCCGGCCAGCAGCCCGGTGATGCCCATGTAGGAGGCGCCGTTCATGCCGATGGTGCCGTTGCTCCAGGGCTGGTCGTCGATGTAGTCGAGCAGCTCGCCGATGTCCTGATGGTCCACCTCGCTGAACGCCTGCCAAGTGCCCTCGGAGGCGCCGGTGCCGCGCATATCGACAATGATGTAGGCGTAGCCGCGCTTGACCAGATAGGGGTCGGCGGCGCCGATGGCGCCCAGGAACTGGTTGTAGCCGGTGAAGGTGGCCACCACCGGGAAGGGACCGTCGGCGGGCTCGCCGTTTTCGCCGGCGGGCAGCGTCACCGTGACCGACAGCCGGATGCCGTCGCGCAGGGTGATCAACTGCTGGGGCAGGTCCACCGTGCCGGGGTATTCCTCGGGGCGCTCATAGGGCGCGTCCCAGGTCAGGTTCACCGGCTCGGGCTGCGGGTCCGGTTCGGGCTCCGGCGCCGGCGGTGTGGTCGGCGCCGGTGCCTCCGGGTCGCCGGCGTTCGCTGTTTGCGGGCCCGGTCCGGCGCTGTCGCTGCCGCCACCGCCGCAACCGGCGAGCGCGAAGAGGGTCAGGAAAAACAGAACGGGCAGCGGAAGGTGCTGCCCCGCGTGGCGAAGAAGAAGCATGCTGGTGTCCCCTGGCATTATTGGATTAATGGGGAAGCCGACCGGCCTGGGCTAGTCAGTTGTTTGTCTATGCAAGGTTACCCAGTGGCGGCGCCGGTCACTGTTGGCACGATGGTGCGAATCGGTGACGAAGCTTGGGTTTATGTGGCGCTGTGTAACAGCGGGATCACTGGTATGCTGCTTCGCCACCCGTTTCCGCTTTGCCGACAGGAGAAATCCGATGACCGACGACCACGCTTCCGATCCCCGCCGCCGTTATTCCGCCCCGGTCGTGGACGGCGTGGGCAAGGCACCCAGCCGCTCCATGCTGCGCGCCACCGGTTTCACCGACGAGGATTTCACCAAGCCGCAGGTGGGCATCGCGTCCACCTGGAGCCGGGTGACGCCGTGCAACATGCACATCAACACCCTGGCGGACGAAGCCGGCCGGGGCGCCGACGCCGCCGGCGGCAAGAGCGTGATCTTCAACACCATCACCGTGTCCGACGGCATCGCCAACGGCACCGAGGGCATGAAGTACTCGCTGGTGTCCCGGGAAGTGATTGCCGATTCCATCGAGACCGTGGCCGGCTGCGAGGGCTTCGACGGCCTGGTGGCCATCGGCGGCTGCGACAAGAACATGCCCGGCTGCCTGATGGGGCTGGCGCGGCTCAACCGGCCGTCGGTGTTCGTCTACGGCGGCACCATCAAACCGGGCAAGAACCACACCGACCTGATCTCCGTGTTCGAGGCGGTGGGCGCCCACGCCAAGGGCGACAAGTCACTGATCGAAGTGAAACAGGTGGAGGAAGAGGCGATCCCCGGCGCCGGCTCCTGCGGCGGCATGTACACCGCCAACACCATGGCCAGCGCCATCGAGGCCCTGGGCATGAGCCTGCCGGGCAGCTCCGCCCAGAACGCCGAGGACAACGACAAGCTGGAAGACTGCCGCGCCGCCGGCGAGGCGGTGCTCAAGCTGCTCGATCGGGACATCAAACCCCGCGACATCCTCACCCGCGAGGCGTTCGAGAACGCCATCACCGTGGTGATCGCCCTGGGCGGCTCCACCAACGCGGTGCTGCACCTGATCGCCATGGCGCACACCGTGGACGTGGCGCTGTCCCTGGAGGACTTCACCCGCATCGGCAAGAGGGTGCCGGTGCTGGCGGACCTGCGCCCCAGCGGCCACTACATGATGAGCGAGCTGGTCGCCATCGGCGGCATCCAGCCGCTGATGAAAACCTTGCTCGACGCCGGCCTGCTGCACGGTGATTGCCTCACCGTCACCGGCAAGACCCTGGCGGAAAACCTGGAAAACGTGGCGCCCTACCCGGAAGAGCAGGACATCATCCACGCCCTGGACCAGCCGATCAAAAAGGACAGCCACCTGCGCATCCTCTACGGCAACCTGGCGCCCACCGGCGCGGTGGCCAAGATCACCGGCAAGGAAGGCACCTACTTCAAGGGCAACGCGCGGGTGTTTCACTCCGAGGAAGAAGCCACCGACCGCATCATGGACGGCACCGTCACCGCCGGCGACGTGCTGGTGATCCGCTATGAAGGGCCCAAGGGCGGACCGGGCATGCGCGAAATGCTCACCCCCACCTCGGCGATCATGGGCCGTGGCCTGGGCCAGGACGTGGCGCTGATCACCGACGGCCGTTTTTCCGGCGGCAGCCACGGTTTCGTGGTCGGCCACCTGACCCCGGAAGCCCAGGAGGGCGGCCCCATCGCCCTGGTGGAGACCGGCGACGAAATCATCATCGACGCCGAGGCCAACACCATCACCCTGAACGTGGAGGAGGCGGAACTGGAACGCCGCCGCGCCGCCTGGACCGCGCCGCCGCCGCGCTACACCCGGGGCGTGCTGGCCAAGTACGCGAAAACCGTCAGCTCCGCCTCCCTGGGGGCGATCACCGACGGCGACTGATCACGTCGCCGCCGGCGAGCCCGCGGGCGGGCTATTCCGGCTCGCGCCGGAAGCCCACGCTGAAACGGTTCCAGACGTTGATCATCGCGATCACGTAGGTCAGGTCGGTGCGCTCTTTCTCGGTGAAGTGGGTGGCGAGCCGGTCGTACTCGCGGCTGTCGTCCATGGGCTCGCTGAGGCGCGTGAGCCGTTCCGTCCAGGCCAGGGCGGCGCGCTCACGCTCGCTGAACCACGGCGCCTCGCGCCAACCGGCCAGGGTGTCCAGAACCTCGTCCGGCACCCCGACCTTGCGGGCGTCGCCGGCGTGCATGTGCATGCAGAACGCGCAGCCGTTGATCTGCGAGGCGCGCTGCTGCACCAGGTGCAGGAGACGGGGTTCCAGGCCGCTGGCGTCGTACACCTTCTGGCAGCCGAACAGATGCTTCATGGTATCCGGTGACGCCTTGTAGAAGTCGAATCGCGCTTTCATCACGAACTCCTTTATGTCTTGCGGGTTATCGAGGGTCGTCGAGAAACGGAACACGCTCAGGTTAGAATCCGATTGGTTCGCGAATAAGATCCAATTTCGCGTATTTCACGGGACCAATCAGCGAGGGCCCGGTCCGTGCAAATTCACCTTTCCCTGGACGGGGCCGGCGGCCTCGGCCAGCGGCTTTACGAGAGCCTGCGCCGGGCGCTGATCGACGGTCAGGTGCCGCCCGGCGAACGGCTGCCGTCCAGCCGTGTGCTGGCGGCGGAGCTGGGGGTGTCCCGGCGGCTGGTGGTGGAGGCCTACGAGCGGCTGGTGGCGGAAGGGTTTCTCGGTGGTGCTCCCGGCCGCGGCACCTTCGTGTTGCGGGTGCCGCCGCCACTGCCCCGGGAAGCCGAGAGGCCCGGTCCGGGCCCCGGTGCCCACTGGCGCCCGTTGCCGGACTGGGGCGGCCGGCGGGCGCCGGGCCGGCACAACTTTCCCGGCGGCGTCACCGACCGGGCGCTGCTGCCCTGGGCGGCCTGGCGCCGGGCCATGATGGCGGCCCTGCGCGAAGCGTCCCGGGACATCGGCCTGTACGGCGACCCGCGCGGCGAAGCGTCGTTGCGCCTGGCCATCGCCCGTTACCTGGGCTACAGCCGGGGGCTGGCCTGCGACGGGGAGTCCCTGTTGATCACCCAGGGCGCCCAGCAGGGCCTGGATTTGCTGGCCCGGGTGCGGGTGGCCCCCGGGGACACGGTGGCCGTGGAGGAGCCGGGCTACCCGCCGGCGCGGGCGGTGTTCGAGGCCCGTGGCGCCCGGGTGGTGCCGGTGCCGGTGGACGACCAGGGGCTGCGCGTTGAGCGCTTGCCGGAGGCCGCCAGTCTGGTCTACGTGACCCCGTCCCATCAGTTCCCGCTGGGCATGCCCATGAGCCTGGAGCGGCGCCTGGCGTTGCTGGCGTTCGCCCGCCGCCACGGCGCCCTGTTGGTGGAGGACGATTACGACGGTGAATTCCGCTTCGAGGCGCGCCCTCTGGACGCACTGAAAAGCCTGGACCGGGAGGGGCACGTGGCCTACCTGGGGTCGTTTTCCAAGGTGCTGCACGCGGACCTGCGGCTGGGCTACCTGGTGATGCCGCCGGGGCTGGCCACGGCGTTGTTGCAGGCCCGGACCTTCAGTGACGGCTACCCGCCCCTGGTCACCCAGCGGGCGCTGGCCAGGCTGATGATCGACGGTGATTTTGCCCGCCACCTGCGACGCATGCAGCGGCTCTACACGGCCCGGCGCACCCGGCTGGGCGACGCCCTGGCGGCGCATCCGGCGCTGTGGACACCACTGCCCCAGGTGGCGGGCATCCATGTGGCGTTGCGTCTGAGGTCGCCGGTGGCGGACCTGCCGGCGCGGCTGGCGGACGCCGACATCCGCGCCAACCCGCTGGCGTCGTTCTACGCTGGCGAGGCCTCCCAGGACGGGGTGCTGCTGGGGTTCGGTGTGATCGACGGCGAGGCCATCGACCGGGGCGTCGCCGCCCTGGCCGAGGCGATCACCCGCTGAGTGCGTTTGCCTATTGCTTGGAGGCCCAGATCGCCAGCTTGTGCTGCATGGACTGCTGCGACACCTGATCCTCCGGCAGCGGCTGGATCAGGTTGTCGTGCACCAGCAGCCGGTAGATGTATTCCACTTTTTCGGCGGCGGAATCGGTGGGTTCGAATTCCACCACGCCGCGCTTCTCGCCGTACTCCATGCCCAGCGCGATGGCTTTCTTGACCAGTTCCTTCTCGTTCTTGAGTTTCTTCATGACGGTGGCTCCACACGCAGCAACTTGCCGTCCGGGGCATCGGTGAGCAGGTAGAGATGCCCATCGGGGCCCTGCCGCACATCGCGGATGCGCGCCCCCCGCTCCTGCAGATAACGGGTTTCACTGGTCGTTTCGGTACCGTCGAACGCCACCCGGTTGAGGTGGGTGAGCTTCAAGGCGCCGGACAGCACGTCGCCCTGCCAGTCAGGGTAGCGGTCGCTGGTTACGATGACCATGCCCGAGGGCGCGATGGAGGGCACCCAGTAGTGCAAGGGCTGGGCGTAGCCCTCTTTCTTTTCCTGGCCGATGTCCGGGCCGTAGTACTCGTTGCCGTAGGTGATCACCGGCCAGCCGTAGTTGACGCCGGCCTCCACCACGTTGATTTCATCGCCGCCGCGCGGGCCGTGCTCGTTGAGCCAGGGCTCGCCGGTTTCCGGGTGCAGGGCCATCCCCTGGGGGTTGCGGTGGCCCCAGCTCCAGATCGCGGTTTTGGCACCGTCCTGCCCCACCAGCGGGTTGTCGGCGGGCACGCTGCCGTCGTCATTGACGCGGATCACGCTGCCGCCGTGGCCACCGGTGTCCTGGGCGCGCTCGCGCTGGCCCCGATCGCCCACGGTGATGAACAGATAGCCGTCGTTGTCGAACAGGATGCGGCCGCCGAAGTGCTTGGCGGTGTCGGTGCAGGCGTCGGCGATGAACACGTCCTGGAACTGCTTCAGCTCACCGTCGGCGTAGAGGCCATGGCCCACGGCGGTGGTGGCGCCGCCGTCGCAGGCCTTGGCGTAGCTGATATAGAGACGCCGGTTATCGGCGAAGTGGGGGTGCGGCACGACATCGAACAGGCCGCCCTGGCCCTTGGCCACCACCTCGGGCACCCCGGTTACCGGGGCGTCGCGCAGCTCACCGTCAACCACGCGGCGCAGGTCGCCGCTGCGCTCGCTGATCAGCCATTCGTCGGTGCCGGGCACGAAGGCCAGCGACCAGGGGTGGTTCAGACCTTCCACCAGGGTGGTGGCGTTGACGGAGGGGTCGTCGTCCGGCTCGATCGGGCCTTTGGCGTCCGCGCAGGCGGACACCAGCAGCGCGCCGACCAGCGGCAAATAACGGGACAATACGGAGGCGGGCGTGGGTCCAATCATGATCTCGGGTCTCACCGGCGAATGAATGACACCAGTGAGCATGCCATGACGACATCGGACCGTGAAGGAAGGCGCCCGCCGTCCGCGTGCTTATTTGCCGCCGCGGGCGTACTTGAGGAACTTCTCCATGGCCAGATCCCGCTCGGCGGCCACGCTTTTGGCGCTGTCGCGCTCGTTGAGGCGCGCCAGGAGCTCGGCGCTGCCCGGCGCCTCCGCCAGCAGATCAATGCCGAACAGCTTGCCGGCCACCGCTTTGGCCAGGTCCGCGCTGTACAGGAAGAACACATCCGCGGCGGTCAGCCGGTCGCCGGCCAGGAACGGCTGCCAGCCTGCCTTGCGGGCCAGGGCACGGATGCCTTTGAGCAGGGCCTCGCGGGTCTGTTCCTTGGTTTCGTCACTCACCTGGCCGCCGAAAAAGACCTCCGGATAGCAGCGCCGGGCGGGCAGTTCCAGGTACAACTCGATGTGTTTGACGAGCTGCTTCACCTGGGCCTTCTCCAGCGGGTCGGCCGGGTACAGCGCCGGGCCTTCGGTGGTCTCGTCCAGATATTCCAGAATCACGTTGGTTTCCGACAGGAAGACGCCGCCGGTTTCCAGCACCGGCACCTTGCCCATGGGGCTGACGCTGAGTACCGCGTCCTCCTGGCTGGGGTACAGCGTGGCCTGCTCAAACTCGAGGCCTTTTTCGCGCAGCGCGAATTTGACCATGTTCACGTAGTTGCTGGCGTCGAAGCCGTGCAATGTCAGCATTATTGTTCTCCCGAAGAACGATTCATTGGTAAGCCGGTGTTCAGAGCGCGGTGAGGCCGCCGTCCACCGCCAGCTGGTGGCCGGTGACGAACGACGAGGCGCCGGACAGCAGCCAGATCACCGCCTCCGCCACTTCATCCGCTTCGCCGACCCGGCCGAGCGGGTGCATGGCGCGGTGGAACTGGCGCTGTTTTTCTTCACTGGCGTAGCCGGCCTTCGCCGCCTGCTCAATGGCCCGCTCCATCATCGCGGTACGGATGATCCCCGGGCAGACGGTGTTCACGCGGATGCCCTGCAGGGCGTACTCGGCGGCGACACTCTTGGTCATGCCGATCACCGCGTGCTTGCTGCCGGCGTAGGCGGCGCGGCGGGGCGCGCCCACCAGGCCCGCCACCGAGGCGGTGTTGACGATGCTGCCGGTCTTGCGCGGCGCCATTACGGCGGTCTGGTGCTTCATGCACAGCCACACGCCTTTGACGTTGATGGCCATGACCCGGTCGAACAGCGCTTCGTCGACGTCGGCGACCTTGTCGTTCTCTTCTTCGATGCCGGCGTTGTTGAAGGCGCCGTCGAGCTGCCCGAAGGCGTCCACGGTGGCGGCCACCAGCGCCGCCACCTGGTCGTCGCGGCTCACGTCGGCGGCCTGGGCGCGGGCCTCGCCGCCGGCCCGGCGGATCGCGTCGGCGGTCGCCTCGGCGGCGTCCGCGTCGATGTCGGACACCATCAGACGGGCGCCGTCGCGGCCCAGTTTTTCCGCCGTGGCGCGGCCGATACCGCCACCCGCGCCGGTGATCAGCACCACTTTATCTTTTAAGGAATGATCGCCCATGTCCCCTCCCGAGATTAAAAAAATAATAGGGGAGCATACCCCACCCGGCGGTGGGCGCCGAGCCTGCCGTGCCCGGCCGGTTAACGGCCGGCGGGGTCCTCGAGCATCTGACGGTGCACCCGGACCGCCGTGCGGCTGGGGCGGATGGTGATGCCCCGCGCCTCGGTGTGGGCCCGGGTGATGGCGGCGCCGAACAGCAGAATCAGCGAGGAGTAGTAGACCCACAGCAGCAGCAACACCAGTGAGCCGGCGGCGCCGTAGGTGGACGCGGTGGCGGTGTGGGACAGATAAAAAGCGATCAGGAAGCGCCCGAGAATAAACAAAAGGGCGGTGACCAGGGCGCCGGAGAGCACGTCTTTCCAGCGCAGTACCGCGTCCGGCAGCACCTTGAAAATGGTGGCGAACAGCAGCGTGACCACGACCACCGAGAGCAGGGTTTCCAGGCCCACCACCAGACCCGCCGGGATCGGCAGCCAGTCCCGGGCGAACACCATGATCGCCTGCAGCACCACGCTCAGAAACAGCGACACCATCAGCACAAAGCCGATGGAAAGCACCACGGTGAGCGACATCAGGCGGCTTTTCAGCAGCGCCAGGATGGTGTTGCGCGAGGGGCGCGGCGCGATGTCCCAGACGTTATTGAGGGAGCGCTGCATCTGCGCGAACACGGTGGTGGCGCCGACCACCATGGCGCCCAGGCCGATCAGCGTGGGCAGGATGCCGCCCTGGTCGATCTGGTTGGCGGCCACGGCGGTGCGTACCGTCTCGGCGGCGTCGGGGCCGATGGTTTCCTGCAGCTGGGTCATGATCCGCGCCATGGCGGCGTCGGTGCTCATCACCAGGCCGATCACCTGCACCGCCAGGATCACCACCGGGGCGATCGAGAACAGGGTGAAAAACGCCAGCGCGCCGGCGTAGCTGACCGCGTTGGCTTCCAGCCAGAAGCCCACCGCGTTCCTGGCCACGCGGTACACATATTCGGCCGCCTGAATGAGGGGGTTAGGCAGGTTCATGGGCTCCAGTGTAGCGGTTGGGGGCGCCCCGGCCTATCGCCGCGAGGAGCTCGGTTGTTGACGTATTCCGCGCCGAGGCGGAATCTGCAAGGGCAGGTCACCGGCATCAAGGAGGAAGGCCATGACACGGAAACGCTTTCGCGCGCGGGCGCTGGTCGCGGCGCTGGCGATCTTGCCCCTGTGCGCGCCCTGGGCGGCGGTGCGCGCGGCGCCGCTGGACCCCGGCGGGGATTACGCGCTGGGGGACTGGGCCGGCACGCGCACGGACCTTGCCCGTCAGGGGGTGCGGTTTGATCTCGGCTACGTCGGCGAGATGGCCCACAACCTGAGCGGCGGGTTCCGCGAGGATGGCCGCCTCGCCTACGCGGACCAGTTCCATGCCTCGCTATCCTTGGACCTGGAACGTCTTGCCGGCGTGAACGACGCCGACTTCAAGATCACCCTGACCAACCGCAACGGTGAGAACCTGACTGGCGAACGGCTGGTGGACCCCGCCACTGGCGGCGTGTCGTCGGTGCAGGAGGTGTTCGGTCGCGGCAACGTGACGCGGCTCACCCAGCTCTGGTTTCAGCAGGGGCTGTTCGGCGGGGCGCTGGAGTACAAGCTCGGCCGCATTCCGCTCAGCGACGACTTCGCCACCCTGGAGAGCCGCTTCCAGAATTTGTATCTGGGCAGCGGCCAGCCGGGCAACCAGGCCGGCGCGGTCTGGTACAACTGGCCGGTGTCGCAGTGGGGCGGCCGGGTGAAAGTGCAGGACGGCGCCCGGCGCTATCTGCAGCTTGGCGTGTTCGATCAGAACCCGGAAAACCTGGATCCGGATCAGGCTCTGGATCTGTATCGTCACGGCAGCGAAGGGGTGATCACGCCGGTGGAGGTGGGCTGGGTCCCGGACAAGGGCCCCGGCGGCCTGCCCGGCAAGTACAAGCTCGGCGCCTACTACAGCAGCGCCGAAGCCACCGACTATGAGGACGGCGGCACCCGCGAACGTCGCTACGGCGGCTACTTCGTGGTGCAACAACAGGTGAGCGCGCCGCACGGCGACAGGCGCGGCCTGACCCTGTTCAGCCAGGGCAGCTGGCACGACCCGGACACCGCCTATGTGGCGCGCTACCTGTCCGCCGGCGCGAGCTGGCGCGGACCGTGGCAAGGGCGCCCCCGGGATGAGCTGGGTGTGGGTCTGGCCTACGCGGAAATCGGCGACGCCTACGTGGACTCGGCTACGGCGGGCAATCCGCTGGTGGCCGGCCCCGGTGCCGCCGGCTATGTGCCGCCGCAAAGCGATGAATGGAACGCCGAGCTCTATTACGGCATCCACATGACGCCCTGGCTGACCCTGCGGCCCAACCTGCAGTACCTGGTCCACCCGGGCGCCAACGACGCGGTCGATGACGCCTGGGTGGTCGGCACCACGGTGGCGCTGACGCTTTAGTCGTCCTTCAGACCGTAGGCGATGATGGCGTCGCCGGCCTTGGTGCCCAGGGAACCGTGGCCGCCGGCCACCACCAGCAGGCGCTGGCGGCCCTGGGAGTCCAGGTAGGTCATCGGCGTGGCCTGGCCCCCGGCGGGCAGGCGGTCTTCCCACAACTGCTCGCCGGTGGTGACGTCGTAGGCGCGCACGTAGTAGTCGATGGTGCCGCTCATGAACGCCACGCCGCCGGCGGTGACGATCGGGCCGCCCAGATCCGGCACGCCCATCTTGAACGGCAGCGGCAGTGGCGACTGGTCGCGCACGGTGCCGTTGCGGTGCTTCCACACCACCTCGCCGCTGCGCAGATCCAGGCCGGCCACATAGCCCCACGGCGGCTGCTGGCAGGGCAGCCCCAGCGGCGACAGGAACGGCTTCAGGGAGACCGCGTAGGGGGCGCCGTAGTTTTCGTTCAGCCCCGGTTTGCCGTCGGACACATAGTTGCTGGTGTCGTCCTGGCGCGGGATCAGCGTGGAAACGAACGCCAGATAGGCCGGCGTGGTGAACGCCACCTGGCGCTCCGGGTCCACCGCCAGCGCGCCCCAGTTGAACACGCCGAAATTGCCCGGGTAGATCAGGCTGCCCTGTTCCGACGGCGGCGTGTAGCGGCCCTGGTAGTTCAGCCGCTGGAACTGGATACGGCAGATCAGCTGATCGAACAGGGTGGCGCCCCACATGTCGCGGCCTTCCAGCGGCGGCGGGTTGAGGCTCAGCGAGGAGCTCGGCTGGGTGTCGGCCACCGGCTGGTAGCCGAGGCTCTCCGGTGCCTTGTCTTCGCTCACCGGCAGCACCGGCTCGCCGTTACGACGGTCGAGCACATAGATGTCGCCCTGCTTGGTGGGCGCCACCAGCACCGGCACGGAGCCGTCGTCGGTATCCAGGTTCATCAGACTCGGCTGAGCCGGCACGTCCATGTCCCAGAGGTCGTTGTGCACGGTCTGGAACACCCAGCGCAGCTCGCCGGTGTCGATGTCGAGGGCGACGATCGACGACGAGAACGGCGCCGACTCGGTGGTGCGGTCCTTACCCCACTGGTCGGGCACCTGGTTGCCCATGGGCAGGTAGATCAGGCCGAGCGCTTCGTCGACGCTGGACACCGACCAGGAGTTGGGCGTGCTGGCGCTGTACGTTTCGCCGGCGGCGATCGGGTCGGTCTGCTCCGGATTGCCCGGGTCCCAGTTCCACACCAGTTCGCCGGTGTCGACGTCGTAGGCGCGGATCACCCCGGACGGCTCGCGGGTGGAGACGTTGTCGTTCACCGCGCCGCCGATGATGACGTAGTCCTCGGTGACCACCGGCGGTGAGGTGGAGTAGTAGAAGCCCGCCTGCTGGTGCGGCATGTTGGCCCACAGATTCACCGAGCCGTTGTCGCCGAAGCCGGCGCAACGCTCCCCGGTTTCCGGGTCGAGGGCGATCAGGCGGGCGTCGCCGGTGGGCAGAAACAGGCGGCGCTGGCAGGTCGGGTCGGCGCTGCTGTCCCGTTCGCCGGAGGCGGCCACCGCGCTGTCCTCGCCGGGGGCGGGGGGTTCCGCCTGCTGGTGGCCGTCGAAATAGGAGAGGCCGCGGCAGGTCTGGTGCTGGCGGCTGATGTCCTTGTCGATTTGGGGATCGAATTTCCAGATCTCTTCGCCGCTGTCCGCGTCCAGGGCGATCACCCAGTGGTGCGGCGTGCACAGATAGAGGGTGTCGTCGATTTTGAGCGGGGTCACCTCGTAGGTGGTTTCCACCGGGTCGCCCTCACCGCGCAGATCCCCGGTGTGGTAGGTCCAGATCGGCTCGAGCCGGTCGGCGTTGTCCGGGGTGATCTGATTCAGGGGCGAGTAACGCTGGCCGAACCCGGTGCGACCGTAGGCGTGCCAGTCGCCGTCGGGGATGTTGCTTTGCGAGCTCTGCGCCGGCTGCGGGGCGCGGGCGGTGGGCAGTTCACCGCGCACGCCGTTGGGGTCCGGGCCGAGCACCGCCGTGAGCGCCAGGGCCCCGGCGGCGACCACCATCACCGCCACCGGCCCGGCGGCCAGCCCCCAGGGCTGACGGCCGCTGGCGTTCAGGCCGCGCGTTACCCAGGGTGTCATCAGCCACAGGCCGATGGCCACGATCACCACGCCACGGGGCATCAGGGCCCACCAGTCCAGGCCCACTTCCCACACCGACCACAGGCCGGTGCCGAGAATCAGCAACGCGTAAATCCAGAGGGCGCCGGGCCGGCGCAGCACCATTAGTGCCCCGGTGAGCAAAAAGCCCAGCCCGGCCAGCAGGTAGTACCAACTGCCGCCGAGCACCGCCAGCCAGCCGCCGCCGCCGGTCAGCGCCAGGCCGATCAAAACCAGAATCCATCCTGTGAACACCGCCATGGTCTTCTCCCTGTTGTGGCTTAGGTGCGAATCAATGCAATTTCATGCGTGGCCGGACCAGCTTGCTGAAGCGGCCCGCCGTCAGCAGCATGAGGGTGCGCGGCCAGCCGTACAACGCCGCCTGATGCATGCGGTACAGGCCCACGTACATGAGACGGGCCAGCCAGCCTTCGACGAAGAAGTTGCCGCCTTTCAGGTTGCCCATCAGCATGCCCACGGAGCTGTAGTTGGAGAGCGACACCAGCGAGCCGTGGTCGCGGTAGCGGAACGGCTTGGGGTCGCGGTTCATGATCAGGCGCTGCAGGTTCTTGGCGGTGTGGCTGGCCATCTGCTGGGCGGCCTGGGCGCGCGGCGGGATCGGCTTGTCGTCGCCGTCCGGCTTGAGAAAGGCGCAGTCGCCGACCACGAACACCCGGTCGTTGCCCTTCGCCTGCAGGGTCGGCGACACCTCGATCTGGTTGATCTTGTTGAGCGCGAAGCCTTCCAGTTTGCCGACGAAATCCGGGGCCTTGACGCCGGCGGCCCACACCATGAGGTCGGCGCTGATGGTTTCGTCGTCCTTGGTGATCAGCGCGTCCTCGGTGGCGCGCGCCACCATCACGCCGGTGCGCACCGACACGCCGAGGCCTTCCAGGCGCTCCTGGGCGGCGGCGGACACCCGCTCGGACAGGCCCGGCAGAATGCGTGGCAGCGCTTCCACCACCGTCACCTTGAGCTGCTTGCGGTCCAGGTGTTCGTGGCCGTACAGCTTGAGCATCGCCACCGCGTGGTGGATTTCCGCCGCCAGCTCGACGCCGGTGGCGCCGCCGCCGACGATCGCCACGGACACCGGCTCGTCGCGGTAGTTGGCGTGCAGGCAGGTGTTCATGAAGCGCTCGCGGAAGCGTTCCGCCTGGGCGCGGGTGTCCATGAACAGAC
>Ga0098041_1000643_pt1 | contig 13769 bp, 13 predicted proteins | sample 8_EtaG_FD_77066 | JGI IMG/M metagenome (GOLD analysis project Ga0098041, IMG submission 77066) | Marine viral communities from the Subarctic Pacific Ocean - 8_ETSP_OMZ_AT15162 metaG | ecosystem: Environmental > Aquatic > Marine > Oceanic | place: Pacific Ocean | collected 2015-01-08
GGCTGAACCTGAACTCCGGCCATTTCAAAGGGCGCTCGCGCCATCGATTAACCTCTGCCTTTGGTTTTTGTGCGCCAAGGCGCCTGATTTTTTTCAATCCAGTTCACGATCATGCCCGCTACGTTTTTACCGGTAGCGTTTTCTATGCCTTCCAGACCGGGCGAGGAATTCACCTCCATCACCAGCGGGCCACGGCTTGAACGCAACAAATCCACACCAGCCACGTTCAGGCCCATAGCTTTTGCGGCTGTAATGGCCGTTTTGCGTTCTTCCGGCGTAATACGAACCAGGGACGCGCTGCCCCCACGGTGCAAATTAGAGCGGAACTCACCCTCGGCGCCCTGGCGCTTCATAGCCGCGATTACTTTATCGCCAATCACGAAGCAGCGAATATCAGCACCACCGGCTTCCTTGATGAATTCCTGCACAAGAATGTCGGCCTTGAGGCCCATGAACGCCTCAATCACGCTTTCTGCCGCTGTGCGGGTTTCCGCCAGCACAACACCAATGCCCTGGGTACCCTGCAAAAGCTTAATCACCACGGGTGCACCGCCCACCATTTTCAGCAATTCGGGCACGTTATCCGGCTTGTTGGCAAAGCCGGTTATGGGCATGCCAACACCTTTACGGGCAAGCAACTGCAGGGAGCGCAGTTTGTCCCGTGAACGGGTGATGGCAACAGACTCGTTCACCGGGAAGGTTCCCATCATTTCAAACTGACGCAGAACCGCCGTGCCATAGAAGGTAACGGAAGCCCCGATACGGGGAATAACCACGTCAAAATTTTCCAGCACTTCTTCGTGATAATGAATCTTGGGGTTGGCAGACGTGATGTTCATGGAGCAGTGCAGGCAATCAATCACCTTTACTTCATGGCCACGGTTAATCCCCTCTTCCACCAAGCGGCGGGTGGAGTACAAATGCCGGTTACGGGAAAGAACTGCAATTTTCATGTTTCAGACCTTAAAGCCGGTTCCCCGGCGAGATAGGATGCTTCAGGATAAATGGTCGTGCGGCCCGCCATTGCGGTACGCCCAAGTAGCATGCGAAACCGCATGGTATCCCGATTTGTCAGAGTCATTTCTACGGGCCAGCTTTCGCCGCCAACAACCAAAGTGGTCTCAATCACCAGCCGCAGTTCCTTGTGGCCACCGGAATCCGACACATCACGCTCATCAAGTACCCGGGCATCACACTCCACTGCCTGGTGCATATCGTTCTGCACTGGGTGAACCCAAAACCGAACCCGCCGCTCGCCATCCTTGGTATAAGGTTCCGTGCGGAAGGTATGCAGGCAGGAGGTTCGGGCTCCGGTATCTACCTTTGCTTTGATGCGGTTAATATCCAGATCCGGCAGCGCCACCCATTCCCGCCAGCCCAGGCCGACTTTGTTGTCAGCAGGTGTCGGCTCAATAGTTTTGATGGCTTCAACTGTCTTTTTCGACATCCAACAGTTCCTTTTCAGTGGATTTCCCCGGCGCCATTAACTGCACTCGGAAGGGCTCGGAATGACTGCCAGCATAGATACTGGTGTGCGGGAAAGGTATTTCTATGCCCGCCTTGTCCAGAGTTTTCTTTATAGCAACGAGCATACCGCTTTTGCCTTCAAGCACCTTGTCTTTTGGCACCCAAAACGAAAACTGCAAGTCCACCGAGGAAGGGCCAAATGCCGTTACCAACACAAACGCTTTGGGCTCTTCCAGACAGGCGGGGTTCTTTTCTGCCAGCTCCAGCAGCAGAGCTTCTACTTTCTCCGCATCTTCAGCATAGGCAATCCCAACCTGAAGGTCGATCCTGCGAATAGGAAAGCGTGAGCGGTTAACAACCGGCGTTTTGATCAGCGTTTCGTTGGGAATGCGTACATAAAGGTTGTCTCTGGTGCGCAGTTTTACGCTGAGCATGTCGATCCCCACCACTTCGCCCATGATGGTTTCCACCTCGATGAAATCTCCGATTTCAAAGGGCTTTTCAACGAGCAAAAACAAGCCGCTGATCATATTCGATGCGGAGGTTTGCGACGCAAAACCGATGGCGACGGTAAGAATACCTGCCGCGCCCAGTACCACATCCAGCGAAAACCCGGCTTCTCTGAGTGCTGCCACGCCAAACAGAATAAAGATAACGTAAAACACCAGCCGCCGAACCATAACGGTATGGTGCCGAGAGCTGCGCTTGGCCATTACCCGTGACACGCTGCGTGCAGCCAGTGACGCGAGAACAATGCCTAGAACCAGCAAAAAGCCCGAGCTGATCCACTGCCCCCAGGCTATGTCGGAAAACACACTCATGGCACCCGTTTTCAGCTCTTCAGCCACAATCATTGCTCCGTAAAATATGCATTAGCCAAACACCCGGTCGATGGCTCGCACCAGGCGCCCTCTGGAGGTTTTTTCCCGGGCCGGCGCAACTTGCTGGCAAGGGCCGGCGGCCACGAGCAAGCCTTCGTCTACATGCAGGCTTGCTGAATTCATGTCCGTTGCCACCTCTACAACTACGCCCGGAGTCCACAGCTCCCCGCGGTCATTCTGATGCAATGACAGTAACGGTGTGGGCAGGCTGAAGCGCTCCAGTAGTAAGGGCTCTGTCCTGCGATTAATAATCGTGACCGGAGTCACGGCCCGCCAGGCCCGCTTTGGCACTGCCTCAAGTACCAGGCGACCAAAGTTGGACGACGAGTAACACAGCTCGCCCTCCATGGTATTTCGCCCCACCCAGGTAAGTGAGGGCACCGCCAGAGGGACCTCTGTCAGAAGAGCCTGGCTTTGCCCGACACAGACTTTCATCCAGACAACCGTCCCTACGTATATCGTACACCGGGTGCCGCCGGGGATGGTCAGCGGGTGATAAGGGCGAATCACTGTTGGCAGATTGGCTACCGCCGGTATGAAGGTTACCGTGGATGCATCGCCTTCCCGAACAAATCGCTGCAAGGACACGCTGGTGAGCGGCAGCTGACGGCCTACAGATTCTGTCCAGCCCACGGGGTCGGTTTCAGGCGCCCGGGTTTCGGTGCGCACTTGCCACTCCTTATCCAACAGAGTGACCCACAGCCTCACATGCCCAAGCTTATGGTGCTGGGTTTGCCCAGAGGCAAGCTCGTACGGCTGAGCCCAGACACCGTCACGCCGGCTTTCGGTTTCATTGTCCATAAACGCTGCAAATCCCTTACGTATACGGGTGATAAAGTTGTGCTAACTATAATCCAATCGGCAACCCCGGGCGAATATCTAACTACGTGATTTTATTGCCACAGTGCGATGTAATTACCCTTACATTCAACGCCGGAACACGACACGGAATTACCCATGACACAACTGGTATGGTTCAGAAACGACCTGCGGATCGCCGACAACCCGGCCCTTACCGCCGCCTGTAAAGAATCCGATAAAACGGGAGGTGTTGCGGATGTTCGTGCCTGCTTCATTCTCACACCAGCCCAATGGCAGGAGCACGACTGGTCACCGGCTCGGGTGCAGTTTGTTGTCGCCCACGCAAATGCCCTGGCTGAGGAACTGGCAAAGCTTGGCATTCCGCTTTGTTTTATAGAGGCTGAACGCTTCAGCGATAGCCTCGTGGCGCTTGAAACACACTGCCGGAAACACAGCGTTCAACAGCTTCACTTTAATGAAGAGTATGGCATTAACGAACGCAAGCGCGACAAAGCCGTTAAGCACCAGTTTGAGGCGTTAGGCATAGCAACCCGCAAGTACCGTGACCAGACCGTGGCGCCGGTAGGCGAAATACTGACCGGCCAGGGCGAGCCCTATTCCGTATTCACCCCCTTTTCCCGCCGCTGGCGCAGCTGGATTGACGACAACCAGCCAACGCCCTATCCGGTTCCTGAACCCCGGGGTGGCACCATTAGGCCGGCGCGTATAACGCACATCCCTGAGGGCTTTCAAGATGCTCCGCCAGCGTTGGTTGAAACCGGCGAGGATGCAGCGCACTCACAACTGGAGCGCTTTCTCAGTGATCACGGGGGCGCCTACAAAGAACAAAGAGATTTCCCGGCCCTTGATGGCACCAGCCAGCTTTCCCCTTACCTGGCCAACGGCGTGCTTTCCGGCCGCCAGTGCCTAATCGCTGCGCGACAAGCGCAGGGCATGGGAGGCAATCAGGAAGGCTTGCTCACCTGGATAAACGAAATCGCCTGGCGGGACTTTTATATTCATACCCTGTACCACTGCCCGCGAATCAGCATGCACCGGGCCTTCAAGCCGGAAACCGAAGCACTGCAATGGAATGAGCCGGGGGAGCACTTTGAGGCGTGGAAATCAGGCAACACCGGCATCCCCCTGGTTGACGCCGCCATGCGTCAACTCAACCAGACTGGCTGGATGCACAACCGGCTGCGCATGGTTACCGCCATGTTCCTGACCAAAAACCTGTTTATCGACTGGCGGCTGGGCGAGGCTTACTTCATGTCAAAACTGGTGGATGGCTTTCTGGCCTCCAACAACGGCGGCTGGCAATGGAGCGCCTCTACCGGCACCGACGCCGCACCCTACTTTCGCGTGTTCAACCCGGTTACGCAAAGTGAGCGTTTTGATCCGAAGGGAGAGTTTATCCGGGAATGGGTGCCTGAGCTGGCAAAGCTGGATAACAAGCGCATCCACGATCCATCCAAAGGCGGTGTTATCCCCGGCGGATACCCAAGGCCCATCGTTGATCTGAAGGAAAGCAGGAAGGAGGCGATAGCCAAATTTCAGGCGTTAAAAGACTAGACCGAGGAACAGACTGGACAATCGGGATCTTTGGTAAGCTTCATTTCGCGCCACTGCATTTCCCAGGCGTCCAGAATCAGCAAACGGCCTACAAGGGGCCTGCCAACACCTGAGATTACCTTGATGGCTTCCATGGCTTGGGTGGAGCCGATCATACCGACCAGTGGCGCAATCACGCCTGCCTCGGAACAGGTCAGGTCTTCATTGCCTTGCTCGGGATACAGGCAGTGATAACAAGGGGAATCCGGTTGCCTACTGTCGTATACGCTGAGCTGGCCTTCGCCCCTGATAGCTGCGCCGGAGATCAACGGAACACCGGCGGCAACGCACGCCCGATTCAGGGCAAAGCGGGTGCTGAAATTATCCGAGCAGTCCAGGGCCAGGCTGGCACCCGCCACTTCGTGGGCAAAGCCGTCCAGATCAAGGCGACGGTTCACCACCGAAATAGACACCGAGGGATTAATGCTGCGCACCCGGGCGGCCAACGTTTCTGCTTTGGACTCACCAATTTGAGCCGTCTCAAACGCTATCTGGCGCTGCAGGTTTGCCAGCTCAATAACGTCATCGTCTATCAGTGTTAAATGCCCAACGCCTGCAGCACCCAAGTACAGTGCAACCGGGCAGCCAAGGCCACCAGAACCAACCACCACTACGCGGGCAGATTTCAGCGCCTCTTGCCCGGCAATGTCAAAACGTGGCATGAGTATTTGGCGGCTAAAACGCAGGAGTTCTTCATCGTTCAGCATCAGCAGCTCCTTGTTGGGCCCACTGCCCTAGCGTCATTCGGTCGTTATCGCCATAGTCCTTCCGGGTTTCCACGCTTGCAAACCCATGTTCAGAAAACAACGCCCGAACAGCCTTGGCTTGATCAAAACCGTGCTCTAAAAGCAGCCAGCCGTCGCTGTTCAGCCAGGCAGGTGCTTCAGCCACAATCTGGCGAATATCATCAAGGCCATCGGCACCGGCTACCAGTGCCGAGGCCGGCTCAAAGCGCACATCACCCTCGCCGAGATGCTGATCGCCAGAGGCTACATAAGGGGGGTTGGAAACAATCAGGTCAAAACTGTCGGCAGGCAAGGTGGTAAACCAACTGCTCTGAAAAACATTCACCGCCAACTCCAGCTCCCGGGCATTAGCCTGTGCCAGAATGATTGCGTCTTCTTGCAGATCGCAGGCCGTGACCAACCAGTTCGGCTTTTCGCTGGCCAATGCCAGGGCGATGGCACCTGTGCCGGTGCCCAAATCGAGAACCCGGGCGTTATCTGGCAAGGGCAATTCCAAGGCTTGCTCCACCAAACACTCGGTGTCTGGCCTGGGGATCAGAGTGCTGCTGCTCACCTTGAACGGCAGTGACCAAAACTCTTGATGCCCCAGAAGATACGCAATGGGCATTCCCTGCACTCGTTGAGCCACCAGGCCTTCAAATTCCGTTGCCTGTGCCGCACCCACCTCTCGCTCCGGGAAGGCGCGAAAGCTTGATCGGTTCAGGCCACTTACATGGGAAAGAAGCAGCTCGGCATCCAGCCTGGGCGTATCACTGGCGATTCGGCAAACCGCATCGCCCAGCAAAGCTTCACAAGTTGGCAAAGGCTTATTCATCGTCGGAAAGCGAGGCCAAAAGATCCGCCTGGTGCTCTTGCTGAAGAGGCATAACCACGGAACCCAAATCGCCGGCAATCACATCGTCAAGTTTGTAGAGCGTAAGGTTAATCCGGTGGTCGGTTACCCGGCCTTGGGGAAAATTGTAGGTGCGAATACGCTCAGAGCGATCGCCGCTGCCCACCAGGCTCTTACGGGTTTCTGCCATGGTTTTTTGTTGGCGCTCGGTTTCAATATTCTGCAGCCTCGAAGCGAGAAAACTCATGGCCTTGGCTCGGTTCTTATGCTGCGAACGCTCTTCCTGGCACTCCACCACTATGCCGCTTGGTAGGTGAGTGATCCGGATGGCGGAATCGGTTTTGTTAACGTGCTGGCCACCGGCGCCGGAGGAGCGAAAGGTATCCACACGCAGGTCTGCCTTGTTGATTTCAACGGCCTCGGCCTCATCTGCCTCTGGCATAACCGCCACGGTGCAAGCTGAGGTATGGATGCGCCCCTGGGATTCCGTTTCGGGAACGCGCTGCACCCGGTGTGCGCCAGATTCAAACTTGAGCGCACCGTACACACCACCACCCGCAACCCGGGCAATCACCTCTTTGTAACCGCCGTGCTCACCTTCGTTCTCACTCAGTATTTCTATCTGCCAGCGCTGGCGTTCAGCGTAACGGCTATACATGCGGAACAGATCGCCTGCAAAAATGGCCGCCTCATCGCCGCCGGTGCCTGCCCGGATTTCCAGGAACACGTTTTTGCCGTCGTTCGGATCTTTCGGCAACATCAAACGCTGCAGCTCTTCATCCAGCTCTTCGGTTTTTTGCTCGGCAATCTCAAGTTCTTCTGCGGCCATCTCGCGCATGTCCGCATCGCCGTCTTTCGCCAGTTCTTTTGCTTCGCTGATATCGTCCAGCGAGTGCTTCCAGGCCTGAAAGCACTGCACCACAGGCTCAATCTCGGAATACTCCCGGGATAATTCCCGGAACCTGTCCTGTTGGGCGATAGTTGTGGGATCGCTGAGCAAAGCACTCACCTCCTCGTAGCGCTCAACAAGCTGCTCGAGGCGGGACTGTATCGATGGTTTCATATTTTTTCCGGGGTGGTCGTCGCGTCTGCGTCCAACATATCAAGCTGATGTAGCTCTCTCAGCCATTCTGTCACCTCGGTGCGCCCTTCGGTGGTGGCCTTGCGAACCTGAATAGAGGGTTCATGCAGGAGTTTGTTTGTAAGGCCTCGCGCAAGGCTGCGCAAGGCGGTTTCGGGGTCGCCGCCGTTGCGCAGTGCGCGCAGGGCTTTTTCCGTTTCTATGTCTCGCAATACTTCTGCACGCTGTCGGAACTGCTTCAGCGTGGAAACTGCATCCAGTGCACGGAGCTGGCTAAGAAATTCCTGCACGCCATCTGCTATCAGGTTTTCAGCCTCACGGGCAGCGCCTTCCCGGGTGCGAACGTTTTCCTCGATAACCTGGCGAAGATCATCCACGGTATAAAGATAAACATCTGCCAAAGACGCAACCTCGGGCTCTATGTCTCGGGGTACAGCAATATCTACCATGAAAAACGGCCGGTGCTTACGTTTCTTCAGGGATCTCTCCACCGCGCCCTTACCAAGAATTGGCAACGGGCTGGCGGTGGACGAAATAATAATATCCACCTCTGCCAGGTAGTCTGGAATTTCAGAAAGCAGAATACCTCGGCCACCTCTGGATTCTGCCAGCGCCTGGGCGCGCTCCAACGTGCGATTGGCAACAATAAAGTTCTTCACACCGGCATCGGAAAGGTGGCGGGCAACTAACTCGATGGTTTTGCCCGCGCCAATCAGCAACGCTGTGTTGTGGGACATGTCAGCAAAGATGCGGTGGGCCATGCTTACGGCCGCATAGGCGACAGAAACAGGATTTTCACCGATGGCGGTCTGAGTGCGAACACGCTTGGCAATGGAGAACGTATGCTCAAACATGCGGGAAAGGAACGAGCCGCTTCCACCGTGCTCACGGGCCAGAGCGTAGGCATCTTTCAACTGCCCGAGAATTTGAGGTTCGCCCAGCACCATGGAGTCTAGCCCGGCTGCGACACGCATCATGTGCCGCACGGCATCTGCATCACGGTGCACATAAAGCACGTCTTCAAGCTCGGCGGCTTCCAAACCATGGAACCCCGCCAGCCAGCGCAGAACCAGTGACGCACAGTCATCATCGCCTGCCAGATATAGCTCTGTGCGGTTGCAGGTAGAAAGAATGGCCGCCTCACTGGCGCCAGACGCCGCCCGCAACTCTGCAAACGCCTCTGACATACGCTCAGGCGTAAACGCGACTCGCTCCCTTAGCTCAACAGGGGCGGTGCGGTGATTGATTCCCAGCGTTAGCAGTGCCATTTATTGGTTCTACAATCCTCTATCGATGAACTGTGTGTGCAAACACCATTATTCTAGCCATTTTAGCGCCCAGAGCCTTCAGCTGCCACCCAAAACCACTTGCGCTTCGGGAAGTGCGGACAGGTTGGGCAAGAACAGGAGCTTATGCCATTATAGGGAATCGGCGCACGCCGGAGCCCGACTCAGCTCAAAAAAAGAGGGGTTCCGGGTTATTCAGGGTGCGTAGCCAATAAATCACGGGAAGTTGCATGTACAAATCCGCACCGCTTTTGGTTAGCTGTCTGTTTGGCCTCTCACTGTCAGGTTGCGCCAGTATAACCGGTTCTGGGCACTCACCTGCTGTCGATGAAACAACCACCACAGAGTCGCAGGACACCCCTCAGGGTAACAGTAAGGCGCCCATAGAGTACGCAGACTTTGAGCCAGAAACACTATACCTGCTGCTTTCAGCCGAAATAGCCGCTCAGCGGGGCCGATACGACGTTACTCTCGTTAATTATCTTAGGGCTGCACAGCAATCCAAAGATGAAAAAGTCATTGAACGGGCCATGCGTATTGCCCAGTCACTCAATGGCGACAACGCCCAAAAGCAGTTGGCGGAGCTATGGCTGGATATAGACCCAGACAATCTGCAGGCGCTTCGGGTTTCTGCCATTCAGGCCGTTAAACGTAACGAGCTTGAAGCCGCCCTGGGGTACATGGAACAAATCCTGGACCAAGGTGAAGACGCCGATTTCGACAGCCTTGCAGCCATGGCCGGAAACCTGCCACCAGAACAGCAACAGGAACTGCTAGCCCTGTACGAGAAAATGGCAAGCCGTCATCCAGATACACCCGAGCTGGAATACAGCATCGCCTTGCTGTTAAAAATTACAGGCGACCCCCAAACAGCCCTTAACCGCCTGGAGCCGCTGCTTGCTGACAAGCCCAACTTTCAGCCAGCCATCATCCTGAAAGGCGACTTGTTGTACCAAACCGACCGAGAAGACGAAGCCATCGAGCACCTAATGATTAATACCAGGCGCTTTCCGGCTAACCGTCAAATGGGCACTCTTTATGGTCGCATGCTGATTAGCGAAGGCGAGCTGCAGGCCGCCCAGGATGAATTCGGCCGCCTTGCGAAGCGCTTCCCCGACAACCCGGGCATACGGCTTTCTCATGCACTTGTCGCGTTGGAAAATGGGCAGCCCGAGCTTGCCAAAGAAGAGCTCACCCAACTAACTGAACAGGGCCACCACACCAATGAAGCCAGTTACTACCTAGGCAGAATTGAGGACGAAGCCGGCAACACAGAGCAGGCTATTGGGTACTATCGAAGCGTGGAACAGGGCCCCTATTACTTCCCCTCCCTGGCCCGCGCCAGTGCATTGATGACCGCAGAGGGCAAACTGGACGAGGCTTTAGAGAATATTCGCTCCATGCGCAGCGACAACCCAAAGCAGGCGGAGAAGTTCTGGCTGCTTGAGGTTAATCTTTTGCTCGATCAAAACCTACAGCAAGAAGCTCTTGAAGCGGCCTCTAGCGCACTTGAAGCCTATCCCGAAAATTTACAGATTCGCTATGCCAGAGCCATGCTCTTCGACGCCCTGGAGCAGCCTGCCAAAGCCGAAACAGACCTCAAGCGGATTGTTGAGAACGACCCCGAAAACGCGGTCGCCCTTAACGCTTTAGGATACATACTCACAACCCAAACAGACCGGCTGAAAGAAGCCCGCGGCTACATTGAGCGGGCCCTGGCCCTGGATCCTGACAACCCGGCCATTCTCGACAGCATGGGCTGGGTACTTCTTCAGGAAGGCCAAATCGAACCTGCACTGAACTACCTTTCCCGCGCATGGTCGGCCTATCCAGACCCGGAAGTGGCTGCCCATTACGGCGAAGCCTTGTGGATGAGTGGCGCCGAAGAGCAAGCCCAGATTATCTGGAAGGAAGGGCTTGAGCAGGATGCGGATCACACCGTACTGAGAGAGACCATTGACCGGCTGACCAACAATGGTGACCTATGATGCACGGGCTTTTTCGCGCTTGCATCGCCCTGCTGCTGATCGCAGGCCTGAGCGCCTGCACAACCATTCAGCTAGAGCCATTACCAGAGGGGCTAACCGACCAACCACCAGCCGACTGGCAGAATCGAGCCGCAAAGCTTGGCCAGTTTGACCACTGGCAGCTGTTGGGGAAACTGGCAGTGCGCCAACCCTCAGACAGCGGCACTGCCATCATCAATCACTGGATACAAGAAGGCGAAGCCTACAACCTGGCCTTATCATCGTCCTTTCTGGGCATGGGCAGCACAACGTTAAAGGGCATGCCCGGGTTCATCGAATTGAGGCTCTCCAACGGCGAGACCTATCGTTCTGGAGACCCGGAAGCCCTGATAAAAGCCGCTACCGGCTGGCAACTGCCCCTCCAAAGCCTGACATGGTGGATACGCGGCCTGCCGGCACCAGATGGCGATTTCCGCCTGCTGTTTGACGACAAGGGTGAGCTGGCGATGATTCGCCAAGCCGGCTGGGAGATCCGCTACGACCGCTGGCATCAGCCACAAGGCGACACACCCGCCTTGCCTGCGCGGGTCACCGCCCTGAAAGAAAAGAAGCGGGTACGCGTTGTGGTAAGCAGCTGGCAAGAACTGAATCCGTGACGGCATCCATAACCCTGCCGTCACCCGCCAAACTGAACCTTTTTCTGCACATCGTTGGCCGGCGACCAGATGGCTACCACGAGCTCCAGACACTGTTTCAGTTTCTTGATTACGGCGACGACATCACGCTCACCCTTACGCCCGGGCAACCTGGTGTAAGGCTAGAGAGCCCCATAGCCGGCGTTCCAGATGAAGACAACCTGATCCTCAGGGCCGCCCACGCCCTTGCAAAAAAAGCATCAGGCGAGCTCCCCGGCGTGAACATCAGCATTGAGAAACGCCTGCCCATGGGGGGCGGGCTCGGCGGCGGAAGCTCCAACGCGGCCACCACTTTGCTTGGGCTGAACCACCTATGGAAGCTTGGATTTGGGCTTGATGAACTGGCCGAAACAGGCCTGACACTGGGTGCCGATGTACCGGTTTTTGTACACGGACACGCCGCTTTCGGTGAGGGTGTGGGAGAAAAACTAACTCCAGCACAGCCTCCTGAAGACTGGTTTTTGGTTCTAAAACCCGGCTGCGACGTCCACACAGGAAAGATATTTTCAGCACAAGGCTTGACAAGAGACACCCCTAGAATCAGAATAGCGCCCGCTTTTGAGGGAGACGCCTCGAGGTACCGAAACGACTGTGAAGATGTGGTTAGAAGACTATATCCTGAGGTCAATGAGAGCATGGAATGGCTCACACAATTCGGACCTGCAAGATTAACCGGAACCGGGGCTTGCATATTTGGACGTTTCCCTACAGAATCCGCAACCCGGATCATCTGGGAAAGCAAACCTTCCGGCATCACGGGGTTCGTAGCTAAAGGGGTGAACATATCACCTCTTCACCAAAAGCTAACAGAGCTGAAATGATGCCAAAGAAGCACGATTTTGGGGTGTCGCCAAGTGGTAAGGCAACGGGTTTTGATCCCGTCATGCGCAGGTTCGAGTCCTGCCACCCCAGCCATTTTTCTCCCGATTCTTCTGACTCAACCGCCGAAAACGAGAAGGATGCCATCGTGTCAAAACTGATGATTTTCTCAGGCAACGCCAATCCAGAGCTTGCCCATGCCATCGCCAGAAAACTCCACATACCCATGGGAGAGGCCACTGTAGGCAGCTTCAGTGATGGCGAAACCACCGTAGAAATCAATGAAAATGTACGTGGCCACGATGTCTTTATCATCCAGCCCACGTGCCACCCCACGAATGACAACCTGATGGAACTGATCGTGATGGCCGACGCCCTGCGCCGTGCCTCTGCATCACGCATCACGGCGGTCATTCCGTATTATGGCTACGCTCGCCAGGATCGCCGTGTGCGCTCCAGCCGGGTTGCCATCAGTGCAAAAGTCGTTGCCGATATGATCTCCAGCATTGGCGTTGACCGCGTACTGACCGTAGACCTCCACGCTGATCAGATTCAGGGCTTTTTCGACGTGCCAGTAGACAACATCTACGCCACGCCGGTCTTGCTTGAAGACATCGACAAACAGCGGTTCGAGAATTTTGTGGTGGTGTCACCAGACGTAGGCGGCGTTGTGCGCGCCCGTGCTGTTGCCAAGCGCCTGGACGACGCAGATCTTGCCATCATTGATAAGCGTCGCCCGAAAGCTAACGTTTCCCAGGTTATGCACATTATTGGTGACGTTAAGGACAAGACCTGCATTTTGGTCGACGACATTGTGGATACCGCAGGCACGCTGTGCAAAGCGGCCGACGCACTCAAAGAGCGCGGGGCGTCTCGCGTAGTGGCTTACATTACCCACGCTGTTCTCTCCGGCCCGGCGATTGAAAACATCAACGCCTCAACACTGGACGAACTGGTTGTGTGCGATACGATTCCGTTGGGTGACAAAGCGAAGAACTGTGCTAAAATCCGCCCCCTTAGTATGGCCGGGCTGCTCGCAGAATCTATTCGCCGGGTTAGCAACGAAGAATCCATTAGCGCCCTGTTTGAAAATGCCTAAGTAGGCATTTAGCCGCAACTCGCGGAAAACAGCACGTTATTGGCAGCCATTAAAAAGTTACCGAGTCGGGAGCCTAAACAGGCTCCCGACTCTTTTAGTCAGCCGGAATAATCCGGCTTTTCGGAAACATCACCTGTCCCAACGCCTGGTCGCGGGCAGTTCAGGTGACGATTGAGGTACAAACCATGTCTCAGGACTTTGTTATTGAAGCATTTCCTCGTGACGACAAGGGGAGAGGTGCGAGCCGCCGCCTGCGTCGCGAAGAACGTAAAATTCCAGCCATCATTTACGGTGCTGGTAAAGAAGCTACTGCGATTTCCATCTGGCACAACGAGCTGAAAAAAGCTCTGGAAAACGAAGCATTCTTCTCTCACATTCTTACCATTGAACTCAATGGCAAGAAAGAAAGCGTGATCATGAAGGATCTTCAGCGCCACCCGTACAAGCTGCTGCTGACTCACGCAGATTTCCAGCGCGTTGA
>Ga0098041_1000646_pt1 | contig 13736 bp, 8 predicted proteins | sample 8_EtaG_FD_77066 | JGI IMG/M metagenome (GOLD analysis project Ga0098041, IMG submission 77066) | Marine viral communities from the Subarctic Pacific Ocean - 8_ETSP_OMZ_AT15162 metaG | ecosystem: Environmental > Aquatic > Marine > Oceanic | place: Pacific Ocean | collected 2015-01-08
GACAACATCTAGAATAATTCAACAAAATCTTATAGATAATTACATGCATGGAAATTTCAGCATGGAAGCAGATTTAGAAAGAATTGCTTTTTCTAGAGTTAATAACTCGTCAATTAATCCAAACTCATCTACAGAGGATATACAAGATCAATTTCAAAACATACTAAAAGATTACTATGATAATACAGACATGAAGATAGGTATTATGGTAGAGAATTTCCATGACCCAAATGGTAAAAAGGGATTAGTTGACTACATGAATCTTCAAGCTAAAAAGGATAAAACTTTAGGCGAGATACAAAGCATGAATGAGAAGATTCAGGAGATTGAAAACAAATTAAAACAAAATGGGGAGCTTAATGACTCTGATCAAAAACAATTAATAGCTCTTAGAGATTCTAGAGAAAACTTAAATAATCTAATATCAAATATTGAGCTAGATAGAAAAAGTCTAAAAGAAAACAGAGGTTTTGGTGGTAATGAGCTTTATGATATGTCTGGAAGACTTGTAGACCCTAAAATAGAAAACAACAATGTTGTAGAGGATGCTTCTTTTTGGCAACAACAAAAAAATGAAAAAACAGCTAGTTATACTAGTTTATTAAGAGGAGGTAATCCTAGTGATTATCGTAAAATTAAAGACGAACAGTATAAATTATATTACAAGAAAAAATTCCTTGAGGATGCGTATTTAAATAAAACTCTAACTCTTCCTAGTGGACAGAAAATGACCTTAAAACAAATAGCTGAGGTTTATATGAAGAACGAAGATGACGCTGGAATATCTAAAGTAAAGCTTGAAGACTATCTTATGGAAGGTGGTAGAGGGGAATTTTTAGGTAGTGGTTATGGTCAAGACTTTAGAGATGAATATCAAGCTGCATTAAAAGATCTTGTTGAGGGTGATGACCCAACTTTAAATGTTGGTATAAGTATAACAAGAAATCTTCACCCAGATAAATTACAAACATTACGTAAATATCAAGAGTTTTTTGGGTTAGCAGGTGGTTATGGAACTTCTTCTTTTGCAGGAATGTTAGGTACTGCTGGTTATGATATGGTTACTGATTTTGTTAAAAAGGTTAAAAACCCTGAAGATATGGCTTTTATAGCTAGCACTATGATAAATTTTAGAGAGGATTACTATTCTACTCTAACAAGCTTAGAGGCTGTTACTGAAGCTACTACATGGAATGTTGATCCAGGACTTATAGGTTCTGAAAGATCATGGGGAGGAGCCTTTTTATCTAATTTTGCTGAAAGCACAGCTGAAAGTTTTGCTTCTTGGGGAATATTAGATTTAGCCTCAGGAATTAAAGTAAAACCAGAGATGGGTGCAATAGCTACTGAAAATGATTTGATTCAAAATTATTACCAGGCTTATTTAAAGTCTGGAGAGAAAATGCCTTTTACTAAAAAGCAGTTAGAAGAAGGTCCTTTAGATATATCTGAAATGGCTGGTATGGGTGCTGGTGCAAGTTTACCAATAATGCTAGAACTTGTAGGGACAAGAGGTATGGCTGGTGGAGGTCTTAAGCTTCTTAAATTAAAATCTCCTAGGTATATGGCTATGAGAAATTACTTAAGCCAAACTAAAGCTGGTAAGGTTGCTGTAGGTATGGGAGATGATATTGCTATAGGTATGGTTTCTTTTGGTATGACCACAGGGGATCAGGTAACATGGAAACATGGTCTTGGTGAAGGTTTTGTAGAGGGTGTTTTTAATAGGATATTTAAAACGGGTCCTATGATGGTTAAGATGGCTCAAATGTATAAAAAACATGGAATGACTGTTCCTATGGGAATGATAGGGGCTAGGGTTTCTGCTGGTGCGGGTGGTCAGTTTGTAGCTGAGTACTCAGGTGAGTTTTTAAACAACTTAGATAATACAGGTTTCAACTGGCAACAGACTATGAATAAAACATTTGGAGCCACTAAAGATGAAAGAGTTAGAAACCTTGGTGCAACAGCTATTGTTTCTCTTTTATTTTCAAGTGCTTTTAGTATCCCTAGTGCTTACACGATGTCAGCAGAACTTGGTAAAATGGTAGACGGAACAAGTGATCTTGTTAGTGAGGAAAATGGTGGACCTCTTAGCGAAGGAGCCATGAAAGAAGCTCAAGATATTCAAAACGCTATTGCTGAGTATATAAAATCTTCTCCTGGACAACAGCTATCTTTATGGAACAATATGACTCTTCAAGAGGTTTTAAAGGAAAATCCTGAATCTTATTCTTTTATAGAGAATATTATACTTCAATCAGACAACCTTGGGAATGTTGCTAATGCCCCTAACTACAGGGTTAATGGTAAAGACATATCAAAAGAACAAATGGCCGCACACATTATGGATCCTAATTTTGTGAGAAAAGTAAAAAAGGGAGATATTGACATGTCTATACATAATGATAGTGATATAGAAAACCTTATGTTACAAAACTTTACTAAAAACAAATATGAAGAATATATAGTTGCTAAAAATTTAGGTCCAGATAAAAAAGGTGGAAAGTATAATAAGCTAAAGGAAGGAGATATAGATTTTAGAAAATACGAAAGTGTTATTAACAAAGAGATGTCGGGCCAAGAGTTAAATACATTTGATCAAGCTATAAAAAAAGAATTTGAAGAGGGAGAGATGACTAGAGACGAGGCAAGATCAATAGTTGAAAAAATAAATATATCAAATCAGGTTAATTTAGAAAATCAACAAAAGTCTGAAGATGAGTATAATAATATATACATGCCTCCTAGTGAAGGTAGGCAATTAAATTTATTTGATGAAGAAGGGGTTAGAAGTGCTGCTAATGTTGTATCTCAGGTTCCTGCTGGATCTAGGTTATTTAATAATCCAAACCCTGAAACTACTGATATGTCGTCAGAGTATATAGCAAACAATGGACTTAATCTTGGTATTCAAGAATCAGAAGCTACTCCTGTAACATCTATTAATGTAGAAAACTCAAAAAGAATAGCGGATGCTTATGATGAAATGAAACATAACCCAGAGGCTCCTGATGTTAAAATTGCATATGAAGCTTTAGCTAAAGAAACTATAGATCAATATAAAAATGTAATAAATAGAGGTTATGATTTAGAAGTTTATAAAGGACAAGGAGAACCTTATACGAATAGTGATGAAATGATTAAAGACGTTAGAGATAATAAACATTTATATATATTCGGAACTGAGTCAGGTTATGGAGAATCTGGGATAACAGATGTTATGAGACAAGAAAACCCTCTTCTTCAACCTACAGAGTTTGTTGATGTTAAAGGAGAACCTTTAGTTGTTAACGATCTATTTAGATTTGTACACGACTTCTTTGGTCATACTGAAATGGGTAATGGTTTTGGTCCAATAGGGGAAGAGAATGCTTGGTTAAACCACTCTAGAATGTTTAGTGATCAAGCAAAGAAAGCTATGACAACAGAAACTAGAGGTCAAAATTCATGGGTTAATTTTAATAAAAACCTTAGAGGCTCAGATGGTAGGGTACCTAGTAAAGGTGACGCTAATTATGTTAAACCTCAAGATAGGCCTTTTGCAGAGCAAAAGATAGGATTACTACCTGATCATTTTGTTTTTCAACAACCTATGTCAAAAAGTATTTATGCTGAGGATGATGGACTAAACAAACCTTTTAAATATAATAGGTCAGAAAGAGTTTATAGAGGTGTTGTTAATGGTGTTAATGTTGATATGGTTAGAGTTCCTGGTGAAGGGTTTTTTATAGAGAAATCCACACAAGAACCTCTTGGTGTTAGTAAGGCTCAAGCTATAAAAGTTCTTCAAAATAAATATGCTGGAATTAAATCTGTTGGGTACTCAACAAACCCTGATAACACAACAACAAATACAGAAAACACAAAAGAGGTTTTAGATGTTGCTATGGGCAACTCTGAAGGAACAGTTGGAGATGTTGTTGTAGAGGCTCCACAGGACTTAGAGTCTTTATCTGACAGAATAGTTAGACAAACAGATGAGGATCTTGATAATATTGCAAGGTATGGTGATAGAATAAATAAATCTGTTACTATGGGTCTAGATCTTGCTACATATAAAAAATTCTTAAACACATACAAAGACAATATTAAAAATGGAGATAAAGTTTCTAAATCTTTTGATAATGCTTTAAGAAGTATAAACGCAAATCCTGAAACAGAAATGTTATTAAAAGGTAAGTATCTATATGCTAATGATGGTGTTATGACAGAGGCTAGAGGTCTTGTTAGAAATGGATTAGATGCTAAAGAATTTGAAAAGGTTATTAATAATAAATACGATAATTCATTTTCTAAGGATCAAATAAGTGAGATGTATTCTATAGCAGAGCAACAGGTAAACCCTGTTATAATAAACTCTAACTATACAGCTTCTCAAAACAACTCTATTAATTCTGCTCAAGAAAAAATTCAAACCATGTTTGAGGAGGGGTTAGCTCCTTTGGAAATTTCATTTAATAAAAATGGATACGTAAATTTTGATGGAGAGGGTAATGTTGTATTTAAAAAATATAATTGGAATTTTGATAAATCCCCTAAACTAGAAGGTCTTAAGTATGAAGATAAAGTTGATATGTCTGTTGATATGTTACTGCAAGATTATCAAAACTTAAAAGACTTAGAGGGAGTTCAAAAATCTATGGAGTGGTATGCTAGTGCTAGATCAAAGATAGAGGCAAGGTTTGGTTCTAACTCAGATTTATTTATTAAACTTCTTGCTGCTACATCTCCTAATAGAACACCTAAACATAACTTTCAAGATGCTTCTGAGGCATTACATATGTATAGTATTGGAGAGTATGATAATCTTTTAGATTCATATGGCAAGAAGGTTAATGATATAAATGACAGGCTACAAACTGGAGAGATAACTAAAGATGAAGCAATAACTTTAATAAAGAAAGCATCACATAATCCAGATAATAGAGTATTTAAATCTAACGGTAAAAACTTTGGAACTAGATCTGTTGATGGTATGGTTATTAGATCTTTATATGGTAATTGGTCTAACACTCAGCCAGGATCTAAAACTATACAGTTTGCTAATAATTTATCAGGAAGAGATAAGAGTGCTACTATAGATATTTGGGCTGCGAGAAATTTAAGGAAAATATTATACTCAGGAACAGATGCTCCATGGAGAATGAGAATAATGCAAGAAAGTGGAGTTAATAAAAAAGACTTTGATTTTGCACAAGCAGTATATACTCAAGCTGCTGATAAAATAGGTTTAACACCTTACCAACTACAAGCAGCTATGTGGAATGGGGAGAAACAATTATGGATTGAAAATGGTTGGACTAATAAGTCTGGTGCACCTTCTTATTTATCAGAAATAATACCTTCTGAACAACTTACAGATAGAGTTATGTTAGGAGCAAGTTCTTATATAGGTAAAGATGCTTCTAAAGAAACAATAGATAGAATAAGAATGGTTGGTGATAGAGCTATGGAGAAAGCTAGAATAAATGGCTTAGGAGAAGATGCTGTTTATATTGCTGGTAGAGAAGCTATGAATGGAGAAGTTAGATTAGATCAGGCTGTTAATGATATATTTGAAGAGACTCAAAAGCTAGATCCTATAGCTGGAAGGCCAACACTAGGTGAAGGTATATATATGAATCAAGCGGAGCCAACTATAGAATCTGAAATAACCATAGATAAAGATGCGGATATATCAGGTCTGGTAGATAAAACTATTGAGATTGGTCACTACAGTGAACAGCACTCTGTTTTTGTTTCAAAAATAGTTCCTATAGAACATCCTAATGCTAGACCGTTTTATAGAGTAGAATTTACTAAACCAGGAGTTATTTCTAAAGAATATTTATCAGACAAACTAGATAAAACTATTGGTGGTGCTACTTTAACAAAAAATCAAAGAGGTGAGGTTACAGGTTTTTATAGTCAGTTTGTTCCAGAGTATAGTGGTTCAACTATAGAGTCTTTTGCGGATGACTCTAGAAATTATCAGAATCAATTTTCTAGCTTAATAGAAAGTATTAGAAAAGAAAAAGGACCTAAATCATTAAATCAAATAGAAAAAAATTACGTTAATACTAAAGTTTTTAATTATGCAGAATACACAAGACCAGATGGACAATATAGAACAATCAAAGAATCAGACAGAAGATTTGACACCACAATCGAAAAAGAACTCCAAAGGGCAGCAGAAATTGATGGTAGGAACTCTACCCAGGATATCATCGATAAGTCCACAGGAAATGAAAATAATGTCGGAAGCATTTGGAAAAACACAATAACAGATAGGTTTGCTAGAAAATTAGATCAGTTAGAGAAAGATTTAGATGAGTTAATGTTTGCTGATCCTCTTCTTATTGTACCTACTATAAAAGCTGGTATAAAAGTTGGTAAAGCTACTTTAAGGGCTACTAATAATATATTAAAAGCTATAGATGCTGTAACAAAATATGTTAGAGAAAATAAACCTAAGGGAGCTGTTTTTGGAAAGAAGCAACAAAATGAAATAAAGAATTATTTTTACGAGTTTGCTGCTGTAGAAGAAGAAGGTCTTTCTGTTGATGGAGAGTCAAACCTTTCAAGCGAGAAAGTTTTATCTAAAGAAGAATTGCATGAGCAAGAAAAGAATGAGGATATAGCTAAGGTTATAGATAACACTCCACTTTTTAGAGAGTCTGGTAATATAGTATACACAGATCCTGATGTGGTTCAAGCTATGTATGAGAATCTTCAAATTCAAGAGAAGGCTAAAAACTCACCTATAAGAGGTAATCAGTTTGAAAGAATTAAGCACCTTTTAAATGAAGGTAATGTTCTTTATATGGAGGAAATGTCAGACGTTAAATTTAGAGTGAAGGATGCGTTAACTAGAATATCTAAAAGGATACCTGAACTAGATGAGGCTTCCACATTTGCTATAATGGAACTTATTAATTGGGGTCAAGCTTCTGGTGATGCTAAGATGATATCTGGAAGAGTTGATTTAGATTTATGGAAGGGAGGTAGAATGGATAAAAAAGATATAGATAAGGTTGGTTATGTAAATACTCTTAAAAGAATTATACAGCTTGACACTGATTATGATGAAAAGAAATTAATGATAGATGGATTGTTAGATCAAGTCAACAGTATAGAGGTTCAGTCTATTGTGTCTAAAGGAGAATTAGACGCTATGAAAAAACCTAAATCTAAGTACGCTCAAAACCCTGAGTATCAAGGTAAGCAAGCTGAAATAGATCAGTTAGTTTCTTCAAGAGATGTTTTTATTAACGAGCTAAATAATATATACAACTTTAAATCAGAGGGTGCTAGAATGATACTTAAGCAAGCTGGTGGTGTTTGGGGTTTGTATAATAGAAATGGAGAAGAGATACCTAAAGGATTAGCAAAAAATAAAGAAGAAGCTCCTTGGAGACTTCATCATACAAGGTATCATCCTGGAGCTGGAGTTATAGACCCTATAACAAAAGAGGCTGTTTCAACTCCAATGGAAATACCAGGTATAGATAAGGACCTTCAATTAAATAAAGAGATATCAGAAGATATTTTAAAAGGAATGAAGACTGAGGGTAGTCCTCAGTATATGGATAACTTTAGTGAAATAAATGATATAAGCGAAAGATATGCTGAGGAGAATAGAAAGATATTAGATATGTTATTAGAGGAGGGTCTTTTAAATGAAGAAGTTCATGCAGAGATTAGACCTAAGTTTTATTCTAAAAGATCTTTTGCAGACAAAATATTAACTAGAGAGAATAATGCTATATCTAGAAGTGATAGGAAAGAAGGAAGACAAGAGTCTGACCATTTAGATGGATTTTTAAAAGGTTTAAAGGCTGGTGATGATGGTGTTCTATATATGAATCCTGTTAGATTACTTAGACAAAGTATAGCTGCTTCAAGTTATTTAAAGTTTGAGAATAGAGCTAGAAGAGCATTATATGAATTTATAAAAGACGGTGCAATAGCAGAAGGTGAATCTAGAGAGATAGCAGACAATATTGGAGCTGATCAAAAAAATATTCCAAGCATAAGAGATATTATTGGATATATACCTGTAGAAGGTGAAGGTTTAGATATGGACAAGTATGTTGAGATGAGCTATATGGATCAGGGAGAAAGGGTTAATTTCGTTGTTACTCAAGACACTTATAATAGTTTCTTTGGAACTAAAAAATCTGAGGCTCCCCATGCAATATTTCAATATACCACAATGCCTGTAAATAGGGTTTTAAGAAGATTTGCTACTGGTAATTTAAATCCAGCATTCTGGATAACTAATACAAACTTGGACTTCCAAAATTTAACAATGTTTACTGAGGCTTATAAAGCTAAGGGTATTAAGAGTTTGATACCTGGATTAAGTCAAGGTCAGGGAACTATTGATTTTGCTAACGCTATAAAAGATGCTTGGAGTAAAAGTGAAGAGTATCAAAAGGCTGTTAGTCAAGGTATGTCTCTTGAGTGGTTATCTGATTATGGAGCAAGTAAAGATTTAGAAACTTTAAGATCTAGAGGTAGAAATTGGATGAGTAGAGAAGAGTTTCAATCTGATAAAACTATATTTTCTACAGAGGGTGCTATGAGTCTGGAACTTGGCTTGAGGCTGTAAACTTCTTAAATCAGACTAGTGAGATAGCTGGTAGGTTAGCTGCTAGGAGAAGATGGATAAAGAATTATACTAGAGATTATGTTGAGAAGTGGGGCAAAGAACCAGAAGGATGGGATCTAGAAAAGATAGAAAGAATGGCTACAGGTCAGGCTGTAAAGAATGCTAACTTTAATCAATCTGGTAGAAGTGGTAAGTTTATAGATCAAGTATTTGTTCCTTACTTTAATGCTTTTATGCAGATACACTCTAGGGGGGTTGATTATATAAAAAACAATCCTGTAGATTTTGGAAAGACTGTGTTAAAGGCATCATCTATTCTAGCGGGTCTAGCGGCATATAATATGACTAGGTATAGAGTTAAAGATGAAGAGAAAGAGGAACAATTAAAAGCTAAGTTAACAGAGGCTCAAGAAAATGAAGACAATCTATCGATTAAAAAAATAAAAAAACAAATAGATGATAATAGATTATACTACTACGATTATTTAACTGATTACGAAAAGGATAATAATATGAATATCATATTCCCAGAGTGGTTTGATGATGATCAAGGAAATCCTTTTATTCTAAAAGTTAGATTAGATGGTAGATTAAATGTTCTTAGAGTTCCTTTTGAGGAGTCTGTTTATTATGCTACTAGAGGTAAGAAACCTAGATTAGGTACAGATGATCCTATGGCTTATCTTCCTTGGGGAGAAGGTTCTGAAAAAACTAGATGGGGTAGAGCTCTTAAGAAGGCGTTACCTTTAGAAGGTTGGGATCCAACAGCACTAATAGGAACTGGTCCTTTAGGTACTGCTTATCAAAAGATTAAAAATAACTATGATCCATTTAGACAACAGAAAGTTTGGAGGGGTCCACAGAGAATAGAGGGTTATAATCAGTATTATGAATTAAACAATGTAGAGGATAAATTCCTCAAAGATTTAAGTAGAAAATTAACTAGTGAAGATGAGTTAGGTAGGTTAACTGGAGGGTTTAATGTAGAGCAGTGGAAGAGTGGGCTAAGCTCTATAGCTACAAACTTAGATAGAAATATTTGGTATCAAATGTTTAATACTGTGTATGTAGCTGGAGATGATGCTATTAACGCAAACCCTGAGGTAGGTAAGAATCTTATAGAAGGTCTTAGCGGCACATTCGGTGCTCCATTTGAAAGATTTCATATGAGGTTAGATACAGATCAACCATGGAGATCTCCTAAGAGTCAGTTTGATTTACAGGCAGAAGAAGCTATGAATATAGAGGCTAACGACTTAGCAAGCTTTAAACTGGCTAAACAAGAGGCTTTTAAAAACTTGGGGGTTGAATTTGATGATAGTGGAATACTTGTTTGGAAAAAAGATAATGATGAAGGAATGGACGCTGGAACAGCTTTAGGTTTTGATGACATTGAAGATCTTCAAGAAGATTTTGTTGATGAAGTTTATGATATAAAAGCTAGAAGATCTCCTTCTGAATATGGAGAGTGGCAACCAAAAATGAGGGAGTCTGATAAAGATAAAGTTAGAGAATACTTCAAGAATGGTATAATGGATCAGATGGTTTCTGATAAAGTTAGAGATATGAAGTGGAGAGCTAGGTATTACCCTATATCTCAAGCAGAGGCATTTTTCTCTGAGTCTTATTATTTATTTAACAACAATCCTGAAATGTATAATGAACTTATAAAAGACGCTACAGAGGGTGGTTTGTTTGAGAATAAAGAGTTTAGAGAAAGATACCAGTATCTTGTATATATAAATGAAAGTATTATTCCTCTGGGCAAAGGAGATGAAAAACTTCTCAATATGTTAAAAGAATAAATTAAAATTATTATATTTGTTTAATGAAAAAAGATGTATCAAATATATTATATGTAATTATAATGCTTGTAGTATTTGGAGTCTCTGCCGCTTTTGGTCAGGGGGATTTTTTTAAATACTCTACTTTTTACACATCAATGACAATGAATACCTCTTTTTCTGAGAGAGGAGATTATATAGCTATTGATAAAGGTTATGAAGATGTAACAACTATTCATCCTTATGATTATAATTTAACAATAGGTTTACGTAAAATAGCAAGATTTGATTATGAGTACAAAGTTAAAACATGGTATTATGGCACTGAAAAGGCTGTTGCAGATAATGTTACTATTGGTAATGCTACTGGTTGGGAGTATTTACTTAATTATTCATTTATACGTAATCGTGGGGATAAATATACTGAGCAAAATTTCTGGCTTAGATACCTGGGAGATAAATGCGTAACAAAAGTACAATACAAAGATAACCAGAGGGTTAACTTAAGATACAATTCATTTGACACAAGATTTAGAATTAACAAAGGGAATTGGGACTTTACAATAGGTGGAGTCTTTCGTATGCATCCAGTATATGGTGTAACTCCCATAGAAGATTTCTGGATACCTGGCGAGTCTACTTTTCAACAGTTGGCTCAAGACTTTGGGTATGCACCAGAACAGTGGGTTCAAGGTTTTTACGTGAATCAAAACTGGTACGATGTTAGTGGTGGGGACTCTGTTTTAGTTGCTACCTCAAACGATGAGTTCTTCAACCACTACTTCGGAGATGCAGTAGCAAGATATAATGAAAGAGAATTAGAAAAACTTGGAATGCAAAAAGAATTAAGTGCTGTTATAGGAATAGCATATTATAAATATACCCCTAAATTCTGGTTGCATATGTGGGCTAATTGCATGCCTTTCCACTATGGTATGGATGAATACTCATTTGAATATGGTGTAGAAGAGTGGGATAATATAGAGTGGGATGCTGGAATGGTATTTGGATCTCGTATTACAAAACACTTAGGTATGTTTATAGAAGGAACACACATGCGTTACTGGATGAAGCCAGTGTACGAGGTTAAGTTTGGTTTTAACTATTTAATATTTTAATTATGAGATTTATTATACTATTGTTAATATTATGTTCAGGATGCTCAATGCTATTTAATGCAGATAAATACAATCCTAATCCAACTCCAGAACCAGTAGTTGAAACACTACAAGACTCAATTAGAGTTGACACTATACGATTAACAAACGGTATTGATCATATTATAATGTTAGATACAGTAAAAATAAAATAGACATGAAAAAATTATTAATAATATTATTTGTATTTATAAGCTCGTTTTCTTTTTCTCAAGGTTATGATTTTCAAGCTATTTGTTTAGATTGTGCTGAAGCAGGTGGATTTTACTGTGGAGATGATCCAGCAAACTGGACTCAATATGCTCCTAATGGATGTGTACAAACATCTTGGTTAAATGATGGATGGGAAGATTGTATTGATGCAAGTGATGAGAACGGTGCTGTTCCTACGACACCAGAAGATTGTGCTCCACCTGTAGAGCCATGTGACACTGTATATGTAGATATCCCTGTAATAGAATATATCACAGAATATATATATGAAATTGACACTATTGTAGAAGAGGTAGAGGTTCCTTTCTTTGTTTATGAAACAATAATACAGTTTGATACTATTGTAGAGACAGAGTATATAACAAATATTGTTATTGATACAATTATTGATTTACAGTTGGACACTATATATAACACAGAGTATATAACTCAAATAGTAGTTGACACAGTTATAGAAGAGGTAGAGGTGTTTATTCCAGAATATATATATATAACCGACACAGTATATGCAGAGGTGTTAGACACTATGTTTATAGACGTTATAGAATATGTTGACGTGGTTGTATACGACACAATAGTGGAAACAGAAATAGAGTATGTGGAGTTTTTTGTAACGGATACTATTATCCAATACGACACAATAATAAACACAGAATATATTGAGATAGTTGTTGTTGATACTATTATAGAGTATGTAGAAATAATAAACACAGAATATATTGATTGTGATTCTGGACTACCATGTAATAGTGGTATGGAAGAAATATTAGATAAATCTAATCAAACAGGTCTTATGTATAATATGTTAGGGCAACCAATAAAGCGTCCTGAAAGTATTTATATAGAAGATGGTAAAATAAAATATATAATAAATTAATTATGAGTAATGGAATAAAACCAGATAAGAAGCCTAAGAATATGAAAGCCACCTTTAAAAAGGTAACAAAGCCTACTAGATCTAAAAGTGGATTATTAAAAAAATTTTTAAAAACAGCTAACACACAATCTTTAAATATGATTTTTCCTGGTTTAGGAAGTTTTATAGCAAATAGAAAAGATAAAAAGGTTCTTAAAAGAAACAGTAAAGGTGAGGTGATAGTAAGAAAGTAGAATGAATATATTTAAAGATAATAATGATTGGAATGAAAAGGCTATAATAGGATTTGTAGCTTTCCTAATAATGTGTGTAATAATGGTTGCCGACTTAATGACGGGTTGGTATGGCTATGACTTAGTTATAAATGAGTTTGTATACGACAGTTTTGTGTGGGTTGTGCTTGGATGTTTTGGTATTAGTGGAGTAGAAAAATTTGCAAAAAAATAAATTATGACAAAGAAAAGTAAATATCACACAACAAAAGATGGACGTAGAGTTAAAAAGGGTCTATGGTATTATATAAATAAAAGAAAAAAGTCTAATACATCTAGGCCAGGCAAAGGAACAGTTTCTGATGATGCAATCAAAAAAAGCAAAGCTAAAAAAGGTGCTAAGATAAATAAAAAACTAACCGACAGACAGTTAAAAACTTTAGAGAGACATAAAGAACATCATACTAAAAAGCATATGGATATGATGATAAAATTAATGCAACAAGGCAAAACATTTACTGAGGCTCATAATATAGCTATGGATAAAGTAGGTAAATGATATGGCTAGGGTTAAAAAGACAGCGGCATGGACTAGGAAGGAAGGTAAAAGCCCTAGTGGAGGATTAAATAAAAAAGGAGTTGCGTCTTACAGAAGAGCTAATCCAGGGTCAAAATTAAAAATGGCTGTAACTGGAAAGGTAAAGAAAGGAAGTAAATCAGCCAAGAGACGTAAGTCTTTTTGTGCTAGAATGAGTGGAATGAAAGGTCCACTAAAAGATAGTAAAGGAAGGCCAACAAGAAAGGCTTTAGCGTTAAGAAAATGGAAATGTAGAATAAACAAAAAAAAGAAATGAAAAAAGAAATTTCAGAAGAATCAAAGTTTGAACTCAGTCTCAA
>Ga0098041_1000651_pt1 | contig 13671 bp, 18 predicted proteins | sample 8_EtaG_FD_77066 | JGI IMG/M metagenome (GOLD analysis project Ga0098041, IMG submission 77066) | Marine viral communities from the Subarctic Pacific Ocean - 8_ETSP_OMZ_AT15162 metaG | ecosystem: Environmental > Aquatic > Marine > Oceanic | place: Pacific Ocean | collected 2015-01-08
CAGGGCTTACCATCTCCAGGCCAGAAAAAGAATTTAACCCAGGCCGAGTGGGACGCACTTTGGAATAACGAGGCCGTAGACTGGCAACATGGAAGGACGATGCCATCAGCCGCACCACCTCCGACAGGGGGCCTAACATTTGGAGCGGGGAACGTGAATGAGTAAAAAACTTAACATGAAGGCAATAGCCAACGAAGTCTCCGGCGCAATGTTAGAGGGTGCCACCGACAGTCAAATAGATGCCGCACTCTTCAACGCTTACCCCTCACTCGCGGGCAAGAGTGCATACAATAAAAACGGCGACTATGTAGAAGGCTCATCTTATAAAGGTTTCCTGGTTGGAATGGCGAGGGAAAGAATGCCGCGGGGATCTCAGAAATATTTCCAGGGCCTGGCAAAAAACTTTTTACAGACAGCATCTTTCTACCAGGCTAAGAAAATTAACGCCCTACTCATATCGGCGAACCGGGACATACCATACGACGATGTCCTGGACGTCCTGGACCAGGAGGAAGAACAGTTTAAAGAAATGTACCCGGATGATTCATCCGCGGCTGAATTTGGCGGTGTCTTTACTCCAGCGCCTGTCGCCGCTGGTAATATGTTTATGAAGTTAGTCGGCCGGATACCTATCATCGGGAAGCTGTTGGCTCCCCGTGTCGGAGACACTGCCGGAAACGTAATGAAGGAAACACTAAAGGCAGGCCCAGCGGGAGCGATGGAAGCACCTCTCTGGACTGCCGGAGACTCCAGGTCAGTGGATGAATTCAAGCAGAGGGTGATCCCGGAAGCGATAACGGCCGGGGCCGGTTCCGCTGTGTTGACTCCCCCAATGATGGGAGTTGGTGCGGGACTGAGGAAGGGAGTCCAGGCTGTCAATAAAAAATATTCACCGACAGTCCCGGAGGGATCAAAACCGGCTGACAATGAGGCCGGACTTTCAGTCCTCGCCCAGCAAATGGAAGAGGCCGGGATTCCCCCTGAGAAAATACAGGAGGAGCTAAATAAGAGAATGAGCCTAGTAGAGCCAGAGCTGAAGGAAAATGCTCTGATGATGGACGTCTTTGGGCGTCCCTACACGACCGCCACTAAGAACACTCTTTCGATGGGTGGCAAGGGTCAGTCAAAAGGAATTGATAATCTTGAACCGTTCTTCAAGAGTCAGGTGGAACGGCTTCAAAAAATTTCGTCAAATGTTTTGACTGACTCCCCGTCTGTCGCAAAGTTCAGAGAAAAAATTGAAAATAAGCGTAAAGCCTTCGGTAATGTCTATAACAAACTCTGGTTTAAAACTAACAAGAATGGGAAAAAGAAACGGATCGTGATCCCCCCGACACTCACTGTCAAGGGAGCTGATGATCTCCAGCATTCCCTGGAGGAAATATTAGACCCTAACCGTCCAACCGTCCAGTTGGCTATGAAGAACTCTCAAGCACTTGCGGACGAGAAAAGGATCATTATACCTAATCACGCAACCGGCTACGACGCCCAGCATTTACATTTCATAAAGATGGGTTACGACGAGGCACTCTCAAAGTTTGGTGAGGAAGGTCTCGCGGGAGCGATGAGAGCTGAAGCAGTCCAGAACCAGCGGAACCTGATCAAGTTCATGGGAAAACACATCGACGGTTATGACAGCGCTAGAAAAAATTATGCTGAACCAGTAAGCGAGTCACGGGCCTTTAATGAAGGTTTCAACGCGCTGAAGAATAGCCAGCAAGTTGACCGCGTCCCGGAGATGATTGAGGCTGACATTTCAGACTTTCAAGGCCATGAGCTGGAAGCGTATAAGATGGGTGCGTCACGTTACATCGAACATTTTATCGAGTCAGGTATGAACCCAAGGTCCCGTACGGATAAGGCGGGGAAGTTGTCACAGTTTACCCTGGTACAAAAAATCAAAAATATCTTTGGCGAGGAACCTGGTAAGCGTTTTAATAATATAATGAACCAGCATTCTGAGATGGCCTCGAAGAGGAACATCGTTGATCCTTTCCAGGGGTCCCAGACACAACTCTCCCAGGAAGGGAAGGCGATGTATGACTTCTCTGGGGAAGGTACAACGGTCCCACTGTCAGGACGTGAGGCATTCACCAATCTTAACCGGCCAGACCCTGCCGCCGCTCAAAGGGTATCTAGTGGAGCAAAAAGCGCAAACGTGGACCGGCTCACATTACCTGGTAACTTACTCGAGACCTCGAGCGACATTCAAAAATTCCAGCGCCTCAAAAACTTACAGGGTGGAATAGATAATGTAAGACGCGGAGCTGTTCCAGGACTCATGGGTAGTCAATCTGAAGATGTAAAAGACTTATATAATAACCGCCGATGACAACAAACGTAAGGAAACGCAACCGCCCCACCGACAGCCAGCCAGGAATAGGTGACTACATCAGCCAGGGTTGGGACGCCTACTTAGACAGTGGGAGTCTACTCTCGCCAAACCATGATATGAACGTCGCCCAGCGTGAGCTTGACGAGTACAAAAAAAATAATCCCAGCCATACTGTAATGAATGACCCCGACGGTGTGATCCGGGGACTCCTCGATAGGCAAGCGGGAGCCGTCTCGTTTGACCCTGCTGACCGTGGACCGATTGGTTTAATTGGGAAGGTTGCTAAAAAAGCAAAACCAAAGGGCGGAAAGGTCCCTAAAAAACCAAAGGGCGGAGTCACAGCCGAGGAAGTACTTGCACTCTCAAGGAAAAAACAGATACCGTTTAGTAAGTGGTCCGAGCAGGACACTACCCCGAACTTGCTCGAGCTGTCAGGTAGCAAGCCCAGCATCCCGGACTATCCATCACCGCCGAGATTTTTCCCAACCGACAGGGCCGACATAGACAGGGTCCGCGAATTAGTTAAAAATCCCAAGGTGAGTCGGCGAGCTAAAAAATATGCAAAGCAAGGCGCTGAGGCACTACCTGATTCTTGGTATTCAACTAGCCCACTCTATGAAATTTATGTGCAAGAGCTTGGGGAAAAGTCCGCTAAGAAAAAATTTACACAAGACATGGAAATTTTCGCCGCGACGTCCCCCGTTTCCAAAGTTCCAAACAATATAAAGATTGGTTCGCTATACCAACACTACAACGCTATGGGTAAAGAAATTCCAGAAAATGTCAGGAAAGCGGCTGACGGGTTTCTTCCTGATCAACAGTTTCCGCCCCCTGGATATGGAGCCAAGACCCAAGGTAATCACCTTTTGAATAGTAGAAGGGTCCTGTCAGGCGAAGGAATGTCTGCACGGAAGAATCCGAAGCCAGTATCATTCGCGGCGAACCTAATTGGGAATGAAAAAGTCTTGACCGCTGACACTCATTATTTTCGGGCGTTGGGTATGTTTGCGGAGGACCCACGATTCTTATTGACCAAAGCTGAAGTGCCTGTAATGAAAGACGGCAAGATAGTACAAGTCGAAAATAAACAGGGGAAGCTAGTAACTAAAACAAAAGAAATAAATCCCCGGAAGATGGTTGAGAACGGGGAAATGACAATGAAGGAGGCTTTGAAAAAGCCAGTGTTTTGGGACGGCGCGCCAAAGGAAACTGAATACGCATTGCTTGAGCAGTACGGGCAAAAGATAGCTAAATCACTAGGCATGAGTCCCGCCAGGTTCCAAGAGGCTCTCTGGCTGGGTTCCGGCAAACTCACTGGACTACAGTCACCGCCTGAGCCTTTTATCAGGACGCTCGAGAAGCGTGTAAAGTATACTGCCGAGCAATTGGGAGCTGACCCGGAGACTGTATTGCGGCAGTACGTTCGAGGGGAGATTCCGTTGGCTGATATTGGGGAGGACCAGCAATCCCGGTACGGTGGACTACTGGCTTAGATGTTGTACATTTGTTGTACATTTTTGGCTATGTTGTACATTGTTGTACATCATTTTCGAGTATTTTCGTTTAGTTGAAAACCTCGCAATCCGTTGCTGTTGCTGGCTGGGGCGGCAGGGATCGAACCTGCGAATCACGGGATCAAAACCCGTGGAGTTTGCGCCGTGACCCGTTTGTACTGCAAGGTTTCCGAAAACGAAAAGTCAATGTTGTACATTTTGTTGTACATTTTCGTAGTATTTATTCTGGAGAATCGCTCCAGTCTCTTCAGTCGCCTGAGTATTAAAATGGGTGTACCTTTTAGTACTCGCCGGGTTCTTATGCCCAACGTGCCTCCCAATCTTCAGAAGACTCTCACCAGCCATAGCCAAATCCGAGCAACAAGTGTGCCTGAGATCATGGAAACGAAAGTTTGTGATCCCCGCACGTTTTAGTGCATTGTGCCAGGCCGTCTTGGGCGTAGTGGGGAAGACCCTGTCAGCATGACCAGAAGACATCTGTCTTTTCTTACGGTCAAGGAGCCACTGCTTTAATTTTGGGTAGGGTTTAAGGGATAATGTCCGGGAGGCGTCTCCGTTCTTCAGACCGCCCCGTATGACATTTTTATCCAATTTGAGTACTGTCTTGCCGTCCACTTCTTCCGTTCCCGTACAGGAACGATAAGCAAGAACCTCAGCGAAAGTAATTACCTCTTTCTCGAAGTCCACGTTCTTCCATGACAAACCCCTCGCTTCTCCCCAGCGGCAACCAGTATTCAGCGCGAAGTGTACGAAGTCGTGGAGACCCTCTGACTTGGATTCGTCGATGGCAATAAATAATTTCTCTCGCTCATCGTCGCTAAGGAACCTGACAATTTCATTGTTTTTGGGCTTCGCCTTCACTTTCTCCCAAATGAAGCCGAAAGAAAAATCATCGTCCATCCACTCCAGTTCTTCAATCACATAATTTAGGCATGACTTGAGTGCCTGACGATGGTTATTGTATGTCGCCGCTTTAATTATACCTGCATCGAAACCGAGTGTGCCGAGAGCATCCTTGACGTCGAGTCTCTTGATATCAACTAATCTTTTTGATCCTAGTTCTTCAGACCAAAAGCGTAACATCTTTTGATATCCACAAGCGTCTTTCAATTTTGGGACGGCTTTCTTGAGATACTCTTCAATAGCCTCGTCGAGTGTCCTGCCGACGGTGACCTTCTCCTCAACCTCGAGGTCCTCTTGAGCCTGGGCTTCAGCTTTTAAAATTTTCTCATATATGAAGTCTTCTTGTTTTTTGTCAGGTAGGTCCGAGAGCTTGCATAAAACTACTCTCTTTTTGCGGGTCACTTGGCCGACGTTCGAGCCAATGTAGGCAACGACTTTGACACGCTCTGGTGGGAGGCTCGGGATATCAGCGACGGTATATTTTGAACCATCGTCCTTGAACCTGGGGATTGGGTAGAGACCGTACCTTGCACCGTGGTCATTACCCTCGAACTTTTTTGTAATTTTTAAGTTAAGCATATTTTTTCCTATATTTATTTACTAGGTTTAGTCCATCCCCTAGAGCGTTGCTGTAGGAAATTTCAAAATTGAGGTCTTCCAAAGAAAGACGCTGGCCGATTTGGAATGCGGCACAGACTTCGTCGCCAACATTCAAAAAATCAATGCAAAAGGAACAAGACCTTTCAGCGTGGTTATTATTTCTCTCTCTCACGATCACATTATTTAACCGCATGATAAAGTTTAGTTGGCTTTGGATGCCAACATACCTTATGAATTCCGCGTCGTATTTTTTGGGAGTCCATTTTTCATCTTTGGGGGGGATTAATTTTATAGTCAAATTAATTTTCATTCCTAAAATCTCCTCGTAATATTTTTTCAAGTGAATTTATCAGACGTCTAGCGTCGCCAAGCTCACGCTCCAACTCTTCCAGACGTTCTGTATTTTGTTTTTTCCCAGTGAGTAACCACTCAACCGGGTAGCCAGCTTCTGCAAATGCAATTATATATTTAGCCGACAGCCGCTGATCATCTTTAGACATGAGCGAACCCAGTGACGTTGGCTCGACTCCCATCTTCCTGGCTATTTCTGCCTGGTTACCGCCATTTTCGGCAATAAACTGTTTAAGTCTTTTTTTAATTTCATCCATGGTAAGGGTTTTTGTAAGTGTGAAATGTAACTTGTGCGTTCTAGTTTGAAAAAATTGGCTCGTTGATTAAGCAGTGTTGCCCTGCTGTTATTCGTAAGGTCACTTACAACATATTTGAATCTACGATTATGGTCTGTCCAAAGCGCAACTCCACTTGGAAGTTTGTCACTTGGTGGTGGATGGAAATGTGTCCAACTTCCGCGGTTCCTACATTGGTGAGATTTCTGCGATTGGTTTAATTTCATTCTTTACTCCTTTGGTTATATTGGCGACTAATTTGCATATGCTTGAAGTTATCTTGCATTGACAAACAACTATTTTGCATATACCATCGTTATTACGCAGTGTTTTAAAGTTCTTTATAACGCTACGAGATACATACGATATATCAGGCTGGAAGCCTAGTCAAGCATTTAATTTTAAAAAGGAGAGTTAATGAATTTGAGGGAGAAAATGAGAGTCAGTGGAGTCTCACTCCGGGAAGTCGCGGAAGCAGTCCCGGAAGCAAATAAGACCGCTGTCTGTCATGTTTTAAATGAGAGCCTCGCCGTCTCGATCCGGGAAGCCGCTGAGAAGCTTGTGGCTGAAAAGACCGCGGACCTTAGACAAAAGATGGAGGCCATGTGACCGACTTCGACAGGGAACTACTGAAGGAGACTAACAAACTATTGAAATATTTTCACCGTGACGTCGAGAAGTTTGAGAAGGTCGCGAATAAATTAATGCCAGAAATAGAAAGGACAAAAACAATTGAACGCATGAAGCGTGAGCGTGAGATGTTTTTTTATAAATCAAAAAAATTAGCTTAATTCCACGGAGGGAAAAATATGAAGAGAACAACTTGCTTTGTCTGTCAAAAACCCTTGACAGGCATCAAGACAAAGTATTGTGGTGACGTTTGTTACCAACATTACAAAAATAAGAACGATAAAGAAATTCGAGCCAGAAGAAATGCTACTACTAGACCGCCCCGTAATTGTCATTATTGCGGAAAACAATTCCATCCTATACGAGCTGACCACATAGCTTGTTCTAAGCCATGCTCGTACGAACACTCTAAACACTTACAGAATCTTCGCCGCCTAACCAGGAAACCCCAACCACGGGTCCGTCCATTGGACGCTGGGATTCCAAAAGTGAAGCCAGCTCCATCTGAGCCGCTCAAGATTGAACTCAAGACTACAGCCGAATTCAATACTACCAGCCAATTTAGGGAAGCAGTCCTGGAGTACTTGAAAAATGGGGGAAAGATATCAAGGCTCCCTGATGAGCCTCAAGGGAAGACTCCCTCGGTTAACATTCCTTTCGGATACACTCCATCAGAACTATACGGTCACGGCCTGGAGTACGAATTATCAGTGGAAGCATCAGTGGAGGCAAATGCAAGTTTTGCTTAACCCGGTCAGCAAGCCGAGACAAACCCGGTCCGATAAGTGGCGAGTGGGTGATAACGCCAGGCCAGCGGTCCAGAAGTACCGTGACTTTGCGGACGCTCTAAGAATTCACGCACTCAATAACGCATTCAACCTGGGGGATAAAGTTTACCTGGAATTCCATATTCAAATGCCTAAGAGCTGGAGCAAAAAGAAAAAGATGCAGAACGTAAACACGCCGCACCGTGTCCCTAAGTCCAAAGACATAGACAACCTGATCAAGAGTGTCCTGGATGTTCTCCGCCCCGATGACGATGGCTGTATTCACCACTGTGAGGCCAGGAAGTTCTGGGCGGCAGAGGGGCGGATCGTAATCGAGAACAAGAGTTGAAATATGCCAGGACGTCGTCTCCCCACACTCGAGGAATTGACTGCTGACGATGATGACGTCGTTCAGATGTTATTGGAATGGCAGTCGGTTTTCCCGGTCAGCGACATACTGACGGAGGATGACAAAAAACGAATTTTAAATTACTACGATAACGCACAGGACGAACTGGATGAGTATTGAAATAAAATTGACAGAGAATGAACAGCGGCTCGCAAAGTTTATAGCCAGGTCCAGGTACGAAAATGCCAGGGCAAATAATGTTAAAGATATGAAAATGGGTGGCCAGTCAAACGAAGAAACAGACCTCGAAGGTTTTGGAGCTGAGTTAGCTTACTGCAAATTAATGAATTTATTTCCTGACCTGGACACCGACAGCTATCCAAATTTTGATTGTATTTCGAGGTTTGGGGTCACGATTGATGTCAAGACAACTAAGAGAAAAAACGGTCATTTATTGGCGACCCTAAAGAAAAAAAATAATCCGCCGGACAAATATGTCCTGGTCGTTGGGGAGTTTCCCAGCTACAAAATTGTCGGTGAAATTGGCTCCGAGGAGTTCCTCCAGGACGTCAATATTAAAGATTTTGGGAGGGGCCGAGGGTACGCTTTGACCCAAATTGAGTTAAATCCAGTGAATATATGAAATGCCCGAGAAACTACTCAGATCGCCCTGTAAGGCAATTAAGTATATTTGTATACAAACGTATGCTGGTGTATACAATATTGTAGTTTCCGTTAACCGCAACGGTTTGCGAGGCATCAAATTTAAAACTAAAAAGGGGAGAGCAATGGAACAATTAGAGTTAGAATTGGGAAATTTTAAAGTTTTACAGGCGATAAAAAAGTCCCAGGAAAAACGAAACGAGGAAGCCAGAAAAAACTTTTTTCGTTTCTTCAAATTCAATTTTAGGAAAAATGCCAGGCATAAAAAATAGAGGGACGCAAGTCCATATTTCCAAGAAAAAATATAATCGAGGGAGAGAAAACATGATTGAAAAAATATCCACCCAGACTGAGCTGATGAATCGGATCAAGGGTGTCAAGGAAAATTATAAACCAGAAGCTGACCAGGCTGTGAGGATGGCCGGGATCGGTGGGAGTGACGCCGGAGTAATTATGAGAGTCAACCCCTGGAAAAATTTAATCCAGCTCTGGGATGAGAAGGTCGGAAATTCTGTAGCACCTGACTTGTCTGATAATGAAAAGATACGCTGGGGCGTTTTACTTGAGGACCTGATCTGCCGGGAATACATGACAAGGACGGGCCGTAAAGTGAGGAACGTCAACAAGACATTCCGGCACCCGGCTTACCCATATATGCAGGGACACATTGACCGAAAAATCGAGGGTGAGAATGCTGGCCTCGAAGCGAAGGCGGTCGGACTCAGACAACAAAAATTTTGGGAGGCTGGGCCACCAGAACACTACCGCATACAAGTCATGCACTACATGGCAATTACAGGATATGACTATTTTGATGTTGTCGCCCTGGTAGGTGGGCAGGAGCTGGTGATTCACCGTATCGATAGAGACGAAGAGCTGATAGCGGAACTGATAGAACGTGAGAAGGAATTCTGGGAGCAAGTCCAGTCAAAGACTCCTCCCCCGCCAGTAACAACCGCGGAGACTGCTTTGCTTTACCCGACTGGTGAATCTGAAAAGGTTGTGTACCTTTCGACCGACATGAGTGACGTGCCTGCAAAATACTTTAAATTGCAGGCTGAGAAGAAGAGTATCGACGACCAGCTCGATGCTTTAAAGACTCGGGTCCAGGATAAGATGAAGGACGCATCTTACTTGGAAGACTCCGAGGGTGAGAGGGTGGCTTCCTGGCCAACCTATGAACGGTCCTCTACGGATCTTAAATCAATCGAAAAAGCTGAGCCGGAATTGTGTGAAAAACATAGGAAAGTTTCCTCATATCGGCGGTTCACTTTTAACACTAAATATAGGAGAGAAAATGCCTAGTAATATCTCTCTCGACACAATCGTGTCGGGGAAACAGCTCAAGCCGATCCGCGCATTAATATATGCCGCGATTGGTGTGGGCAAGACGCACTTCGCCGCTCAAGCGCCTGGTGTGATGTTCCTGGACTTCGAGGGCGGCAAGGCGGAGTTCGATGCTCCATCATTCCCGCTCTATGAGGACGCTGTCACATTCGAGGATGGACTCCAGGCACTCCGGGTTATTTATGAGAATCATAAGAAACTCGGAATTAAGACAGTGTGTGTGGACTCAATAGACTGGCTCCAGAATAAAGCATGGGCCGCTATCTGTAAGGAACACTCAGTCGATTCCATTGAGAAGCTACCTTTCGGTAAAGGCTACCAGTACAGCCTCAGTCTCTTCCAGACTTTTCTCGCTGGACTCGATTCGCTGAGGGCGTTGGGCCTGGATATTATCCTCCTGGCACACTCCCAGGTCGTGAGAGTAGAGTCTCCAATTTTAGACCCCTACGACACTTACACAATTAAGGTTGATAAGCGCTTGAGGGGGACATTGTTGGAGTGGAGTGACCTGGTCCTCTTCGCAGAATTTGAGACGTTCACCCGGAAAGCCTCCGAGAAGTTTGGCCAGGCGGTCTACAAGGGTACATCCACCGGCAAGAGAATCATGCACACTACAGGACAGGCGGGCTTTGAAGCGAAGTCCAGAATTAATATACCGTCCCCGCTTCCACTCGATTGGGCGGTCCTTAAAACTGAAATCAATAACGCAAGAAAAGGAGAGAAATGAACTTAAATTTCGATTCAACTTCAATAGCAATCCCGGAAGAGCAAAACTTTGACGCTATCCCGGAGGGGAAATATGTGATCGGTATCACTAACACTGAGGAGAAGATGTCCAAAGCTGGCAACAGATACCTCAACCTACAGCTCCAGGTACTTGACGGGCCGCACAAGAATCGTGTCCTGTTTGATATCATTAATTTGTATCACCCAGACAGTGACGTCAGGGAGATCGCGGAGCGGACCCTCAAGAATATTTGTGACGCTGTCAGGGTACTGAAACCTACCAGCTCCGAACAGTTGCATAATATTCCGCTCATGGCAGTCGTTGCAGTAGAGACTGACTCACAGTATGGCGACCAGAACCGAGTTAAAAAGTATCTGCCGTTGTCATCGCAGGAGTCTCCAGGGAGTGCGGCTGAATCAAGCGCTAAGACGATCAACAAGATCCTCGACCTCCCAGCCAAGGGAGACCCTCCACCGAAGAGTACTGAAGCCGTAAAGGATGACATTCCATTTTAATGGCTGACTTACAAACGAAGACGTGCCTATCTTGTAAAAAAGAATACATCCCAAACCAGCCGTCCACTCAGCTCTATTGTGGACGGTCCTGTAAGGAAAAGGCACGTTCTATTAGATTGATAGATGAGGGAGTCCCCCGGAAGGGGGGCTACAGTAGGTCTGTATACATCCGGGTATGGATGCGGAACCGTGGGGAGAAAAATTTCAAAAGCCCCTGCACATATTGCGGCCGAAAATTATCCCTCGATGATAAGTGGACACTCGATCATATTATCCCACGCGGGGAGTTAACCTATGACCAGATTAAGTCTGAGGAATTCCTCACGTTGGCGTGTTGGGAATGTAACCAGGCAAAGGGAGATATGCCTGTAGAAGAATTCCTGGGGAGAGAAAAAGATGAATAAATTAGACAAGGAAGTCGCCGCCACTGAGGAAAGAGTCAGGGCCGCAAAAGAATACCAAGAGTTTAGAAAGAAAAAAGCAAAGGATGGCTATAATTGTTACCTGGCATATATGAATTTAAGAATTAAGGAGAGAGAATAATGCAAATAAGTTTATTTCACAGTGCAATGTCAAAATTGCCGGCGGTCGTTGACTCGGACGAGCTGTTTGAAAATATTAAGGGAGGGAAATATAAGCCCGTCATTGAGTCACTACGTTCGACGCTCGAAGAAAAAGGGAAGGCTCAATACGACAAAGAAAAAAAGGAGCTGTATGCAGTCACGTTGTCTGGATTATTCCGGGGACGTACCGCGGAGACAATGGTCCGTTACTCAGGATTACTCCAGGGAGATATCGATAATGTCGAGGACCCGGAGACTCTCAGGGACAGTATAGCCCTCGATCCGCACGTTAGGGCGGCGTTCGTCTCTCCGAGTGGGAGGGGGGTCAAGGTTGCGATATGTGTTTCCCCTGACCCAGAGCATCACCAGGAGTCGTTCCTTGCCGCTAAGGCCCATTTTAAAGACAAATTTTTAGTAGATTTAGACAAATCCTGCAAAGATATCGCCAGGTTGCTGTTTGTCTCCCATGATCCAGGTCTGAAAGGAAATGAGGATTGTGAGCCGCTACTCCCTGGAAAAAAGACTGAAGAAAAAGAGATATTTTTTGATTCAACGAAAATATTTGAGGACCCTACAAAAACTGACTACGAAAAAGCTGAGTACGCCCTGGCAAATATTGACCCGGATGATTACAAGACCTGGTTTAGCGTCGCTTGCTCACTAAAGTCGATGCTCGGTGAGCAGGGCTTCCATCTTTGGGACGCCTGGAGCCAGAAGAGTCCAAAATATAATCCAAAAGAGATGAGGTACAAGTGGGAGACTATCTCACAAGCTGGGGGGATCACCGGGGGGACCGTGATCGGCCTGGGGGGAGTCGAGGAACTACCGCCAAGGCCCAGGAAGAAAAAGAGCGAAAAGAAAAAAGAAGAAGTAGTTAAGCCGCTCGATAGGTCACTACTGAGACCGCCAGGATGGGTCGGGGACTGGGCTGAGTTTATTTGTCACAACTCGAGGTATCCCCAGCCTGAGCTGGCACTCGCAAACGCGCTGACTGTAGCGTCATGCCTCCTGGGTAGAAAAATTAGGGACCAGTCGGACGTCAGGCCAAATATATATATTATTGCAGTCGCTGAGACTGCTATGGGCAAGGAAGCCGCCAGGAAATATACTAAACAGCTATTCTCTGAGACCGGGATCATTGGATTCGGCGGTGAAAAATTATCCTCGAAGACTGCGATTGAGCGGACACTCTCGGCGACACCAAACGCGCTGTACTTGATCGATGAATTCTCACACTACGTTGCGTCACTACTTAACGAAAAGTCAGCGTCACATTTAAAGGACGTGATGACGTGTTTTATGGAACTCTACAGCTCAAGCACAAGCACATACTTTGGCCAGGACATGGCGAACAGAAAGGGAGACTCTGATAGGTTTGTGATCGACCAGCCAAGCGCAAGTATTTACGCGACAACGACTGGAGTGATCTGGGACCAGCTTTCCTCGAGAGCCTTGAGGGACGGGACGCTCAATAGGTTCCTGGTAGTGACTGCACCAGACTCACGGCCCAGGATCAACGACTTTGAGATTGTGGATAAACTACCGAGAGAAATAACTAACCTGGCACATCAATTTTCTAATATGTCAATCAATCCTGGACTGTCACGGAGACACAATAACCTGGCGGAAGTAACGACGCCAAGTCCAAAGATTATTAGATATGAGGACGCCGCGAAAAAATACTTCCTGGAGTTCGAGGAAGAGACTCTCAAAAAAGCCGACAACCGGGCGTCAACGACTGGAGCAATGTGGGGACGTGCCAGTGAACTGTCGAAAAAGGTCGCGCTGATCATTGCAGGCACCAGGTTCGCTGATACAATCACTGGGGAAGAAGCTGAGTACGGGTGTGAGCTGGTCCGGCAATTGATATCGAATACTTGTGTGCAGATAGTCAGGTACTTGAGTGATAATGACAGCGAGAGAGAGTCTAAAAGATTGGAGCAAATTATACGGAATTCCGGGGAGCAAGGTATCTCTGCTTCGAGCCTAATTACAAAGACACGTTTCATTAAGTCCAGGGCGGCAAGAAAAGCCATGATTGATGACTTGTTCGAGTCTGAGCTGATTAACAAAGAAGAGAGGCGGGAGAACGGATCACAGAGGAGTACGCTGTACTATTTCTGCGAGTGAGG
>Ga0098041_1000653_pt1 | contig 13662 bp, 19 predicted proteins | sample 8_EtaG_FD_77066 | JGI IMG/M metagenome (GOLD analysis project Ga0098041, IMG submission 77066) | Marine viral communities from the Subarctic Pacific Ocean - 8_ETSP_OMZ_AT15162 metaG | ecosystem: Environmental > Aquatic > Marine > Oceanic | place: Pacific Ocean | collected 2015-01-08
TGATGCACTCGCAGAGCATGGCAAACCTTTGGTCAATAAACCCAAACAAAACTCTGAGGAGAAAAGAAAGCTGCGTTCAATTGAGAATATTATTCACCAATTATGGCTCGGTAATCACAAGTAACTATGGTAAAAATGGGACACAACTATGGTAAATATGTCCCGATCTATGGTAAATATGGGACACAACTATAGTAAGACTTACTATAATATCCATATCATATTAATATGATATAGGGTGTGAAATGCCTTTGGCATTTTCACCCCCAAAGAGAGAGAGTTAATGTTAAGAAAAAATGAACACGATAAATACTGGTGGATTGTACCCACAGAAGTTGAGAATGGACGCGAGAGTGGACTAATCTCTCTCGCACTCGCAAGGCAAAGCAAAGACTTTGCGCGAGTGAGAGCGAGGGTGTGGAAGTGGTATCGCTGGGAGTTAGCTAGTCGAACTGATCTGAGCGCGAGCGCGAAACTCTTTGGGTGGGCGTTGGTAGAGCGTTGGCGATATGAGACTTTTAGTTCGCATGATGCACTTAATTACTATACCCAGATGATAGGACTGAATAGAAAAACCTGTGGGCGGGCGTTGCAGGAGTTGAGTGATGCTAACCTAGTTTGGATCGTGTTAGAGGATGAGAAAAAGCGATTGAAGAAAAGTCAAGCGCGTGGGCGGAAACATTTTCTGTTGGTGGGCCTAGGTCACTATTTGGGGGAAGGAGAGTAGCAACCTATTCAATGGCCCGTGATTTATGCGATAACTTTTCCGTTTTTCAGGACTTTAGCCATTTTGTGTCCGTTAAAGGATATCAGCAGCCAATTGCCCTCGCTGTCCTCTTTTGAGTGTTTTCTGCTTGGGTATTCTAAATCACCCTTGAGACCATAGACACTTCTCATGTGTCCTATGTATTTATATTCTGCTATTTCATAACTCATTACATATTCTCCCAATGTTTAGCTACTAAAATTAATATTAACATTACAGTTAACCAAATCAGAAAACCAGTTCCAAAAATATAGCCAATTATTTCAATCATTTAAACCTCGATAATCAGTTGTGGTTTTTCTACGCTTATCTCTTGGATACTCTGTCACCACTCGCCCAGATTGATACCAAGTTTGTATCCTCCCGGGGCGAATGTCGATTGCTTTGATTTGCTTATCCAACGCCTCAGCTTTTAATATCTCTCGTTGCTGCTCTACTTTATCGGTATGCTGTGTCATTTTATCTCCTTGGTTTTATAGCTTTTTAAAATTGATTTATTTTTATTAATAATGTCCTGAAACTGTTTAGCACTAATTCCAAGCTCGGTTAATACATCAAGGGCCTTAGGATTAATTAAAGCGTTGAAGTGTGGATGCGTTAAGATCTTATTGATCGCCTCATGTTGTTGGCGATTGATCTTTGGTTTTCTAAAGTTGTATTGAGTGACCGACATTACGCTATCTCCTTTTGTCTCGCTCTACGCTCTCGCGCACCCTTGTTGTTTGCTTGTCTTGTATTCTCATTCTCCCATGCAAACCATTTCTCTATCAGAGCTGTCTTTAACTCTACTTTGGTAAATGGCGTGTCGTTGGTAAGTATCTCGATGTCATTTGGTTTAATGATCTTGGTTTTATAACCATGCCAAATTTCTCGCTTGAGTTTAAAGCTGCAATTACGATTGTAGTAAACATGAACTTGAGCATTGTTTCCCCAAAAGTTATCCGGGTCTTTCCAATCATTTGACCAACTACTATTGTGTTCACCTTCGTCTAAATAAGTCTTTATATCTTCCATTACATTACTCCCTTAATAATGATTACCAAGGCCAACACAGTCGCTATGACAAAGATCAAGTTCTCAGTCATCTCACGAGCTACATCAGTCCATGGTTTTGGTTGTTGTGGTTTATGCAGTTTGTGTGCAAAGTCTTTCATTTATCTCTCCTTTTTAAATGGTAGCTTTCCCTGTCTACACAATGATTATAGCAAATAGACTACACTATGCAACTCTTTTCTACACTATTACCAATAACAAGATAATTAATTTGTTTTCAATAAACATTTAATAACTTAGAATATTTACATGGAGAATAGAGAGATAGTGTACAAAAATGTTGCTGATTTAATTCCTTATGCAAGGAATAGTCGCACACATGATAAAGACCAGGTAAGTCAAATTGTCGCAAGTATTAAGGAGTTTGGTTTTACCAATCCTGTTTTAATTGATGATGAGGGCTTAATTATTGCCGGGCATGGCAGAGTTCAAGCAGCACAAAAACTTAAACTTAAAACTGTTCCAACAATATGCTTGGATTATTTAACTGAAGCACAAAAGAAAGCCTATGTTATAGCTGACAATCGCCTGGCATTAAATGCTGGGTGGGATTTTGATATGTTGAAGATCGAGTTACAAGATTTAACTGAAGATAGTTTTGATTTATCGCTGCTTGGTTTTGAAGATAAAGAAATAAATGATATTTTATCCGAGCCAACAGAGGGGTTGGTTGATGAGGATGAAACACCTGATTTAGTTGAAAATCCTATTACTGTTGAGGGTGATATTTGGATACTGGGTAATCATAGGCTTATGTGTGGTGACAGCACTAGCATTGATGCGGTTGATAAATTAATGGCTGGTGTTACAGCTGATATGTTATTTACTGATCCTCCTTACAATGTTGCTTTTAATGGTCGTAGCGGTAAATTTGATGTAATTAAGAATGATAATTTAGAGGAGACAGAATTTAATAACTTTATTGATTCTTTTATTTCTATTGTAAAAACTTTAAATTTAAACACTTATTATATCTGTTGTAATTGGGCATTTTATGGAGTGTTACAATTAAAGTTAAAACCTAAGTCATGTATTGTTTGGGCAAAAAATGTGTTTGGTTTGGGTAAAGGATATAGACATCAACATGAGTTTATACTCTTTGATGGTTTTATTGACGCGTCAATTACTAACGAGTCAGATCTGTGGAACATTGCTAAAGATAGTAAATATAAACATCCAACTCAAAAACCAGTTGCTTTGCCTGAACGAGCAATCATAAATTCATCTAAACCAAAAAACAAAGTGTTAGATTTATTTGGTGGTAGTGGCTCTACATTATTAGCTTGTGAAAAATTAGATCGGTCAGCTTACTTAATGGAGTTAGATCCAAAATATTGCGATGTAATTGTACAAAGATGGCAAGAGTTTACTGGTCAAAATGCATTACATTTAGATACAAATAAAACATATAATGATTTAATTAAAGATAAAAATGAGTAATAAAAACCCAAAAAAAGCAGGAAGAAAGCCTATTGTTTTTGATTTAGAAAAAATAGAGCAGTTAGCAGCAAGAGGTCTTGGGCCATACCAAATTGCCCGTGCTTTGGGCGTTTCATGGGACACTATCAATCGCAACAAGAAAAGAAATACTGAATTTGCTGAGTCTTTAAAAAGGGGAAAGGCAAAAGGATTGGCGCAAGTTACAAATAGTTTATTCAAGTCCGCCAACGATGGAAATGTGACGGCCCAAATCTTTTATCTAAAAAACCAAGATCCAGAGGTTTGGAGCGATAGGCAAGAGGTAAATCATAATTTAAACTTGGCTGATATACTGAGTTCTGCAAAAACCAGAGTGATTGAGGGCAAAGTCGTAGAAGATCAGCTGAATTCACCACAAGTCCTTACAAAGGACTCGTTGCCAACGAAAAATACGAGCTAGGCGTGGGAACTCTCTCATCTCCCTTACTGTATCCATGTCACGACCGGGCAGCTCGGCAAGATCTACTCTCCGATTTTGCAACCCCCCCGGTCACTTTTTCGGCGGGGGCTAAAAATTTAGAACACTTGCAATAAAATTTTTTAATTTTTTTTTATGAAATACGACCCAAAACAAGAAAAGCAATTAATGACCGAACTATGGTCAATAAATATTAAAGATGATCCATATAACTTTGTTAAGTTTGCTTTCCCATGGGGACAAAAAGACACCCCCCTCGAACATTTTGATGGGCCTCGTAAGTGGCAAGAAAAAATTTTGCGAGATATTACAACTCATATACAAAGAAATAACAGTATAGAGTTACCAGAGATGTTCAGACTGGCTGTAGCATCTGGTCGTGGTATTGGTAAATCAGCATTAGTAGCTTGGTTAATTGTTTGGATGCTTTCAACAAGGCTTGGCGCAACTATTATTGTGACCGCCAACACCGAACAGCAGCTTAGATCAAGAACTTGGGCTGAATTAGGCAAATGGCTCACCCTCGCCATCAATTCTCATTGGTTTACTAAAACTGCTACTACGATCAAACCCGCTGGTTGGTTTGAAGAAGCGTTAATTCGCGACCTAAAGATAGATACTGGGTATTATTATGCACAAGCGCAACTATGGTCAGAAGAAAACCCAGATGCTTTCGCTGGTATTCACAGCTCCTACGGAGTTTGTTTAATCATGGATGAGGCATCAGGTATTCCCGCGCCCATTTACTCGGTTTCTGAAGGTTTCTTCTCTGAGCCTACTAAAGATCGCTCTTGGTTTACTTTCTCCAACCCGCGCCGCAACACTGGGCCATTTTATGACTCTTTTCACAGCAAACGCAGTTTTTGGCAATCACTTCAAGTGGACTCGCGCACAGTCGAAGGCACAGATCAGAAGCTATTTCAAACCATGATTGAACAATATGGCGAGGATTCAACAGTCTCACGCGTTGAGGTTATGGGCGAGTTTCCAAAAGCTGACGATGATACTGTGATATCCATGGAACTTATACGCGCAGCAGTAGAGCGTGATGTCGCCCTCACCGCCAGCGAACCCATAGTCTGGGGTTTGGATGTTGCTAGATTCGGTGGCGATAATTCTGCGCTTTGTGTACGCCAGGGTAATACAGTTTTAGAAATAAAATCATTTGCCTCTATGGATTTAATGCAACTTTGCGGTGTGATTAAAAATCGCTTTGACGATGCGACTGCGTTAGAACGCCCAAGAGAAATATTAGTGGATGTGATTGGATTGGGCGCGGGCGTGGTGGACAGACTAAGAGAACAGAATTTGCCCGTGCGTGGAATTAATGTGGCTGAGTCTCCAAGCACTAGAAAAAATTTTTTAAACTTACGCGCTGAGTTGTGGTTTGCGATAAAAGACTGGTTGGCGCAGCGTGATTGCCGACTTCCTAATGATGATGAGCTTGTCTCGGAATTGGCTGCGCCTTTGTATAAATATACTTCGACTGGAAAAATAAAGATAGAGTCAAAAGAGGAAATGAAGAAAAGAGGAATCAAATCCCCGGACAAAGCAGACGCACTTGCATTAACCATGGCAAGTTCTGCCGCAAGTTTTAGTGGAAGCGAGAGTTATTTCGGTTATAATTTCAAAAAACCTTTAAAATCTCGAATCATACGAGTGGGATAATTTTACATGGCAAAAGATTACGAAGATAAAATAGAAGATGCGGTAAATGAGGATGAAAATTTATTGCGTCTTTCTGGTGTTATTAAATCAGAGATGGATGATGCAAAAGATTTCATTCATCAAGTCGGAGCTGAACGAGCAGAATCTACAGAATATTATTTAGGTGAATCACCGCATGGTACTTCTAGTATGCAATCTGAATTTGTTTCTACCGATGTTAGAGACAGCGTACTTTTTATGTTGCCATCAATCATGCGAACATTTTTTGGCACGAAAAAGATTGTCGAATTTGTACCTCATGGCCCAGAAGATATCCCTGTTGCTGAACAGCAAACCAATTATGTTAATTACATCATTCAAGAAAAGAATCAAGGCTTTCAAGTTTTATACGATGCGTTTAAAGATGCCTTGGTTAGAAAGAGTGGTTTTGTAAAAGTTTTTTGGGATAATTCTGTATCAGCAACCACAAGCGAATACACAGATTTAGACCCGGTTTCATATCAAGCCTTGGTGCTTGATCCAAATGTTGAGATTGTTAAAGAATCTGTCACCATGGAAACGATCACACAAGTAGATCCGTTATCTGGTGAAGAGGTAATACAAGAAATTCCAGCTAAGTATGATGTAACCATTCGTAGAGTTAAAGCCAAAGACCAGGTGTGCATTGAATCAATACCGCCTGAAGAAGTTTTAATTTCTAGGAACGCTAGAGATCTTGAGTCTGCATCTTATGTGGCCCACAGAATGATTAAATCTGTTTCTGATTTGGTTGCCATGGGTTACGATCAAGACGAAATAGAACAGTATGCTTCACAAAATTCAAGTGCAGTAGATCCTGAAGCCTATGACGAGATTGAGGCAAGAAATCCATTTGACAACATGGTTTACCCAGACAGAAATGATACTGGGGCGAAAGAAGTTCTCTATATTGAACACTATCTATTTTATGATTTTGATGGTGATGGTATAGATGAACGAATTAGAGTTTGTACTGCGGGTGAAGGTGTTAATGTATTGAATGTTGAACAATGGGATGATCTTCCTATTGCCATGTTCTGTCCTGACCCAGAGCCACATACTGCTATTGGTTCATGTCCAGCAGATTACTTGAAACCTATTCAAGCTGCTAAGTCGCAAATTATGCGAGATACCCTTGATTCATTAGGACACTCTATCTTTCCTCGTATGGCTGTTGTTGAAGGTCAAGTCAATATTGACGATGTACTCAATACTGATATCGGACAGCCAATTCGAGTTCGCGCCCCTGGGATGGTTCAACCTTTTACAGTACCCTTCGCTGGTAAAGAGGCTTTCCCTGTTCTTGGATACCTCGATGAAGCAAAAGAGAATAGGACTGGTGTGTCTAAAGCCTCTGCTGGCTTAAATGCAGACGCTTTGCAATCAAGCACCAGCACAGCTGTGTCCGCTACCATGTCAGGAGCGCAAGGCCGAATAGAAATTATTTGTAGGCATTTTGCTGAAGGTGGACTTAAACAGCTCTACAAAATTACTAACAATTTAATCATTAAACATCAAAACGCACAGGATGTGTTTAGACTAGAGGGACAATTTATCCCGGTAGATCCTAGATATTGGGAGTCTGATAAAGACATGGTGGTTAATGTAGCGATTTCTAAATCTTCCGATGAAGAGAAGTTTGCAATCCTTGCACAACTTGCAGGTAAACAAGAACAAATTATGCAAACACTTGGGCCAAGCAATCCATTGGTATCCATGCAACAGTATTCCAACACGCTCACGCGCATGATTGAAATGGCTGGCTTTAAAGATCCCCAAGCATTTATTAATACAGAAGTTCCACCTATGCCACCACAACCCGCAGAGTCACAAAAACCTGACGCAGCGCAAATGTTAGCTCAAGCCGAAGCCATGAAAGCGCAAAACCAAGCGCAAAAAGCTATCATTGATGCTGAAACTGATCGCATGAAGATTATCATGGACGATGATAGACAAAGAGATGAAACTGAAGCTCAGATTAGACTGAAAGCAGCAGAATTAACTGCTAAATATGGCGCACAAGTCAACATAGCAGAAATCAATGCTATCATGGAGCGTGACAGAGAAAATATCAGGCAAACTGCAAAAGATCAGGCTCAAGGACTATTTACGGGCAATGGCAATCAAGCTATATAACCTTGAAGTGTTGGTTGACGATCTAGTTTATGTCGGTAGTGATATTAGAGCCAAAAGCAAAGAAGATGCAGTTAGAATACTTGGTATTATCTCTGGTGGTGAAGTAACCGAGGATTCAGAAGTATTAAGCTGTGAGGAGAAAACTTTACACTAATGGCAATTACATATAGAGGCGAAAGGTTTAGTGGTTATAACAAACCCAAAAGAACACCAGGTAAAAGTAAAAAATTTGCAGTTTTAGCAAAGGTTGGCGATACCATTAAACTTATACGCTTTGGTGATCCCAACATGACAATCAAAAAAAGCAATCCTGCTCGAAGAAAATCTTTTCGTGCTAGGCATCGATGTGACACTCATCCGCCTAGTAAGTTAACCGCAAGATATTGGTCTTGCAAAATGTGGTAATATAAAAATATGGATATATTAATTACAATCATCGTGCTGTCACTTGTTGGCGGTTTTTTAATCAAAAAGTATAAGCCTACACTTTGGCATAAACTTACATCTGGGTTTTATAAATAAAATGCCAAAAGGACTATACGCAAACATTCATGCTAAACGCAAAAGAATTAAAGCTGGATCAAAAGAAAAAATGAGAAAGCCGGGTTCTAAAGGTGCGCCAACAGCTAAAGCATTTAAAAAAGCAGCTAAAACTGCAAAAAAAAGGAAGTAACTATGCCAAAAGGTAAAGGAACATATGGGTCTAAAGTAGGCAGACCACCAAAGAAAAAATCTACTAAAAAATCTAAAAAGAAGTAAGTGAAGCCATCCTCGGCAAAAGCCAAGGGTCGTAAACTACAGCAATGGGTTGTTGATAAACTTGTTGCAATACTTGGTTTTGATCCCGAAGATTTAGAATCAAGACCTATGGGATCTTCAGGCGAAGATGTCATTATGGGCGTACAATCACGCAAACAATTCCCCTACTCAATCGAATGTAAAAACCAACAAGCAGTTAATGTTTGGAAGGCTTATGAGCAATCTTGTACTAACTGTAAAGATTACGAACCTTTGGTTATAATAAAAAGAAATAATACTAAGCCATTGGCATTAGTAGATGCAGAGTATTTTATAAAATTACATTGCAAGGAACTTACACATGAAACTAAACAAAATTAAAAACATAGTTAGCAGTCTTGCTCCAACATTAGGTGCAGCGATAGGTGGGCCATTAGGCGGTCAAGCCGGGCAAATACTTTCACAAGTCTTAGGTGTTAAAAACAATCCTGTAGATATAGAAAAGGCAATGCAAAACATTACTGCCGACCAAATGATTGAACTAAAAAAATGTGAAAAAGAATTTGAAGTTCAAATGAAAGAATTGGATGTAGATATATTTGCACTTGAAGTAGATGATAGAAAAGATGCTAGATCTAAATTTTCAGGGGATTGGACACCAACTATATTGGGTGTTTTGTCTATGACAGGTTTTATGAGTTATATATTTTATATAACAGCTTTTCCCATTCCAGATACTAGCGATGATATTGTCATGCTAATTATTGGTTCATTAACTGGTATAGCTACAGCAGTTATATCTTTTTATTTTGGTGCTAGTAATAAGGATAAAAAATGAGCGAATGGAAGAACTTTAAGTTAGATGAGTTCAAATGTAAGCATTGTGGTGAAAATAAGATTGAACATGAACTCATAGATAAGCTACAATCTCTTCGTGAGGACTTAGGTTTTCCATTTGTTATTTCTTCAGGCTATCGATGTGAATATCATCCAGTAGAAAGAAAGAAAAGTAAGCCAGGAACCCACAATCAAGGCATAGCTGTAGATATAGCTTGTAGTCACAAACAAGCATTACAAATAGTATCTGCGGCAGAAGGTTACGGATTTACAGGAATTGGAGTTAATCAAAAAGGCAATGGAAGATTTATACACCTCGATATCGGCAAGGCTTCGGCTAGTCGTCCAAGGCCTCATATATGGAGCTATTAATTTCTAATGGAACTTTCATTCTATGTGGTTTGGAATATCTTTGTAACCTTGGTCATAGCACCATTGTTCTATTCCATACGCAAGAATGAAAATGAAGCAAAAAGAATCGACATATTAGTGAACAAAACAAGAGAAGAAATAGCTAGAGATTATGTGACTAGACAAGCACATAACTTGGAATATTCAAGATTAGTAGATAAAATAGATAAACTTGATGCTAAAATAGATAAACTAATAACGGAATAATATGGCTTTTGGACAAATAAAACCAACACAATCAACAGCAGGGCCAGTTGCAACTGGTCAATCATATGCACAACAGATAGCTGGTGGTATGCCAATGGAACAAGTCATTGCGCCAGGTGTTAGTTATTCTCCAAAAATGGCTGGTGGCTATACACAGGCTGACTTAGATTTAATTGCAAAAGGCCCGGCTCCTGTTTTGCCTTCTGCTCCAACCAAAGGAACGCCTTTAACCATAGAAGATCAGATGCTTTATGCGCCACCAGGTGTTAAAGAGCCAACTAAATTTATGCCCTTTTTACAAAATTTAGATTTTAGTAATTTACCAAGGTATGAAGATATTAGAGACATTAGAAGTTTTGAAGATATAAGACCAACATTATTTGATATTGACATTGATGTTGAAGAAATGCTTAAAGACATTGATACAGAAAAACTTGCAGACATAGATATACCATCTGTTGCACCTGTTTTTCCTGAAGTTCCTGTGATGCCGTCAGATGTAGGTTATGATGGAACTGGATTTGAAGAAAATGTGTCTTCTATACCTAAAGATTTTGTACAAACCATAGACAGAAGCAGATCTGGATTATCTGGTTTTTTGGGATATCAGCCTGAACAAGTGCCAGTGCCAGTGCAAGAGCCTATGAACTTTACTGGTTTACCACAAATGCCAGTTATACCAAACATTCCAGTTATGCCTCAATTACCAGTTATGCCACAACCAATAGTGCCACAACCAATTACTGAGCCAAATGCAATCTATGACCATGTAATTCCTACACAAACATTACCGCAAAATATTTTTGCAAACACGCCAAAACCACAGCTATCACCTATGCCTGTCATGCCAAATGTTGAAGACATAGTAAAGCCCATATCAAGACAGGGAAAATTCTTACCAACGCAACCAAGATTATTTAGTTTTTAAATGTCAGTAACACACGAAGAAGCAGTAAAAGCCGAACAGGCTCAACAAATTTTAAATTCAGATGTTTTTAAGGAAGCAGTAGAAAATCTTAAAAACGAATATATTACACATTGGTTAAACTCACGCGACATTGATGATGTTGCTGTTAGAGAGGACTTTCACAGATCCTTATTACTTCTTCCTGAAGTAGAAAGACACCTACGCATCATTGCGGAGAAAGGTAAACTTACAAAGGCCCACATTAAGAAAATACGCAACATAGCGTAAAACTTTCCTTTTTTTACATTATTGGTTTAAAATATCCCTAAATACAATATAGGAGTATTTATGAGCAATAACGGAAAACCGACTGCTTTACAAACCGATGGTCAAAAGGCTACCTCAGCGTTTGAAAGTTTCTTAGCCCCTGAAGAGGATACGCAAGAAGAAGCAGTCATAGAGGAAGCTGAAAGCATCGAACCAGAGATTGATGAATTAGAAGAACAAGACGAGGAAGATACCGAAGAACTTGTTGATGAAGAAGATCTCGAATTTGATGATGAAGAAGATGGTGAAGAAGAAACGGAAGTTGAAGAGGTAGAAGAGCAACCCGTCTACAGAGTCACAGTTGATGGCAATGAGATAGAGGTCACGCAGGACGAACTCATTAATGGTTATTCACGCCAACAAGATTATACGAGGAAGACGCAGGAACTTGCCAATCAAAGAAAAACGATTGAGCAACAAGCCCAAGAACTTGCTCAAAGAGATGCGATTTACGCAGAATTGTTACCGAAGATGGAAGCCCAATTAAAGGGCGAATTGGTAAACGAACCAGATTGGGATAGTTTATACAATGATGATCCGATAGCATTTGTACGCGAAAAACAAATCTGGGATGAAAAGAAAGAAAAGCTAAAAGCTGCTGAAGCTGAACAGCAAAGACTCCAACAAGAGTCATACGCTCAACAGCAACAACTAATTGCACAACAAGTGCAAGAAGGTCAGCAAAAAATTCTTGAAATCATACCAGAATGGAAAAATGCAGAAGTGGCTCAAAAAGAGAAACTTGCAATTCGCGACTATGGTATTAATGTCTTAGGGTATTTACCTCAAGAGATGGATGCAATTTATGACTATCGTGCTTTACTTGGTTTAAGAAATGCTTGGTTAAACTCTAAAACAGTTGAAGCCACAAAGAAAAAACCAACACAAAAAGCACCTGCAAGAGTAGCCAGACCTGGTACAACTACCAGAAAGAAAACAGTAGCACCTGCGAAAAGAGCAAAACAGGTTTTAGCTAAATCTGGAAAAGTAAAAGATGCGGCTAAAGTTTTTGAACAATTTTTAAAATAGGTAAATATAATGGCTAAAGTAACTAACGCTTTTGATACATATACTGCTACTGCTGACAGAGAAGATTTAAGTAATATTATTTACAATATTTCTCCTATGCAAACTCCGTTTATGTCTTCAATTGGCAAAAGAAATATTAATAATGTTGTGTTTGATTGGCAAACAGAATCATTACCAACACCCGTTGCAACTGGCGAACTAGAAGGTTTTGAACTTTCAAGGGCTGCTTCTACTGCAACTTCTCGTGTTAGCAATGTGGCTATGATTTCAAAAAGAGATGCAACAGTAACAGGCTCACAAGAGTCTTCAGACCCAGCTGGTAAGAGATCAGAAATGGCTCACCAACTAGCTATCATGTCCAAAGCTCTGAAAAGAGATATGGAAGAAGCTCTTTGTCAAAAAGGTGCTAAAACAACTGGTAATGCTACAACTGCTCGTAAAACTGGTGGTTTCGAGTCTTGGATTACATCCAACGATTCAAGAGGAACTAATGGTGCATCGACTGGTGGTGGTGCTGCCCCTACAGATGGAACTCAAAGAGCTTTAACAGAAACTTTGTTAAAAGATACTCTTGAGTTAGCTTTCTCTAATGGTGGTGAACCATCATTGGCTATCTGTGGCCCACATAACAAACAAGTTATTTCTGGGTTTACTGGTAGATCACAAGCAAGACAAATGATCGATGCAAACACAGTTGAAGCATCAGTATCTATCTACTCATCTGACTTTGGTGAACTAAAAATAGTTCCATCAAACAGATCAAGAGAAAGATCTTTACTGTTAGTTGATCCTGAGTTCGCAAAAGTTGCTTACTTGCGTGATTTCAAAACAGTTGATATAGCTACAATAGGTGACGCAGAAACTAAAATGATTGTTGTGGAGTATGGATTAGAAGTATCCAACGAAGCCGCTCATGGTGTAGTTGCTGACCTATCAACCAGCTAAGTTCACAGTTAAGAACTTTAAAGGGATGTTTCGGCATCCCTTTTTTTTATGTTAAAATTCTTGCATGGCTAAAAGAACTGTTATAGATCACAAGACTGGTTTTACTAACGAATTTATTACAGAAGATAACAAAGACATCTTCCATACAACACAAAATGTAAATCCAGTTATAGAGCATTGTAAATTTATTGCAGATACTACTAAACCAGGAAAGGATCTTCGCCATGTGGCAGAAGTGCCATTAATTGTTTATCAAAGAGCTTGTCGAGAAGGATGGGCTAACGATATGAAACAATGGAGAAAGTGGCTTAATAAGTCAGATAATAAAGTCTTTAGAACATGGCAAGGTAAACTATGACATACGCAGAATTAAAAACTAACATTGCAAACTACTTAAATCGATCAGATTTAACAAGTGTAATAGATTCTTTTATTGACAGCACAGAGGCAGAATTTAACCGCAGATTAAGGGTTAAAGGCATGATTAAAAGAGCAACTGCAACTCTTACTGGTCAATATCTTGCAGTACCAACTGATTGGTTAGAGGCAATAAACTTACAAATTGATAGTGGTGATTTTTCACCATTGTTTCAACAATCCATAGAATCCATGGATGTGTACAGAAAAGCCAATGACAATGTGACAGGGCAACCAATTTATTTTGCATTGGTAGATGATTCAATTGAATTTGCACCTACCCCAGACGGAAGTTATACAGTACAA